>Ga0213875_10001335_pt1 | contig 16239 bp, 16 predicted proteins | sample BarmaccomBMRX_R8_FD_160105 | JGI IMG/M metagenome (GOLD analysis project Ga0213875, IMG submission 160105) | Root-associated microbial communities from Barbacenia macrantha in rupestrian grasslands, the National Park of Serra do Cipo, Brazil - RX_R8 | ecosystem: Host-associated > Plants > Roots... | reverse complement strand
CACATCACCCTCACCGGCATACCCGCCGGTAAGCCATGCACCGACACGTACAGCCCAACACTCGAAACAACCGCCAAGTTAAAAACAGACGCGCCCATAGGACACCCGCGTTTCCGCGATCATGAGGTGCGGTGCTGATGTGACGGGTGGGGCCGACACCGGGCCGCCGTCGGCGGGGCGGGTGTTGCCGCCGCTGCTGGTGTTGCGAAGTGTGGCTGATGTTGCGGGCGTGGCTGTGTTGCCGCCGCTGCCGATGTTGCGGGCGTGGCTGTGTTGCCGTAGCGGCAAGTGTTGCGGAGGTAACTGCTGTTGCCGTCACGGCTGTTGTTGCCCTCGCGGCTGTTGTTGCCCTCGCGGCTGTCGTTGCCGTCACGGCTGGTGTTGCGGTCGTGACGGGACGGCGGAAGCACCCAGGCGTTAGCTGACTTCCCAGGTGTCGCCGCCGGCCAGCAGCGCGGCGAGGTCGCCGTCGCCGCCCCGGGCCCGCGCGTCATCGATCTGCGCGGCCATCAGGCTGTCGTAGGAAGGCCGGTCCACCGACCGGAACACGCCGATCGGTGTGCGGGCGAAGTCAGCGGAGTCCAGCCGGGACAGCGCGAACGCGTACGACGGGTCGGCCAGCGAGGTGTCGTGCGTGATCAGCGAGCCGGGGGTTGCCTCGGCGACCGGGACGGGCTCGAGCGCGCCGAACGGGCCGAACCGCAGCCCCGTCTCACCGCCGGGGCCGAACCGGACCGGCGCGCCGTGCTCCAGCCTGATCAGCTGGCCGCTGCCCGCGGAGTCCTTGACCGGCGCGAACGCGTCGTCATTGAAGATCGGGCAGTTCTGGAAGACCTCGATGAACGCCGCGCCCTGGTGATCGGCGGCGGCACGCAGAACCGAGGTGAGATGCTTGCGGTCGGAGTCGACGGACCTCGCGACGAACGAGGCCTCCGCGCCGAGCGCCAGCGAGACCGGGTTGAACGGGTGGTCCAGCGAGCCGAACGGGGTGGACTTCGTCACCTTGCCCTGCTCGGACGTGGGGGAGTACTGGCCCTTGGTCAGCCCGTAGATCCGGTTGTTGAACAGCAGGATCTTGATGTTGACGTTGCGGCGCAGCGCGTGGATCAGGTGGTTGCCGCCGATCGACAGCGCGTCGCCGTCACCCGTGATCACCCAGACCGACAGGTCGGGCCGTGAGGTGGCCAGCCCGGTGGCGATCGCCGGCGCGCGGCCGTGGATGGAGTGCATCCCGTACGTGTTCACGTAGTACGGGAGGCGGGACGAGCAGCCGATGCCGGAGACGACCACCACGTTCTCCCGCGGCACCTCGAGCCCGGGCAGGAAGGCCTGGAACGCGGCGAGGATCGCGTAGTCACCGCACCCCGGGCACCAGCGGACCTCCTGGTCGGACTTGAAGTCCTTGGTGGCCAGGCCGGCCGCCCGGGGAACGAGGGCCAGCGAGGCTAGCCGGTGCCCGTTCTGTTCCTTGATCCCGTCATGCATGACCGATCACATCCTCGATGACCTCAGCCAGCTCAGCCGCGCGGAACGGCAGGCCGCGAACCTGGTTGTAGGAGATCACGTCGACCAGGAAGCGGCCGCGCAGCAGCAGGGCGAGCTGGCCGAGGTTGATCTCCGGGACCAGCACCTTGTCGTAGCGGTGCAGCACCTCACCCAGGTTGGACGGGAACGGGTTGAGATGCCGCAGGTGCGCCTGCGCCACGGAGTGACCGGCGTTGCGTACCCGCCGGACGGCCGCCCCGATCGAGCCGAACGTGGATCCCCAGCCGAGCACGAGCACCCTGGCGTCGCCGTCGGGGTCGTCCACCTCGAGCGGGCCGATCCCGGCCGCGATACCGTCGATCTTGGCCTGGCGCAGCCGCACCATCCGGTCGTGGTTGTCCGGGTCGTAGGAGATCGTCCCGCTGCCGTCGGCCTTCTCGATGCCGCCGATCCGGTGCTCGAGCCCCGGCGTGCCGGGGACCGCCCACGGCCGGGCGAGCGTCGCCGGGTCCCGGCGGAACGGCTGGAACTCCCCGTCTCCATTCGCGGCCGCTTCGCCGCCGGCCGCCTCGCCGAGGGATGGGGCGAACGAGAACGCGGAGCTCAGGTCCGGAAGCGACGCGATGTCCGGGATACGCCACGGCTCCGACCCGTTGGCGAGGTACCCGTCGGACAGCAGGACCACCGGAGTGCGGTAGGTGACCGCGATCCGCGCCGCCTCGATCGCCGCGTGGAAACAGTCCGACGGGCTGGCGGCCGCGATGACCGGCACGGGCGACTCGCCGTTGCGGCCGAACAGCGCCATCAGCAGGTCCGCCTGCTCGGTCTTGGTCGGCATGCCGGTGGAGGGCCCCGCCCGCTGGATGTCGCAGACGATCAGCGGCAGCTCCACGGAGACCGCCAGGCCGACGGTCTCGGCCTTGAGCGCCATGCCCGGCCCGCTCGTCGTGGTGACGCTCAGCGACCCGCCGAACGCGGCGCCCAGCGCCGCGCCCACGCTGGCGATCTCGTCCTCCGCCTGGAACGTGCGGACGCCGAACCGCTTGTGCTTGGCCAGCTCGTGCAGCACGTCGGAGGCGGGGGTGATCGGGTAGGAGCCGAGGAACAACGGCAGCCCGGCCAGCCTGGACGCGGCGATCAGCCCGTAGGCCAGCGCGGTGTTCCCGGTGATGTTGCGGTACGTGCCGGGCGCCAGCGAGGCCGGCCTGACCTCGTACCGGACCGAGAAAGCCTCGGTCGTCTCGCCGAAGTTCCAGCCGGCGCCGAACGCGGCCAGGTTCGCCTTCATGATCTCGGGCTTCCTGGCGAACTTGGCCTGCAGGAAGTTCCGCGTGGACTCGGCGGGCCGGCCGTAAAGCCAGGACAGCATGCCGAGCGCGAACATGTTCTTCGCGCGCTCGGCGTCCTTCCTGGTGATGTCGAAATCCTCGAGCGCTTTGACCGTCAGCGAGGTGATCGGCACCGCGTGCAGGTTGTACCGCTCGAGTGAGCCGTCCTCCAGCGGGCTGATGTCGTAGCCGACCTTGGCGAGGTTGCGCTTGGTGAACTCGTCGGTGTTGACGATCAGGTCGGCGCCCCTCGGCAGGTCCTTGAGGTTCGCCTTCAGCGCCGCCGGGTTCATGGCGACGAGCACGTCCGGCGCGTCGCCGGGCGTGAGTATGTCGTGGTCGGCAAAGTGCAGCTGGAAGCTGGACACGCCTGGCAGCGTCCCCGCGGGCGCGCGGATCTCGGCCGGGAAGTTTGGCAGGGTCGACAGGTCATTGCCGAAGACGGCCGTCTCCTGGGTGAACCTGTCCCCCGCGAGCTGCATGCCGTCGCCGGAGTCACCAGCGAACCTGATGATGACGTGATCAAGCTTCTGGACCTGTTTGGTCACAGTGCTAAGACCTCCTCCGCACGCCGCGGCCGGGCGCTTCTCGAGGCGCCTCCCCACGGCCGGGGGCGTGAGTGTAGGACGCGTTTAATTTTACGCCGCAACGGGTACTGGCAATCACTCGTGTCCGGTGTGGCGTACTTCCGGGATCCTGCCAGCTTCCTCGCCACATCGGCGGTTCCCCCTTGTTTGCCGTAAGAACTTCGTCTCCCGGCATTTCGGTGTGACGGATGTCACGTAGCGGATAGTCCGGGGAACGCGCGGGCGGTAGCTTTCCGTTAGACGGACTGGACCGCTGCCAGCGGCTCGTTAGCCTGCGGCTCGCTTTCGCCGCGGACGGTGACCGGTCCGCCGCTCCGCCGGGTGAGGGAGGTTGACGGCCGTGCACGGTAACGGGCTGCGGGGCGCGGTCCTGGCCGGCGGCCTCACCTGCCTCGCCCTCCTGGGCGGCGCGGCGGCCGGCGGGGATGCTGGGCTCGCGGCTGCCTGCGGCATCGTAGCCGGGCTGGGGTGGATCATTTATTTTTCTGCCGAACGGATCGTGCTTTCAGCCTTGCGAGCGCGTCCCGTTGGAGAGGTGGAACGGCCCGAGCTGTACCGGATCGTGCGGGAACTGTGCACCGACGCGCGGCTGCCGGTTCCCCGCCTGTTCGTATCCCCCGCGATGCAGCCCAACGCCCTGACCGTCGGCACCACGGCCCGGTCCGCCGCGGTCTGCTGCACCGAAGGCCTGCTGCGCGCGCTCTCCCCCGAGGAGCTGCGCGGTGTTCTCGGCCATGAGCTCGCGCACGTGTCGCGGCGGGACATCCTGGTCTCGTCGGCGTCCGCCGGGCTGGCCGCGGTCATCACGTCCGCCGCGAGCGTCGGCTGGCTGCTGCGTGGCCGCGGCGGCGACACGCGGGATCCGGGCCTGGTCGAGGAGTTGTTGCTGCTGGTGTTCGGCCCGCTCGCAGCGCTCGTCATCCAGCTCGCGGTGCCCTCGTCGCGGGAGTACCGCGCCGACACGACGGGAGCGCTGCTGGCGGGTGACCCGCTGGCGCTGGCCAGCGCGCTGCGGAAGATCGACTCCGGCGCCGCCATGCTGCCGCTGGCCCCGAGCGGGCCGCTCGCCTCCGTGGGCCACCTGATGATCGCGCACCCGTTCCCGTGCGACGGCCTGTCCCGCCTGTTCATCACGCATCCCCCTACCGGCGAGCGCGTCCGCCGCCTGGAGGCCCTGGCCGGCTACCCGCGCTGACCCTAGCCTGGTGCGCGGTGCTGGGTCCTGGCGCGGCGCTTCGCGTGGTGTGGTGGCTTCGCGTGGTGCGGTGGCTTCGCGTGGTGCGGCGCTTCGCTTCGTACGGCGCTGGGCCTGGCGCGGCGCTTCGCCGTTGTCGCCCCTCCGCAAAAGGATAAAACGGACACCCAACATGATCGCGGAAACCAGGGTGTCGTATGCGACCCGAAAGCTCCATGAAGAGCATGTCCGGGCGCTGGGAGCCCTAACGGTAGTTGACGAACTGCAGGGCGAAGTCGAAGTCCTTGCCCTTAAGGAGGCTGATGACTGCCTGCAAGTCGTCCTTCTTCTTGGACGACACCCGGAGCTCTTCCCCCTGGACCTGGGCCCGGACACCGCTCGGTCCCTCGTCCCGGATGATCTTTGAAATCTTTTTCGCGTTCTCCTGAGTGATGCCCTCCTTCAGGTTTACCGTCATGCGGTACTCCTTGCCGGAAGGCTTCGGGTCGGACGTATCGAGGGTCTTGAGCGAGACGCCGCGCTTGACCAGTTTGTCCTTGAGGACGTCGAGGACAGCCTTGGCGCGCTCCTCGCTGTTTGCGCTGATGCTGATGGCGTGGTCGCCCGACCACGCGACGGACGCGCCCACGCCGCGGAAATCGAAGCGTGTGCTGATCTCCTTCGCCGCCTGGTTGAGCGCGTTGTCGACCTCCTGGCGGTCGATCTTGCTCACAATGTCGAAACTGGACTCACTGGGCATGGCTACAGGCTAGACGGCACGGCTCTCGCCGTCATACCGGACGTGCTCTTCCCCGCCCGGCGTGCTGACGGTTGCTCATGGCGGGCCGGCCCGGTGCTACGGGCGAGCGGGGTTGCGCTTGCGGCCGGCGTCGCATCGCACGCGGGTTGTCCGCTATCCTTCTCTCTGCCGTCCCGAACGACGGCGTCCGGCAGGTTGCCCGAGTGGCCAAAGGGAGCGGTCTGTAAAACCGTCGGCTCAGCCTACGTTGGTTCGAACCCAACACCTGCCACCACCTGCGAAAACGGCCTCTGGGCTGCGGAAACGCGGCCAGGGGCCGTTTTTCTTCTTGTCACATCGTGTATCAGGGTGTGTCACTACGGGTCGATGTGGCGCGGTGGTTACGGACACATAGCGGACGGGCGGCCGTGCCCCCAGGACGGTCGGTGTACACCGTCGGCTTTTCCACGGACGGCCACGGACGGGCCGTGCCGCCGGCGCGTTCCGGCTTGACGTGCGCCGCTGAGTCGAGCGTGCATCCCCCTGTGTCCGCCTGCGGTCCCGCGTGGTTCCCGGGACGCCGGCGGCCGGGAAGGCGGGTGCGCGGATGAGCGGGCTTGCGGCCTGGGAGAGCTTGACGGTAGCCGGGCGGGCGGAGCGGGCGCGGGTCGCCCGCGCGTTCACAGTCGCGGTGCTCGGCCCCGGGCACCCGTGCGGGGATGACGCCGCACTCCTGGTGGACGAGCTGTTCGGCAACAGTGTCCGGCACAGCCGGTCGGGTGCTGACGGCAAGATGGTCACGGTCGCGGTCAGGGCCCGGGACGGCGTGGTCCGGGTCGAGGTCACCGACCGCAGCGGGCCTGGAGTGCCGGAGCTGCGGCCTGCTTGCCGCGATGCCGAGGGCGGCCGCGGGCTTCAGCTTGTTGCGGCCCTCGCGGCGCGGTGGGGGTGGCGGCACCGTGGCGGGCGGACGGTGACCTGGTTTGAGCTATCGCACGGCTGATATCTCCGCCCGGCGATGGGCCTGGCATGGATCTGGCTTGTACCTTGCGTGGACCTGCGCACCGGTGACCCGCCCGCCAGGCGCAGGTCGTCGGCATTGTCTGCCTGGCCAGGTGTACGGAAGGTGAGTCACAGGATCATCGAAGGTGTATCGGAGGTCGATCCGAGGACGATGGCTGCTGGTATGGTGCGGGCCGGCGCGTAGTCCGCGCCAGTGCCTCGCTGGGCGGGTTGCACGCCTCTGCACCGTGGGGTGGCTGGAGTTGCAGGCGTCCGGGCAGGTGAACCTGCGGGCGGCTTGTACCGTCATCCCGGACGCCTGCGGTGTTGTCCCTTGCGAAGTTCTCCTTGAGGCAGGCAAGGGAGTGCCCCCCCGTTGCGTGGCCTGGGCTGCAGGTCAGCTCAGGTCGTCGAACGCGCCGTCCTTCATGCCGCGGGCGAAGGCGTCCCATTCGCCCGGGGTGAAGTACAGCCTGGGGCCGGCTGGGTTCTTGGAGTCCCGCATTACGAACAGCCTGTCGGCTTCGGCCTTGTATGCGGCCGGTACCTGGTCGCGGCCGAGTACGGCGATCTCGATGCAGTTGCCGCCGTTATTGCTATAGGGACTCTTCCGCCACCCGTCGCGGGGGCGGTCGTCCTTGGTGGTCATCCCCATGTTTCCTTCCATGTGGGGCTCATATCTCATTCTCTGTGATCTTCTCCATGAAGGCTACCGACTCCCCGGCGGGCAGCGCCGTGCCGAGCAGGGTGCCGAACATCAGGGTGTAGCGGCGTACTTCCTCGGGTTCTTCGGGTACCAGGCCGCTGGTGGCCTGTTCGAGGTACACCAGGTCGGTGTCGTCCGGCTCGGGGAAGCTGAGCAGGCAGAACGGGCCTTCCATCCCAGGGTGCGCGCCAGCGGCGAACGGGAGCACGTGGATCACCACGTTGGGCAGGGCGGCCATGTCGATGAGGTGGCGGAGCTGCTCGCGCATGGCGTGGGGGCCGCCGACCTGGCGGCGCAGCACCGCCTCGTCCAGGACGGCGACGAGTTGCACGCGGTCGGTGGAGCGGGTGATCAGGTCTTGGCGGGAGAGCCGGACGCTGAGCCTTTCCTCGATCTCGGCGGGGACCATGTTCAGGGACGTGGCGACGATGTTCGCCCGCGCGTATGCCTCGGTCTGGAGCAGGCCGGGGACGGTCTGGGCCTCGTAGGTGCGGACGATGGAGGCTGCTGCTTCCAGGCCGATGTAGGAGTCGAATCCCGGCTTGAGTGACTGGCGGTGGCGGTGCCACCAGCCGCGCTTGCGCGCGTCCCGGGCCATTTCCAGCAGTTCGTCCCGCTCGGCGGCGGTGGCGCCGTACACGTCGAGCATGGCGGCCACCACGGCGGGCTGGGGGTGGGTCTCGCCCTTCTCGTAGCGGAAGATGGAGGTCTCGGAGGTGCCGATGCGGTCGGCGACCTGCTCGCGGGACAGGCCGCGTTCCTCGCGCAGCCGCTTGAGTTCAACGATCAGGCGCCGGTGACGGGCGGTCGGGCTACGCCGTGTCGCCATTTCCGTGCTCCGCGATCTGGGTCATGAAGGTTACCGATTCCTCGGCTGGCAGCGCCTTCCCGAGCAGGGTGCCGAACATCAGCGTGTAGCGGCGGACTTCCTCGGGTTCTTCTGGGACAAGGCCGCTGGTGGCCTGCTCAAGGTACACCAGGTCGGGGTCGTCTGGCTCGGGGAAGCTGAGCAGGCAGAACGGGCCTTCCATGCCGGGGTGGGCGCCGACGGCGAACGGGAGGACGTGGATCACGACGTTGGGCAGGGCGGCCACGTGGATGAGGTGGCGGATCTGCCCGCGCATGGCCCGGGGGCCGCCGACCTGGCGGCGCAGCACCGCCTCGTCCAGGATGGCGATGATCTGGATCGGGTCGGAGGACCGGGTGACCAGGTCCTGGCGGGAGATCCGCACCGAGACCTTCTCCTCGACCTCGGCCGGCACCACGTTGACAGAGGTCTCCAGGACGTTCGCCCGCGCGTACGCCTCGGTCTGGAGCAGGCCGGGAACCGTCTGGGCCTCGTAGGTCCGCACGACTGAGGCCGCGGCTTCCAGGCCGATATAGGAGTCGAACCCCGGCTTGAGGGCCTGCCGGTGGCGGTGCCACCAGCCGCGCTTGCGCGCGTCCCTGGCCATCTCCAGCAACTCGTCCCGCTCGGCGTCCTTCGCCCCGTACAGGTCGAGCATGGAGGCCACGACGGCCGGCTGGGGGCGGGTCTCGCCCTTCTCGTAACGGAAGATCGAGGTCTCGGAGGTGCCGATGCGGTCGGCGACCTGCTCCCGTGACAGGCCGCGTTCCTCGCGCAGCCGCTTGAGTTCAACGATGAGGCGCCGGTGACGGGCGGTCGGGCTGCGCCGGGTCGCCATGATCTTCCTCCGGGCGTAACTGGTGCGTATGCGGCGAAACGGGACAGTGTGATCCCCGCGATCCGAGAATTTTTGATGAAATGCGAACTGCACTATTGCAGATTGGGATCGGACAGGATCATGCTGAGGGTACACCTCGTCCCGGCCCGGCCGGGCACATCTGCCGATCTCCGGCGACGGCCCGTGGCCGAGGGGGACAACCGCGCCGGATCACACCGGGCAAGCACTGACGGCCGGAAGGGCACATGAGTGAACGACGACATGCCTCCTGATCTGGCCGGGCGCATCGACCGCCTGGCCCGTCACCTCCACGACGCCGGGAACCTGACCGACCCCAGGTGGCGGCAGGCGCTGCGCGAGGTGCCCAGGCACCTGTTCGTCCCCGCCACCGCGTGGGCCGACCCCAACGACCAGCAGCCCAACGGGTACCCCGTTGACCGCGCCGCCGACCCCGGGAACTGGTGGAAAGCGGTCTACACCGACACGGTCCTGGTCACCCAGGTCGATGACGGCCGCGGCGACGTGACCTCCGGCAAGGGCAGCTCGTCCAGCTCGAACTCCGCGCCCGCCGTGGTGTTCCCCATGCTGGAACAGCTCGCCGTGCGCGATCATCACCGTGTCCTGGAGATCGGCACCGGCACCGGGTGGACAGCCGCGCTGCTGTCGTGGCGGCTCGGTGCCGGGAACGTCACCACGGTCGAGATCGACCCGGAACTGGCAGGGCAGGCACGCAAGAACCTCCAGGCCGCCGGGTTCCAGCCCGAGGTGGTCACCGGCGACGGCGCCGGCGGGCATCCGGCCAGGGCACCCTACGACCGGGTGCACGCCACCTGCGCGATCGAGCGCGTGCCCTGGCCGTGGGTCGCCCAGACCCGTCCCGGGGGCGTGATCCTCACCCCGTACACCAGCGGGTACGGCTTCGGCCACCTCGCCCGCCTGACCGTCACCACGCACGACTCGGCGGTCGGCCGGTTCCCCAGGCCGGCAGGCTTCATGATGCTGCGCTCCCAGCGCCACCTGCGCGGTGACCCTGCCGGCTTCCTCCATCACGAGAACCAGGCCGCGATTTTCAGCACCCACCTCGACCCCCGCACGCTCGCCGCCGAGTCGTCCCCCGGAGCAGACCTCGCCATCGGCGAGCTGGTGCCGGGCTGCCAGTTCCGCGTGGCCGAATCCGCTGACCGTGCGGGCGCATCCACGTTCTACCTGTTCGAGACCAAGACGAGGGAAGGCTCGTGGGCTAGCGCCGAATTCCGTCCTGGCCGGCAGCGCTTCGCGGTCAGCCAGTACGGGCCGCGGCGGCTGTGGGATGAGGTCGAGGAAGCCTATTCCTGGTGGCTGGAAGCCGGCTGCCCCGGGCGCGAGCGTTTCGGCATGACGGTCACCGCAGAGGATCAATGGGTCTGGCTCGATCACCCGGGCAACCGGGTCAGCAGCCGGCTGGCCAGCGACAACAGGCGGGCATGACAGGTGCCAGACGTAAGCATTGCGATGAAAGGAGCATCACCGGGATGACTCAGGCAAAGCCGGCGACGCGGGTCTGCGGTGCCTGTAACGTAACCCGCCTGTCCGGGTACAACCCGGGCACCGTGTGCGCCCCGTGCCAGCGGGCGCTGTTCGCGGCCCGGGAGCTGAGCGACCCGGACGGCCATTCTGATCTTGCCGGGTGGGTGTGGGAGACCGGGCCGATGCGCCGGGCACTGGCCCGGCTGGATTTCCCCGCCGTGCTAGTCATCTACCGGTCGGCGGCGCGGCTGTCGCGGCGGGAACTGGCCGACCTGACCGGGGTGTCGCACAGCGTGATCTGGTACTGGGAGGTCGGCAGGCGGCAGGGGATCTACGACATCCGGCAGTTGCTGCACTTCGCCGACGCGGTGCAGATGCCGCGCGAGGCGCTGCTGCCGGTGATCCTCGGCCAGCCATGCGGCCTGGGAGACCTGCTGGCGGAATCGGTGACGGCGGCACCCCAGGTGGCGGTCGCAGGAGGCCGGTCATGACCGGCCGGGCGAGCATGGCAGTCCCGGATGCGCAGGTGGTGGCCGGGGGCAAGGGGTTCAAGGCCGAACTGGACGGGCTGCGGGACCGGATGCGCAGTCTGGGATTCACCCATGACGAGATCGCCGCCGAGATAGGCCGCAGGTACCGGGCACGCCCGCGCGAGGCGTACCGGCTGGCCTGGGGATGGACCCTGGAGCAGGCCGTGACCCGGTTCAACGAGCACGCCACCCGCAATGACGCGGACCCCGAGGCCCGCGCGAGCCTGACCGGCTCCAGGCTTGCGGAGTTCGAGCACTGGCCGCGCGGCACCTGCAAGCCATCGGTGTCCGTGCTGTGCATGCTGGCGGAGATCTACGAGACCGACGTGCTGTGCCTGCTGGACCTGGCCGATCATGAGAGCCTGCCGCAGCAGGACCGGCTGGTGCTGCTGCGCCGCCCGCGCGCCGCGACCCCGTTCGGGGAACGCGTGGTCGCGCTGATGGAGGCGCGCGGGCTGTCGCTGCGGGAGACCGCGCGGCGCGTGGCGTGCAGCGCGGGTTACCTGTCCAACGTGCTGCACGGCCGCAAGCGGCCGTCCGTGCGGGTGGCGGCGCGGCTTGATGACCTGCTGGAGGGGGCCGGGGAGCTGGCCGCGCTCGCGGAGACCGCCGAGGTCGTGGCAGATGACGGCGACCCGGCACCGAAGGTTCCCCGCGGCCAGGCCCAGGACGCGCGAGCCGCGATGGCTAGAGGAATGTCGCTGACGCTGCCCTATGTTCCCGGCCGGCTGGTGATCGAGGTGTCCGGCCCGGCCGGGGACACCGGCCAGGGCGCCGGCAACGGCCCTGATCACGAGATTGCGGGCGGCCGGCTCGCGCTGATCCCCGGCACGGCGCCGACCAGACAGACGCGAACAGAGGCGGCCGGCACATGACGGCGGCAGCTATGACGGGCGGGCCGGCATGAGCGGCACAGAGCGTACGGCCGGTGCCGGTCACCCGCTGCGCCGGCTCCGCCTACGGCGCGGGCTGACCCAGGTCGAGCTGGCCGGGCTGGCAGGCCTGTCCTACTCCTACATCTCCATGATCGAGACCGGGCAGCGGACGCTCACCCGGCTGGATCACATCGCCGCCGTGGCCGCCGCGCTGCGGGTCTCGCCCGCCGAACTGGCGCCGGGCACCATCCCCGGCCCGGACGGGCAGGCACCGGCATCACCGGCCTCAGCCCAGGCATTCCCGGCCGGCAGCGACGAGATCACCGTCGCCCGCCATGCGCGCCTGGCCAGGGAGTTCATGTCCCACATCGCCCGTCGTGACACCCGCGCGGCCGGCATGTGGCTGCGCCGCGCCGCGCGAGACCCGAGCGTGAGCCCCTGGCTCCTGCTCGACCTGGTCGCCATCCACGATGCCGGGGTGCCAGGCCCGCGCTCCCGTCCCCACGGGGACCGGGCCGCCGGCCGCAGCCGCCACGATGAGCACCGGGCCGTTCAGGCGCGCGGGACGCCGTAAGGGAGCACGGTCATGAACGGCACGACGAGCCACGGGCCTCACCCCGCCGCGAGCGGCCACGCTCGTCGTGCCGCAGGCCAGGCAGCCCCTGGCGGCTACGGCCGGCCCTATGTCCGGATCGCGGACGTGGCGCGGGTTGCGCCGTTCGCGGCCGGGTGGCCGCTGCGCAGCTTCCTCGAACTCGGTGCGCTTCCCGGCGCGGTGCCCTGCGCCCGGCTGCACGCCCGCCAGGTGCTATGGGAATGGGGCCAGGCCGCGCTCAGCGACAATTGCGAACTTGTGATCGCGGAGCTGGTGACTAATGCCATGCAGATTTCCCGCGCAGCGGCGCAGGACGCGCCGCCGCCGATCCGGTTGTGGCTGGTGTCGGATGAGGCGCAGGTCGTGATCCTGGTCTGGGACGCCAGCCCGCTGCCGCCAGTAGCGGTGCACGCCACCGAGGACGCCGAGACCGGCCGCGGGCTGCTGCTGGTCGAGGCCGCCAGCACGCGGTGGGGATGGCAGTTCCCGCCCGAACTGGGCGGGAAAGTCGTCTGGGCGCAGATTGAGGCCGAATAACAGTCAGTGCGATGTCCGGTCGTGTCGCCGCTGGCTGGCTACGACGTGGCCGTCCATGTCGCGCGGATCTCGTTGAAGTCCTGCACCTGGGCGAGCGCGTTGTAAGGGGTGAGCGCCTGGGCAAGTTCTTCTGCTCGCCGGGCGATGACCGTGGTGCGGCGCTCGGGGGGGACGGCGCTCAGGGTGCCTGCTGCGGTGAGGGCCGCGCGGTCGGGCTCGCCCGCGGTGAGGGCGCACCGCGCCGCGTCGAGGTGCAGCAGGACCCGGTCGACCTGGTCGGTGGCCGGGTACAGCCGCAGGGCTTCGTCGCGGGCCGCCTCGGCGCGGGTGAGGTCGCCGGTCAGGGTGAAGGTGCGGGATTCGTACCAGCGGAGCTGCCGTCCGGGGAAGCCCCACATGTAGTCCTCGGCCTCGGCGGGGCCGAGCTGGGCGTGGATGCGGGCGGCGGCGGCCAGGGCGGTGAGGGCGGCGGACCGATTGCCTTGCCCGGCCAGTGCCCGGCCGCGCAGCCCGTGCAGCATCACCGTCCCGGCGCAGGGGAAGTCGCGGGCGGCGGGGATGGCCTGGCTGGTGACGGCCAGCACCCGCGCGGGGGTGGTGTAGTAGGTTTCCAGGACCGCCAGGGCGCCCTGTCCCCAGATCCGGGTGCGGGCATCGCCGGCCTGTTCGGCGTGGCCGTCGAGGACGGCCAGCCAGTGCCGGGCCTTGCCGACTTCGCCGAGGTCGGTGAGCAGGGCGCTGGTCAGCCCGGCCATGCGGGCGGCGACGGAGGCGAGGTCTTTCTGGTACGGGTGGTCAGCGGTCATCTGGGAGATCGCGGCCAGGTCGGGCAGCATGTCGGCGAGCAGCGGGCCGGGAGCGGTGGCGGTGTACCGGGCGGCGTGCCCGGCCAGGGTGTCTTCCCAGGCGTCGATACCGGGGCGCGGGAGGCCGCCGGTCAGCAGGGCCTGCATCCCCTGCCCGAGGCGGCCGACCGCCGCCACCACGGGCAGCCCGGCCAGGCCGTGCAGGAACGCACGCCGGTTCGCATCCATATCGCGGTCCTCCTGGTTCCACAGTAGGCCCCGGTGCCTCACTTCCGCGAGTGCGGCCAGCTCGCCGCGCGTGCCGAGCCGGTCATCCACCCGGGACGCCTGATCGGGCAGCAGGGTCCGGTGCCCGGTTTCGAGCATGTGGATCGCCGACGCGCTCAGCAGCACCTCGGCGCCCAGCGCGGCCTGGGACAGCCCGCACGCCAGCCGGTGGGCGCGCAGCCGCGCGCCGATGAAGGCGTCCCCGCTGTGATGCGGCGTCAGCGGCCGTAAAGCCTGTGCCATCTGCGCCTCCTGGAGGCCGGGATGCGCACAGCCGGGATGTGCGCATCACCGCTCTTCCGCTCGCCCGCCGGGTGGGCTGCGATGAAGACGGTACGTAAGCAAGGTTCCCGGTCCCGGTGATCACCAACCGCCGCACACCAGGGCCACGCCGGGAAAGGAGACCGGATGAGGCAGGACGGGGTCGACCGGACAGCCGCCGTGTTCTACCGGACCTGGCGGGCGGGCGCGTGCCGCCTGTCCGATGGCGGCGGGCCGTTCGGCTTCGACATCGCGGTCGCGCTGCTGGCCGATGAGCTGATCACCGGCTACCGGTGCGAGGCGGTCGCCGAGACCGGCTGCTTCCTCGGTGACACCACCGCCTACCTCGCCCGCCGCTACCCGCACCTGCCGGTCTACGCCTGCGACATCGGCCCGGGGTTCTGCGCGTTCACCGCACGCCGCCTGGCGACGTGCCCGAACGTCACCGTGACCTGCGAGGACTCCCCGGCGATGCTGGCCAGAGTATGCACTCGGCACGAGCGTACGTTCACGTTCCTGGACGCCCACTGGGGCCAGGACTGGCCGCTGCTGGCCGAGCTGGACACCCTCCGCGGCAGTGTCGCCCTGGTGCACGACTTCGACATCGGCCATCCGCGGTTCAGCTTCGACACCTACGACGGCCTCGCGTGCGGTCCCGGGCTGCTCGGCCGGATGGCCTGCCCGCCGGCTCGGTATTTCGTGTTCGACCCGGCCGCCGTGCTGCCGCTGCCGTGCCTGCAAACCGGCCGTCGCGCCGGGGTCGCGGTCATCACCGCCGGGCTGGATGACCAGCCGGCCGGTGCCAGCCGGTACCTGACGGTCCGCTCCCTGACCCGGGCGCATGCTACGGCGGCATCATGACCATGACCGCGCCTGCACTGTGCCTTGCTGACCTGGGCGGCCTGCCGTTCCTCGATGAGGGTTTCGCCGCGCGGCGCCTGCTGGCCGTGACCGCCGCCGTGCGGCACGCCGACGCCCGCCGTCGCGGCCTCGCGGACGGCATGCCGTCAGCGCAGGCAGAAACCTGGCTCAGCCCGGCACGCGCCTTTATGCTGAGCACCGCCTCCACGCCGATGCCCGCCCTGCCGCTGACCACCTCGCGCAGGCGGCAGCTCACCGAGACGCTCGCCGCGCTGGCGGCCGGGATGCCGTCGTGGCAAGTGCTGCTGGCGCTGCCGGCCCGGTACGCACGGCTGTTTCCCGCCAACGGCGCGATCTCGGCGTCGTCCCGGGACTGGCCCCAGCATGTGCTGCTGGCCGAGGAGGCGTTCGCCACCGGCCGGGAGCTGGCCGAGCAGGTGCTGCACGAGCTAGCCCATCAGTGGCTGTACCTGATCGAGGACATCTGGCCGCTCCAGCTCCCCGCAGCCGCCACGCTCACCCTGCCGTCCGGCACCCGCGACCGCAGCCCCGCCGAGGTACTCGGCGCGGCACACGTCGCCGCCGTGCTCATCCGCTGGTACCAGCACGACCCCAGTTCATGGGCTGCGGGCCGCGTCCGCGCCCTGACTATCTACGGCACCGGCTGCCTGGACCTGGCCGGAACGGTCAGCGGGGAGCTGACCGAGGAAGGCAACCTCATCGCCCAGCGACTCAAGGAGACGTTTTGACCACAGCGACCGCAGCCACACCCGAAACCCAGCCGGGAGCGCGCCCGCTGATGGCCTGGGGCACCCCGGTCTTCCAGGCCGACTTCGGCGGCGCTGACCAGTACAACCCGCAGTTGCGGGCGATGATCCTGGCAGCGGAGGAAACCGACCCGGACGCCGCGCTGTTCGGCGGCATCAACGCCGTCAAAAGCTCGCAGAACCTGCTCACCTGGGACCACCCGGCTATCGGCTGGGTGCAGGACAGGATCACCGACGCCGTGACCGCCCTGACCCGCGCCGAGCTAGGCGAAGCGGCCCGCGAGGCCGGCTCCTGCGCCATCCAGGCCGAAGCCTGGGCGGTCGTGTACCGCAGCGGCGGCAGCCTGCGCCCGCACACCCACCACGACTCGGCCTGGAGCGGGGTGTACTACGTCGAAGCAGGCGACCCCGGCAGCGGCAGCGACGCCGGGTACCTGCAACTGCTCGACCCGCGCCCGGCCGCGATCGCCCGCCAGGCATCGGCCGGCGTCCACCGGATACGCCCGGTGCCTGGCCGGATGGTCGCCT
>Ga0213875_10001334_pt1 | contig 16255 bp, 12 predicted proteins | sample BarmaccomBMRX_R8_FD_160105 | JGI IMG/M metagenome (GOLD analysis project Ga0213875, IMG submission 160105) | Root-associated microbial communities from Barbacenia macrantha in rupestrian grasslands, the National Park of Serra do Cipo, Brazil - RX_R8 | ecosystem: Host-associated > Plants > Roots... | reverse complement strand
CCCCTCCCCGGCTCCAGCCCCGAGAGGAATGATTTCCGGCCCAGGCTGACTGAAGAAGGCATGATGACCGAGGACGCACGTCAGGATCTGCGCCTCCGGCTGGGCCGCGTCGGGCTCTGGGCTTCGCCGCCCGAGCGTTTCGGGCTCGACGCCGCGGCCGTCGCGGTCGCGACCGAGCGGGCCGGCTTCGGATCGGCCTGGATCGGGGGCGGAAACACGGATCCCGACGCCTTTCAGCGGCTGGAGCGATGGCTCCGCGCCACCGAACGGATCGTGGTCGCGCCCGGGATCGCGAGCATCTGGGCGCGGCCGCCCGCCCGCGCCTACACTGCCCGGTACCTGCAGATGCCGAACTACACCTCCAGCTTGTCCCGGCTCGGCTTCGGCCAAGGCGACTTCGCCGGCGGCGGCAGCGACCGGCTGGTCGAGGCGATCGTCCCGCACGGACCTGACCAGGTGGTCACGCGGGTCCGCGACCACCTGCGGGCAGGCGCCGACCACGTCGTCCTCCAGCCACTCGGCGACGACGGGAACTTCGCCCCCAGCCAGATCGACGCGCTGGCCGAAACCGTCGCCGAGTTCCGCACCCCCGCCTAGCAGCCGCGCGCCGCGGCCAGCCGTCAGCCGGCGGGCGTGCCCGCGTGCTTGGCGCCGGTGACGTCGTAGAGGTGATGGACGGGGTCGTGGATGAAGTACCGGGCGAACGTCTCGACCGTGAAGCGGGCCCCGTCGCTGCGGTTGCCGGTCCGCTGCCACAGGTTTCCCCTCACGCCCTCGAACCGGCCGGCGATGGCCTGGGCAGCCTCGCCCAGCTCTGCGGCGACCGCCGCGGGTTCCTGCTCCGCGTACCGGTCCGCGACCGCGGTCGCGTCCTGGTCCCAGTTCGGGAACAGCGGATCATCGTCGGTGAGCATCAGCCGCAGCCGCTGGTCATAGAGCCGCAGCACGTCGCGGACATGGCACCCGTACTCGAGCGCCGACCACTTGTCCGGCGCCGGGCGGGTGCGCACGTCGCCGGGCCCGCCCAGCACGTCCCGCCACGCCATGGCGTTGGCGAGGATCATGCCGGGTACCGCCTCGCGGGTGAATTCGCTGGTGTCGAGCCCGCACTCGGGGCATGGGCGCTGCAGCACCCACGTCCAGTCCTTCGTGTCCGGAACGATCGCCATGCCCGCGACGATAGCAGCGCGCCGGTCACGGGACGGCGCGTGCTCGGGCCTCACGGAGCTGGTCGGCCCTGTCCGCAGGCAGCCGCCGCACCGCCTCGCGGAACGTCACGCCGGACATGATCTGAACATGCTGCCCCGTCCACGAGACGGCCCATGCCGGATCCCGTTTCGAGATCTCACGGAGCACCCAGCCGATCGCCTTCCGGATGAAGAACTCCTTCTCGGCCAGCATCCGGTCGGCGTACTGGTGGAACCGGCCCAGATCCGGCTGGCCGCCCCGGACGCCAGGCAGCAAAGCCAGCAGTGCGGAACGGCGGATCCAGAAATCTCCATCGCCCGCCCACTCGTCGATCCGCGGCCATCCTTCCGGATGCCTGAGCACGATCGCCCCCGCCACGTCCGCGGCGAGCCCGTCCGCGAGCGCCCATCCTCGTGCCTCCCGGATAAGGGTCTCCACGGTGCCGAGGTCTGAAGGCCCGAGGTTCCGAACGGACTGCCGCAGCATCTCCACGGCGGCCATCCGCCGTTCGTGCACCGGCTCCCGCCACAGGGCCAGCGCCAGCACCAGGGCCGCTTCTCGGTCCAGGTGGCGTGACCGGAGGGCGGCCGTGACGGTCCGGCGGATGTCTGGCACGCTGACGCCGAGGAACTCGAGGTCGCTCTTGAGGTAACGCTTCTCCTGAACGGCCCGCCGCGGGGTGCCGAGCGGGCGCATCGCCTCGGTAATGGCCGCCGCTTCCGCATGAGGATCGAAGTCGGTCACGCGGGTCACCGTACCCCGCGCCTCGCCATCCACCTGATCCACGTCCGCTCCCGCACGCCGCGGACCGGCCCGGGTCGTCTGCCCGCACGGGGCGCCCCGCAAGGAGGCGGCCCGCAACGGGGCGCCCCGCTCGCGGCGGCGCTGCGCGACGCCCGCCGCCAGGCGGCCGGCGATCCGTTCCAGCAGGCGGCGGGCTGGTCGTTCATCGCGCTGGGAGCCTAGGGTTGCCCTATGCGACGTGACATCTTCACCGACGAGCACGAGGCGTTCCGCGACATGGTCCGCGCCTTCATCGCCCGCGAGGTAACGCCCTACCACGAGCAGTGGGAGCGGGACGGTGTGGTATCCCGCGACGTGTGGCTCGCGGCCGGGCGTGCCGGGCTGCTGGGCATCGACATCGACGAGAAGTACGGCGGCGGCGGGAACACCGACTACCGGTACTACGCGATCATGGACGAGGAGTTCGGCCGCGCCGGGGCGAGCGGGCCCGCGTTCAACGTGCACAACGACATGATCGGCCGGTACCTGGACCGGCTGTGCACGCCCGAGCAGCGGGAACGCTGGCTGCCCGGGTACTGCTCGGGTGAGCTCATCGCCGCGGTCGCGATGAGCGAGCCGGGCGCCGGCAGCGACCTGCAGGGCATCCGCACCTCCGCCGTCCGGTCCGGTGACGAGTACGTGCTCAACGGGCAGAAGACGTTCATCTCCAACGGCCAGCTGGCGGACATCGTGATCGTGGTGGCGCGAACGGATCCCTCGGCCGGGCACCGCGGGATCAGCCTGCTGGTGGTGGAGCGCGGGATGGCCGGGTTCTCCCGCGGCCGGAACCTGGACAAGATGGGCATGCACGCGCAGGACACCTCGGAGCTGTTCTTCACCGACGTGCGGGTGCCGGCCGCCAACCTGCTCGGTTCCGAGGGCGGCGGCTTCGTGGCGCTGATGGAGAACCTGCCCAGGGAGCGGGTCACGATCGGGGTCACGGCGCTGGCGATCGCGGAGCAGGCGTTCGAGGACACGCTCGCGTACTGCAAGCAGCGCCAGGCGTTCGGGCAGCCGATCGGAAGATTCCAGCACAGCAAGTTCGAGCTGGCCGAGATGGCGACCGAGCTCGCGGTGGCCCGCGCGTTCACCGACCGCGCCATCATGGAGCACTGCGCGGAGAAGCTGGCCACCCAGGAGGCCTCGATGGTCAAGTGGTGGAACACCGACCTCTGCAACCGGGTGACCGACCGCTGCGTCCAGCTCCACGGCGGGTACGGCTACATGCGCGAATACCCGGTGGCGCGCGCCTGGGCCGACAGCCGGGCGCAGTCGATCTTCGGCGGCACCAACGAGATCATGAAGGAGATCATCGGCCGCGGCCTCGGCCTGGACGACTTATCCGGCATCCCACCGTTTCGCCTTATCGCGGGATATCCGCCGATAGGGTCTTCTGTGACGCGTTGCGATCAGGAGGCGGCGATGGGCGCATCCCCCGCTGGAGTGGCCGCTGCGCCGTCCTATACGAAAACGGCCAGCCCAGCCAGATCGCTTTCTTCGGCGTCTCAGGCGACTGACGCCGCCGCCCGGCGCCCGCAAGGCGCGATGCGCAAGGCGCGATGCCTAAAGTGAGGCAGACGTCGTCGGTGAGGCGGGAGGACCGGTGCGGTACTGCACGTTCAGGGTGACGGAAGACGGCGCGCCACGCGAGTGGCCCGGCCTCGTGGAGGGCGACCAGGTCCTGCGGCTGGACGCGCCCACCCTGGTGGACGTGCTCGCGGCGGGCGGCGCCGCGGCAACCGGCCGCGCGTACCGGCTCACCGACGTGACCCTCCGAGCCCCGGTGCCGCGGCCGCCTTCGGTCCGTGACTTCTTCGCCTTCGAGCAGCACGTGGCGACGGCACGCGCCAACCGCGGCCAGACGGTGCCGGCGGAATGGTATGAGTTCCCGGCCTTCTATTTCACGAACCCGGCCGCCATCTACGGCCCGGACGACGAGATCCGCTACCCCGAGGGCACGCAGGCGCTGGACTACGAGCTGGAGATCGCCGCGGTCATCGGGCGGGACGGGCGGATCGCCGGCTTCACGGTCATGAACGACTGGTCGGCGCGCGACATCCAGCGCAAGGAGATGCGCATCGGCCTCGGCCCGGCGAAGGCGAAGGACTTCGCGACCAGCATGGGACCTGTGCTCGTCACCACCGGCGAGTTCGGCGGAACGAAGGGCATGATGACCGCGCGCGTCAACGGCGAGGAACGATCGCGCGGAAACCTCGCGGACCTCCACTACTCCTGGCCGGAGATCCTCGCCCAGGCGGCGCGCAACACCAGGCTGTACCCCGGCGACGTCATCGGCTCCGGCACCGTGGGCACCGGCTGCATCCTCGAGCACGACGACAACCGCTGGCTCGTGCCCGGCGACGTGGTGGAACTGGAGATAGAGGGCATCGGCATCCTCCGCAACCGCATCGCCTGACGGTGCCAGTGCCTGCTGCCGCACGTTTGACGGCGTGTGTGTGGGTACATGTGCGGAGCACGACCGCGGCGATTCTGAGCCGAGGAAGGAGCTAGCCGATGTATATCGGTATCGGGACGATAGTGGTCATTGTGATCATTGTGCTTATCGTCCTCATGTTGCGCCGATGACCGCAGCCGCGGCCGGATCTCCCGGGACGGAAGGCCCGAGCCTTATCCTGGTCCAGGATCCGGCCGCGACGGCGCGGTCATGAGCAGCGCTGTCCTGCCGGACTGACCGGAACCGCACGGAGAACCCGTGACGAGGCCCGTGACCAAGGGGCCCGCGGTTGGAGCAGAGCGGAGCTGCGTGACATGACCGAGACGGAGCGCGACACGCGGAACGACGGTGGCCTGGTGATTCCCCCGGAGGGCTTCTGGCCCGCGCCGGAGGTGCCGCAGCCGAACATCTACCCGATGGAATGGCACGTCGACACGGCCAAGCTGGCCGCGATCTACGAGAAGTCCAAGCGCACCGTGTGGAACCCGGCCGACCTGCCGTGGGACGCGCTCGACCCCGCGGACTTCACCGGCCCCCAGCGCCTCGGGCTCATGTACTGGTTCGCGGTTCTCGCGAACTTCGACGCCTCGGGGCCCGCCGTCTTCGCCCGCGCCACCATCCACGCCTTCGAGCAGCACGAGGAGGACCCGGTCCGCAAGTGCTTCTTCTCGATCACCCGCGACGAGATGAACCACGAGGAGTGCTGCCAGCGGACGATCGCGAAGGTCTGGCCGGGCGGCCCGCTGAACTGGACGCCGCGCAGCGAGCTCGAGAAGGCCGCGCACAACAACATCGGCTGGCTGTACCACAACGGCGGCCGGTACTGGAACGGCTACAACAAGGCAGTCGGCAAGTACTCCCTGGCCGTCCTGTTCACCAGCTTCATGATGGGGGAGATGGCGGCGTCGACGCTGTTTCGCGGCATGGCGTCGGGCACCAGCCACCCGGTGTTCTCCGAGATGTTCCAGCGAATCGGCCGCGACGAGTCCCGCCACCTGCAGATCTGCATGACGATCCTGGAAAACGAGTGGCCCGGCCTGACCGACGACGTGAAGGACCTGATCACCCGCCAGCTCCGCGCGGGCTTCATCTTCCTCTCGATGATCCTCTGGGAGCCGCCCGAAGGCTTCTGGGATCTGCCGCCGTACTTCCTGCCGAACCACCGCGTGCTGATGCGCCACGCGCGCGACGCCGGCCTCGGCGTGCTGTCCTACGAGGAGCAGGCGGAGAACTGGCGGGTCGCGATGGCTCGGGTCCGCGCGATCGTGCAGCGGTGGGGCATCGAGTTTCCCGCGATACCCGAGCTCGACATCGAGGGCGTCGACGTCGCCTCGGACATCAACCCCGAGGACATCATCCCGGTCTTCTAGCCAGCGGTTTCATGTAACGCTTTCCGCGCGCCGTTCGATCTCTCAGTAGAAGCGGCTGACGTGAGTACCCCCGAGCTCACGTCAGCCGCCCCTTAGGCCAGCGGCCCGCGCACCCGCGCCGAGCTCATGTCACCCGCCCCTTAGGCCAGCGGCCCGCGCACCCGCCCCGAGCTCGCGTCACCCGCCCCTTAGGCCAGCGGCCCGTACACCCACCGCGCACCGCCCCGAGCTCGCGTCAGCCGCCCCCTGTATCAACCGGCTCATGTCCGCAGATTTTCCGAACGAGCGCTGGTCTCCGTCTCCCGCGATCACGACCCACAATTTGGCAGCATATTGACGAGGGGTGACGGCACGCCTGCTACCAGCCGCGCCTGATCGCGGGGTAGCGTTCGGTTATGACGACGACCACGGCGCCGTTCGGCCGCATGCTGACGGCGATGATCACTCCCATGACCCCCGACGGCGCCGTCGACTACGACGGCGCCGCGCGTCTCGCCACCTATCTCGTGGATGACATGCGCAACGAAGGCCTCGTGGTGAGCGGCACCACTGGCGAATCCCCGACGACCACCGACGCGGAGAAGGACCGCCTGCTCCGCACGGTCCTGGCGGCGGTCGGCGACCGCGCGAAGGTCGTGGCCGGGGTGGGCACCAACGTGACCGCGCACACGAAGGAACTGGCCAGGGCCGCCGAACGAGCAGGGGCTCACGGTCTGCTCGTCGTTACCCCCTACTACAACAAGCCGGCCCAGGACGCTCTCGCCGCGCACTTCACCGCGGTCGCCGACGCGACCGGCCTGCCGGTGCTGATCTACGACATCCCGGGCCGCACCGGCGCCGAGGTGCAGACCGAGACGCTCGTCAAGCTCGCCGAGCACCCGAGAATTACCGGCGTGAAGGACGCCAAGGACAGCCCCGGGGCGACCTCGTGGGTGCTGGCCCGCACCGACCTCGTCTACTACTGCGGCACGGATATGCTGAACCTGCCGTGGCTGTCGCTCGGCGCGGTGGGCTTCATCAGCGTCGTCGGGCATGTGGCCGGCGACCGGCTGCTGGAGATGATCGAGGTGTTCGGCGCCGGGCGGCCGGATCAGGCGCTGCGCATCCACCGTGAGCTGCTGCCGGTCTATACCGGGCTGTTCCGCAACCAGGGCCTGGTGATGACCAAGGCCGCCCTGTCGATGCTCGGCCTTCCCGCGGGCCCGGTCCGCGGGCCGCTGCTCGACGCGTCGCAGGCCGAACGGCAGCGGCTGCGCGAAGACCTGACGGCCGGCGGCATCAAGCTGCCCTAACAACACGGGACCGGTTCCCGCAGGATCAACAACAACCTCACTATGCTCAACTCACATATGGAATTGATCGCAACGACTTGCCGATCCAGGGCTGCGCTGCGGCTTGGGGCTGCGCTGCGGCTTGGGGCTGCGCTGCGGCTTGGGGCTGCGCCACACTTCCCGGCCGCACCGCACTTTGGGGCGGCGCCGTACCTCCCGGCCGCACCGTACTTCGGGGCGGCGCCGCACTTCCCGGCCGCACCGCACTTCGGGGCGGCGCCATGAGTCACCCGCACCCGGAACTCAGCCCTCCGCCGCCCCTTGCCCCCCAGGGCCTTCGCGTCGTGGCCCTCGGCGGGCTCGGCGAGATCGGCCGGAACATGACCGTCTTCGAGTACGGCGGCCGGCTGCTCGTCATCGACTGCGGCGTCCTGTTCCCCGAACCCGACCAGCCGGGCGTCGACCTGATCCTGCCGGACTTCGAGTACCTGGAAGGGCGGCTGGATCAGGTCGAGGCCGTGGTGCTCACGCACGCGCACGAGGACCACATCGGCGCGATTCCGTACCTGCTGCGCGAGCGGGACGATATTCCGCTCGTCGGGTCGCGGCTGACGCTTGCGCTGATCAGGTCCAAGCTGACCGAGCACCACCAGGTACCGGAGACCGTCGAGGTCAGGGAGGGTGACCGCCGTCCGTTTGGTCCCTTTGACCTGGAATTTTTCGCGGTGAACCACTCGATCCCCGATGCGCTCGCGGTGGCGATCCGCACCCCCGCGGGCCTGGTCCTGCACACCGGGGACTTCAAGATGGACCAGCTGCCGCTGGACGGCCGGCTGACCGACATGGCGGGCTTCGCGCGCCTCGGCACCGACGGCGTCGACCTGCTGATGTCCGACTCGACCAACGCCGAGATACCGGGCATCGTCACGTCGGAGCGGGACATCGCGCCGGTGCTCGACGAGATCTTCGCGAACGCCGAGCAGCGGATCATCGTCGCGTGCTTCGCCTCGCACGTGCACCGGGTGCAGCAGGTGCTCGACGCCGCGGCGGACCACCGCCGCAAGGTCGCCTTCGTCGGCAGGTCCATGGTGCGCAACATGGGCGTCGCGCGGGACCTCGGCTACCTCCAGGTCCCCGGCAGCCTGCTCGTCGACCTGCGCGACGCCGAGGAGATGCGGCCGCAGGACGTGGTGCTGATCTCCACCGGCTCGCAGGGCGAGCCGATGTCCGCGCTGTCCCGGATGGCCGGGCGCGACCATCCGATCCGGATCGCCGCCGGCGACACCGTCATTCTCGCCTCGTCGCTGATCCCGGGCAACGAGACGGCCGTGTACCGCGTGATCAACGGGCTCACCAGGCTCGGTGCCCGCGTCGTGCACCGGGACTCCGCGCTCGTGCACGTCTCGGGGCACGCCCCGGCCGGGGAGCTGCTGTATGTGCTCAACCTGACCAAGCCGCGCAACTTCATGCCGGTGCACGGCGAGTGGCGGCACCTGCGCGCGCACGCGCGGCTGGCCTCGCTGGCCGGGGTGCCCGACCGGAACATCGTGATCGCCGAGGACGGCGTGGTGGTGGACCTGGTGAACGGGCAGGCGGCGGTGGCCGGCGCGGTGCCCTGCGGGTACGTCTACGTGGACGGGCTGACCGTCGGCGAGGTGACCGAATCCCAGCTCAAGGACCGGCGCATCCTCGGCGACGAGGGGTTCATCTCGGTCGTCATCGTGGTCGAGGCCAGCAGCGGCAAGATGGTCGCGGGCCCGGAGATCCACGCCCGCGGCTCGGGCATCGACGACGCGGCGTTTGCCGACGTGCTGCCCAAGGTCGAGGAGGCTCTCGCGCGCGCCGCCGCCGACGCCGTCAGCGACTCCCATCAGCTCCGGCAGCTTGCCCGCCGCGTCATCGGCAAGTGGGTAAGCGACAACTACCGCCGCCGCCCCATGATCATCCCCGTAGTCCTCGAAGTCTGACCCCGCCCGCCCCGCCCCCCGCCGCTACGCGAGCCCCCGCCGCGTCATCCCGGCCCCGCCCGCCCCGCCCACCCGCGCCCGCTCAGCCCGCCCGGCGCCGCTACGCGGGGCTCCCCGCCGCGCGTCAGGCGGCACGATGGAAATCTGAGCCGCCTACAACCGGCTCAGATTTCCATCGTGCCGGTTCTCACGCGGTACGTTTGTCAGACCCCGGCGGCATGATGCCGACATGACTACGGCACCACGCCTGAACCGGGACGCCCTGGAGGAGATCCTCGGGCGCCAGTATGGGGTGATCTCCCGCGAGCAGGCACTTGGCGCTGGCCTGACGAGGCACGCGCTCCGGCATCGGCTTCAGGCGCGGGGCCGGTGGCAGGTCATCGTGCCGGGGATCTACCTGACCGTGACCGGCACACCCACAATCGGCCAGCGGGAAATGGCGGCGCTGCTGCACGGCGGACCCGGCAGCGTTATCACCGGCCCCGCGGCGCTGCGCTGTCACCGCATTCGCTGCGCAGCCACCGAGATCATCGACATCCTGGTCCCAGCCCTGCGCAAGCGTCACGATGCGGCGTTCATCCGCCTGCACCGCACCAGCCGGATGCCGGGGAAGGTCTGGCGGAACGGTCTGCTGCTATACGCCATGCCGGCCCGGGCGGTCGCCGACACCGTGCGAGACCTGGCCGATCTGGCGGATGTCACGGCCGTTGTCGCGGATGCGGTGCAGCGGAAGCATTGCGACGTGCCGGAACTCCGCGCCGAACTCGCTGGTGGACCCAATATCGGCTCGTCGCTGTTCCGGGAGGCTCTTTCGGGTGTCGCCGACGGGATCAGGTCCGCCTCCGAGAGGGACATGAGGGCTCTGCTCATGAAGTCGGGGCTCCCCATGCCCCTGTTCAATGCGAAGGTGTACGACGGCGAGGCGTTTGTCGCCCAGCCCGATGCCTGGTGGCCGGAGGCCGGGCTCGCGGTGGAAGTGGACTCGCGGGAGTGGCATACGTCGCCGCAAGACCATAGGCGGACCCTGGAACGCGGCGCACGGATGACCGCGCATGGCATCATCGTGCTCAGATTTACGCCGGGGCAGATCCGGAGCGACCCGAAAACGGTTTTGGCCAGGATCAGGAGTGCCCTGGAGCACGGCCGTAACCGCCCGCCGCTGAACCTCCGGACCGTGCCGCTCTCCCAGGCCAGGCCCGCGTAGCGGGCCGGGGACGCCGATGGTGGCGGTGGAATCTCGCGGCAGGCGCACCTGGCCGGCGTAGCTCAGGCCGGCGTAGCCCCAGGTCCGCGGCGAGCCGCGCCCAGTCGACGCGCCCGCCTCCGGCCGCCCGCCGCCGCCTCCGGCCGCCCGCCTCTGGCCCGCCCGCCTCCGGTCCGCCCGCCAGCCGCCCGCCTCCGGCCGCCGGCCGCCGCGCGGCCGGAACCCAAAAGAGGCCTAAGGCCGCGGTCAGGGCGCTCCCCGCCGACTCGGCGATCTGCGTGGCGAGATCCATCACCCGCCCGGCGCCCTCGGCCACCTCGTGCCGCATCGTGAAGACCCTGATCAGGCGCTGCCCACCCGGATCCGCCTCGCGCCCGGGGCGGGCGGCCCAAGGGTGCGTGATCTCGGCGATCTTGGCTTTCATCCCGTCGAGCCGCAGGCTTGCCTCCGCCACCGGCCACTGGTCCAGCGGGTGCGTGCAGCCGGGCGGCGCGGCCCGCGTGGATGCCGCGTCGATGGCCCGGTTGAAGGCGCCGCGGGCGACCGAGTACTCGACGCTGGCCAGGATGGAGAACCCCCACCCGATCGCGCTCGCCGTGAAGACGTCGGCCGGCGGCCCGGCGGGGAGCACCCGGGCGACGCGGAAGGCGGGAGTGCACCGGGAGCCGCGCCCGGCGAAGGCGAGAACGGCGTCGGGCCGGGTGGACGTGGTGACGCCGTGCACCGCCACCCAGTCCCAGGCGGGTGTCAGGGCGGACAGAACGCCCGGGCTGCGGAACCGGTAACCGCTCTCGCCGGCCACCTCGCAGTGCGACTGCGGGGAAGCGAGCAGGAGGTCGTTGCCCGGCGTGCCGTGCCCGGCGGCGAACAGCGCCCCGCGCGCGGCCTCCAGCAGCATCCACCTGGCCGAGGCGTCCCCGGCGCGGTACGCGTCCGCGGCGGCACCGGTCCAGTACAGGTGGGCGCTGACCGCGAGCGCGGTCAGCGGCACGTGGCGGGCGAGCCGCCGCTGGCCACAGGCGGCCTGCCGGAGGGTGCATCCGAGGCCGCCGAATTCCCTCGGGAGCGTGACCTTCAGGTAACCGGCATCCCGGAGTTTCGCTATGTCCCGGGCAACGGTGTCCCGGGCGACGGTCCTCGTGACGTCGGCGTTTCCCGCCCCCAAGGTCCCGGTGATCCCGGTGATCCCCGAGGTCCCGGTGATCGCGGCCGACGGCTCGGCGCCCACTCCGCCGAGGCGCTCGAGCAGGCCGTCGGTGAGCAGGTCGCGAGGCCTGATCTCTGACATGGGCCGCTCCCTCCTCAGCGATTGTTTCTCCAAGCACACCACGGACGCAACCGAAAGTCAACTTAAAAGGTAGGAAAAGTATGCATTGCAGGGCCTCACGCGCCGAGCACCCGGACCGGGGCGCCGGCCTCGAACGCGGCGATGTTCTCCACGGCATCCCCGTAGAACACCCGGTAGCTGTCGTCGGTCACGTACCCCAGATGCGGCGTCAGCACCGTTCGCGGCGCCGACCGCAGCGGGTGCCCTGGCGGCAGCGGCTCCTCATCATAGACATCCAGCGCCGCCCCGGCGATCGCGCCCGACCGCAGCACCTCCAGCAGCGCGTCGGTGTCCACGATCGGCCCCCGCGAGGTGTTCACCAGATAGGCCCAGGGCTTCATCAGCGCCAGGTCGGCCGCGCCGACCAGCCCCACCGACCGGTCGCTCAGCTTGTAGTGCACGGTGATCACGTCGGAGACGGAGAAAAGGTCCGCCTTGCTCACCGCGGTAGCGCCCACGTCGAGGGCCGCCGCGGCCGGCAGGTGCTGGCTCCACGCGATCACCTCCATGCCGAACGCCAGCCCCATCTGGGCGACCCGGCGCCCCTGGTTGCCGAGGCCGACGACGCCCAGCGTCTTGCCGTGCAGCTCGAACCCGACCGTGTGCTGCCACCCACCCTGGCGCACCGACGCGTCCTCGGCCGGGATGCGCCGGACCAGCGAGAGGATCAGCGCCCAGGTCAGCTCCGCCGTCGCATAGGCGCTGCCGCGGGTCCCGCACACGGTCACGCCCGCCTCGCGCGCGGCCGCCAGGTCGATCGACGCGTTCGCCATGCCCGTGGTGACGAGCAGGCGGAGCCGGGGGAGCAGCCGGAACCGCTCCGCGGTGAACGGCGTCCGCTCCCGCATCGCGACAACGACGTCGAACGACCGCAGCTCCGCCACCAGGTCCGCGGTGTCCGCGATGTGGCCGCCGAACGGGGTGACCTCCGCGCCGAGGCTGTCCCAGTCGGCACTGGCGAGCGCGACGTTCTGGTAGTCGTCGAGGATCGCGATCCTGAGCACGTGGTGACCCTACCCGTTCTGCCCGCATCAGAGGGACCGCACCGCGCGGTCCTGATACGGTCTGCCCATGCCCTGGCTCGACACGCTTGCCGACAAGGCCCTCAACCGTGAGCTGCCGAGCCGCGACGAGGCGCTGGCCGTCCTCGCCAGCGGCGACGACGAGCTGCTCGACGTGGTGGCCGCCGCCTTCCGGGTCCGCCGGAAGTTCTTCGGCCGGCGGGTGAAGCTGAACTACCTGGTCAACATCAAGAGTGGGCTGTGCCCCGAGGACTGCGGCTACTGCTCGCAGCGCCTCGGCTCCAGCGCGGACGTGCTCAAGTACACCTGGCTCAAGCCCGGCGAGGTGATCGCGAGCGCCGAGGCGGGTGTCGCAGGCGGCGCGAAGCGGGTGTGCCTGGTCGCCAGCGGCCGCGGCCCCAGCGACCGGGACATCGACCGGGTCTGCGAAACGATCGCGTCCTTCCGTGCCCGGCACCCGGAGGTCGAGGTCTGCGCCTGCCTCGGCCTGCTCTCCGGCGGCCAGGCCGAACGGCTGCGCGCCGCCGGCACGACCGCCTACAACCACAACCTGAACACCGCCGAGGGCCATTACGGCGAGATCTGCAGCACGCACGCGTTCGCCGACCGGGTGGACACGGTGCGCGCCGCCGGGGCGGCCGGGCTGTCGCCATGCTCCGGCCTGATCGCCGGGATGGGGGAGACCGACGAGGACCTGGTGGACGTCGTGTTCGCGCTCCGCGAACTCGACCCGGACTCGGTGCCGGTCAACTTCCTGATCCCGTTCGAGGGCACGCCGCTGGCCGGCGAGTGGAACCTGACCCCGCGGCGCTGCCTGCGGATCCTCGCGATGGTCCGGTTCGTTCACCCCGACGCCGAGGTCCGGCTGGCCGGCGGCCGGGAGATCCACCTGCGCACGCTGCAGCCGCTCGCACTGCACATCGTCAACTCGATCTTCCTCGGCGACTACCTCACCAGCGAGGGCCAGCCGGGCGGCGCGGACCTCGAGATGATCGCCGACGCCGGGTTCACCGTCGAGGGCGCCGCGGAGCAGTCGCTGCCCGAGCACCGCGCCGGCCTGGTCCGCATCCGCCGCCGCGGCGCGGGTACCAGCCTCCCGGCGAACAGCTGAACCCCGCGCCCCGTGATCGCCGTACCGCGGCCCCCGCAGGACTTCGGCTCGGCTCTGGAAACCCAGTTGACCGAACGAGGGCGGGTTACTCGCCGCGCCCGCACTCGCCATGACGGCGCGGATCGCGTAGCGCCGCCACTCCGCTGAGGGTCGGTCTGGCGTGATGAAGGTGCCGGCGAGCCGGTTTGGCCGGCCAGGCGCCACATTCATGCCCGGGCCGGGGTTCGCGGGCGACACGCCGGGCGGGTGCTCGGCGCGGAAGGGGGGTCTCGCTACGTTTGACATCATGGCTACCCGTGCGCCCAAGGGATCGGCCCGTCCGCAGGGCGGACGGGCCGACGGTGACTTCGCCGAGTTCGCCGACGGCGACCTGACAGGCGAGCCGGCCGGTGCGCCGGCCGCGGGCCCTCCCCGTAGCCGGTCCAGGGGGGCCGCCGGCGGACGAAGTGGCGGCGCACGAGGCGCCGCGGAGGGAGGCACGGCGGCCGCCACACGCGGCGCAGGCGGGGCCACGCGCGGCTCCACAACCACGCAACGCACCGGCGCCACGCGCGGCGCCGTGACCTCCGGGCGCCGCGCGGGCTCAGGCGGGGGCTCGGGCCGCGGCGGCGGCAACGGGCGGGGGAGCGCGGGGCGGGGCACCGCGCGGACGGCCAATGCCATGCCCGGGCGCGGCGGTGGCCCCGGGCGCGGAGGCAGCGCTCGTTCGGGAAAAAATGCTCGTAAAAAGCAGGCGCCGCCGCCAAAGCGCGCATCGCACGACCCGATAGTGATCCTCTTCGGATGGATCTTCAGGGCGATCGCGGCCGCCTGGATGGCGGTCGCCGGAAGCGTGGGCGGTACCGCGCGCTGGGCCGGGCGCGGCGCGGCAGACCTGCACCCGCACCACAAACGGGACGGCGTCGGGCTGTTCTGCCTCGGCGTCGCGATCGTGCTCGCCGCCGCCATCTGGTTCCGGCTCGGCAACGCTGCGGGGCGCCTGATCTTCGATCTGGTCAGCGCCGCGTTCGGGTCGCTGTCGTGGGCGGTGCCGCTGCTGGTGGCGCTGCTCGCCTGGCGGTTCCTGCGCCACCCGGACCGCAACTCCGAGACCGCGCGGGCGGCGATCGGCTGGACGGCGCTGCTCGTCGGCGCGCTCGGCCTGATCGCCATCGCCAAGGGCTCTCCCCGCCCCGCCGACGGCGCCCCCGCGATCCGCGCCGCGGGCGGGCTCATCGGCTACGCCGCATCCGGGCCGCTCGTCGCCGTGCTCACGCCCTGGGTCGCGGCCCCGCTGCTGGCCCTGGTCGCCGGGTTCGGCGTGCTGGTGATCACCGGCACGCCGCTGCACAAGATCCCGGACCGGTTCCGTGAGCTGAGGGGAGCCTTCGGCCACTCCGGGCCGGCGGCCGGCGCCGGCTACGGCGACGACGAGGACACAGCGGACGGGCGGCCTGTGGGCCGCCGGGTCCGCGGCGAGATCGCCAAGGCGATCCGGCTGCGGCCGCCCGCCATCGAGGTCGGCGAGCACGGAGACCACCTGAAGCCCTACGACACCCCGCTACTCGGCGACGCGGCCAAGCGCGCCGCCGCGGCGGCCGCCGCCGGCACGGCGCGCAGGGGCGGCGACGGCGACCTCCTCGAGGATCTCGGGTTCGGGCCCTCCACGGCCCTGGACGCCGACCCCGCCGCGCCCGGCGACGGCGCGGGGACCGTGGCCCCGCACTTCGCCGGCGCGAGCGCCGCCGACGGCACGGGTGCCGCCGGATCGCGCGGTGTCCCCGGGAACGGCCCGGCGCCGGTCGACCCGAAGGGCCCGGTCCGCCAGGGCGAGCAGCTGACGCTCAGCGGTGCCGCCGCGGACAGCTACACGCTGCCGCCCGCCGCCCTGCTGCGCCCGGGCACCCCGCCGAAGGCGAGGACCCGCGCCAACGACATCGTGGTGGCCGCGCTGCAGGAGGTGCTCGAGCAGTTCCAGGTCGACGCGCAGGTATCCGGGTTCAGCCGGGGCCCGACGGTCACCAGGTACGAAATCGAGCTCGGCCCGGCCGTCAAGGTGGAGCGGGTCACCGCGCTGTCGAAGAACATCGCCTACGCGGTCAAGAGCGCCGATGTCCGGATCCTGCCGGTCATCCCGGGCAAGTCCGCGATCGGGGTGGAGATCCCCAACGCGGACAAGGAGGTCGTCAGCCTCGGCGACGTGCTGAGGTCGCCGAAGGCGGTCGACGACCACCACCCGATGGTGGTGGGCCTCGGCAAGGACGTGGAGGGCAAGACGGTTCTCGCCAACCTGGCGAAGATGCCGCACCTCCTGGTCGCGGGCGCCACCGGGTCGGGCAAGTCGGTGTGCCTGAACGGGCTGATCACGTCGGTGCTGACCCGGGCCACGCCGGACGAGGTCCGGATGATCCTCATCGACCCCAAGCGGGTCGAGCTGTCGATCTACGAGGGCATCCCGCACCTGATCACGCCCATCATCACCAGCCCGAAGAAGGCCGCCGAGGCCCTCGAGTGGGTGGTGAGCGAGATGGAGCGCCGCTACGACGACCTGGCCGCCTCCGGGTTCCGGCATATCGAC
>Ga0213875_10001333_pt1 | contig 16256 bp, 13 predicted proteins | sample BarmaccomBMRX_R8_FD_160105 | JGI IMG/M metagenome (GOLD analysis project Ga0213875, IMG submission 160105) | Root-associated microbial communities from Barbacenia macrantha in rupestrian grasslands, the National Park of Serra do Cipo, Brazil - RX_R8 | ecosystem: Host-associated > Plants > Roots... | reverse complement strand
TGCGCGCGGCGACTATATCGCCCTGCCGCTGCGGCCCCAGACGGCGCGGCGCGAGTTCCGCCTGGTGACCGGCATCGCGCCGGCGCCCGCATGATCGATGCAACCCCGCTGTTGCGGCTCTACGCGTGCCGGCGCGCCCGCCGGCTCGCGAACGAGGACACGGCCGCAATCCAGGAGGCGATCCTGCGCCGGCTCGTCGCGCGGGCCGCGCGGACCCGTTTCGGCCGGGACCACGGGTTTGCCGGCATTCGCGACCGCTCGGGGTTTCAGCAAGCCGTGCCGTTGCGCCGCTACGAGGATTTCTGGGCCGAATATTGGAGCCCGGCGTTTCCGCGCCTCGTCGATTGCAGCTGGCCGGGCGAGATCCCGTTCTTCGCCGCGACCTCCGGGACCACCACCGGCAACACCAAATTCATCCCGGTCACCCGCGCGATGATCCGCTCGAACCGGCAGGCCGGGCTCGACCTGCTCGTCCATCACCTGACAAACCGGCCCTGCAGCCGCGTGTTCGGCGGGCGAAACCTGCTGCTCGGCGGCAGCACCGCTTTGGTGGAGCGCGCGCCCGGCGTGCGCAGTGGCGATCTGAGCGGCATCGCGGCGGCGACGATCCCGCGCTGGGCGCGGCCTTACGCCTTCCCGCCGCCCGACATCGCGCGCCTGACGGATTGGACGGACAAGATGGCGCGACTGGTCGAGCGGGCGCCGCAGGCGCAGCTGCGCAGCATCTCGGGCACTCCGAGCTGGCTGCTGCTGCTGTTCGACGAGTTGGCGCGGCGCCACCCGGACCGCCCGCCGCTTCTCGCCTCTTTCTTCCCCGATCTCGAGCTGATCGTGCATGGCGGGGTCAATTTCGCGCCCTACCGCGCCCGCTTCGCCGAATGGCTGGCCGGCAGTCGGGCCGAATTGCGCGACGCCTATGCCGCCAGCGAAGGCTTCATCGCCGCCGCCGACCGCGGCCCCGAAGAGGGCCTGCGGGTCAATGCCGCGCACGGTATTTTCTACGAATTCGTGCCGGTCGAAGAGGTCGATCGGGCGGCGCCGACGCGGCACTGGCTCGGCAATGTCGAACCCGGCATAGATTACGCGATCGTCGTGACGAGTTGCGCCGGGCTGTGGGCCTTTATGCTCGGCGACACGGTCCGCTTTGTCGCACGCCGCCCGCCGCGGCTGCTGGTGACGGGGCGCCTCTCTTACACGTTGTCCGCGTTCGGCGAACACCTGATCGGGGAGGAAATCGAGGCGGCGGTGGCGGAGGCCGCCGCTGCGCTCGCGGCCGGGGTGCGCGACTTCGCGGTCGGCGCGGTCTTTCCGGAGCGCGCCGGAGAGCTGGGCGGGCACCTTTTCTTTGTCGAATTCGAGCGACCGGTCGGCGAGGCCGAGCTGCGCGGGTTCGCGCACCGGCTCGATCGCGGGCTCGCGGCGCGCAACCTCGATTATCGCGACCATCGCGCCGGCGGCTTCGGCCTGCGCGCGCCGGAGGTGCACGCCCTGCCGCAAGGCGGCTTTGCCGAATGGATGCAACGGCGCGGCCGGCTCGGCGCCCAGAACAAGGTGCCGCGGGTCATCAACGACCGGCAGCTGTTTGCCGATCTGCGCGGCTTTGCTGCGGCCCGCTCAGGCGCGCGGCCGGTTGCGGCGGGACCGCCGCAAGCGGTACCAGAGCGCGATCATCAGCAGAATGAACAAGCCGCCGATCGCGATCTCGGGCGATAGGACCTCGCGCGGCGGCGCGGCGTGGCCGACGCGCACCATGACGCGCGCGATCTCGCCGTCGCTGCCGCGCGCCTCGGCGGACCAGAACCCGTCGCGATCGGCGGAGAAGACGAATTTGCCCTCGGCATCGGCGTGTCCAATCATCGTCGGGGCGGCCGGTGCGCCCGGCGCGAAGACCCGCACCTCGGCATTCGCCATCGGCTTGCCGTCTGCGGTGGCGAATTGCGCGGTCACCTCGCGGCCGAACAGATCGAAGGCTCGCGCGGGCGCCGCGCCCGCAACCCACAGCAGGACCGCAACCAGCGCCGCCCACAGCGCAGAGCGGCCGCCGCGGCAGCCGCCGCGGACCGCGCCGCGGGCCGACCCTGCCGTCTTCTTCTGGCCCGTCATAGCGGGCAATTGAGGGCCGTCCAGCAGCCTGTCAACCGCACCCGCCCAGCGGGCGGCGGCCGGCCCGGTTTCGCGCGCACCCGCTTCCTGCGACACTGCGCGGTGCGCAACGCGAAGGGAGCGCCCCGATGAAAGCCGTTCTATGCCGCGACTGGGGAGAGCCCGCGAGCCTCGTACTCTCCGAGGTGCCGTCAAAGCGGCCTCAACCGCACGAAGTGCGCATCCGGGTGCGCGCCTGCGGGGTCAATTTCGCCGATTCGCTGATGATCGCCGGCAAGTACCAGGTGAAGCCGGAGCGGCCCTTCGCGCCCGGGTTCGAAGCGGCGGGCGAGATCGTCGAGCTCGGCTCGGCCGTGAGCGGGCTGCATCCGAACCAGCGCGTACTGGCCTTTCTGCGGTCGGGAGGCGGCTATGCCGAGGAGATTGTCGTCGACGCGGCGGCCGTCGTGCCGCTCCCGGATGCGATGGATTTCGTCACCGCGGCAGCCTTTCCCGTGGCCTACGGCACCTCGCATTTCGCGCTGGCCCACCGCGGTCGGCTGCGCGAGGGCGAAACGCTGCTGGTGCTCGGGGCGGCCGGCGGGGTCGGACTAACCGCGGTTGAGATCGGCAAGCGCATGGGCGCCTATGTCATCGCCGCGGCGGGCAGCGCGGAGAAGCTCGCCGTCGCGCGCGCCCACGGCGCCGACGCGCTGATCGACTATCGCGAGGAGAGCATTCGCGACCGGGTGCGCGCGCTGACCGACGGCAAGGGCGCCGATGTCGTCTATGACCCGGTCGGCGGCGACACGTTCGACCAGGCCTTGCGCGCGGTCAATTGGGAAGCCCGCATGCTGGTGATCGGCTTTGCCTCCGGCCGTATCCAGTCAGTCCCGGCGAACCTGATCCTGGTCAAGAACATCTCGGTGATCGGCGTCGTATGGGGCGCGCAGGCGGAACGCGATCCCGGCATGGCGAGCCGATATATGGCCGAGCTGCTGGGCTGGTGGGAAGAGAGCCGACTCAGGCCCGAGATCGCGCGCACCTTCCCGCTCGGCGAAGCAGCCGCGGCCTTGGCCGCGCTGCTGTCGCGCCGTTACGCCGGCAAGATCGTGCTGACCGTCTGAACCGGCCCGGCCCATCCCGGGATGCGGCGAGGCCGCCCCGGGATGGAGAAGCCCCCGCTAATGCGCCATCATCGGGGACGAGGACGTCCCATAAGGCTGCTGCCCATAGGGCTGCTGCCCATAGGGCTGCTGCCCATAGGGCTGCTGCATCGTCGAGGACGGCGCCACCGTCGAGCCCTGCATCCCATAGGGCTGCTGCATGCTCGACATCGGCTGGCTCGGATAGACCGGCTGCGCCGGTTGCGGCGTGCCGTACATCTGCTGCGGCGCCGCATAGGGCGGTTGCGGCGGCGTCATCGCCGAGGGGTACATCTGCGGCGAAGTCGGCGAATTCGGCGCCGAGGCGCTGCCGCCGGAAACGGCGCCCGGACCCATCCGCGGGCCGGCCTGCGACGGCATCGGCGCCGGCGGGACCGCCATCGGCGCGGCGGCCGGAGCGGTCCCCATCATCGGGGGCGGCGGCGCCATCGGAGTCGTCGCCATCGGCGTGGGGGGAGGCGGGGGCGGCGGCGCCATGCATGCGGACAGCGCCGCGGCGCCGAAAAAGACGGCGGCCACACCGGCCGCACGGCTGACAGATCGCATCGAGACCTCCCTGGGCACAGCAAAACCCGGACCATTCCGTTGCGTGCCTAAGCGCTATGAACGCGAGATATGCCCGATCGTCCCCGCAGCCTAGGCGCGAGTTGTCGAAGATTTCGCCAGCGCACCCTACGGACCTACCATGCGGGGCAGGCCATGCGCGTGCGGTCGAGGCTGGCGGGCGCGTCGAGCCGGGCGTGGCCGGCATTGGCTTCCGCGTCGAGCCGCGCCAATACCGGGTCGAGCACGCCCTTGAGGCGATCGAGATAGGCCTGTCGCGCGGCGGCTTCGTCGGCCACCAGCAATACCGGGTTGCCGCGCAGAAAGCCCTCGACGGCGCGGCGGATTTCCCCCTCGTGACGCGCCAGCGCGGTTCGCGCGATGCGGACGTGCTCCTGCTCGTGGGCGAGCACCGCGCCATACATGCAGCTCCCCGGCGGGAACCGCCGGTCGATGTAGATCCGGTGCGACACGAAGCCGACCCGCAGGCTCATGTCGCGCGGATAGGCGCACCAGCCCTGTGCGATCCGTCGCGTGTCGGTCTCGGAGCGACCGTCGGTCGTGAAGGTCGAGACGGTGAGGCCGAGCGGGTGCTCGCCATGCGCCATGCCGCCTTGCTGCCGCTCGATCCAGCCGAGTTCGGCCGAGCTGTGGTCGAGATCGTAGAAAATCGACCCGTAATCGACCGTCACCGACAGCGCGGGAGGGGCGGTCGGGGCCGGGCACCCCGCTGCCCCGGCGCCGCCGCACAGCCCTGCCAGCCAGGCCAAGCCGCACAGCAGCGACAGCGCAGCGAAACGGGTCGCTCGCGACAGTTTCATGCGGGCCGGTTTCGGGCTATCATGCGGTTGCCTCCTGGGGAGTAGTCGCCCGCCTTGCGCGGGGTTGGCGCCAACAGGCTCGGTCCGTGGCATCGCCGCCGCGGCCGTGGCGCCCGCGGCAGCAATGTCTGACGAGACCATGAGCATCGTACCCCGGTCCGGGCCCGGGCGGGGACGGTGTTCGTGGACGACTCCTCCCGGCCCCCGCGCAGGACCATGGAAGCCTTCCTCGTTTCGCTCGGGCTGGTGGCGTTGGCCGAGATCGGCGACAAGACCCAGCTTCTCGCCTTGGTGCTGGCCAGCCGCTTCCGGCGCCCCTTGCCGATCCTCGCCGGGATACTCGCCGCGACCTTGCTGAACCATCTCGCCGCCGCGGCGCTCGGCGCCTTCATCGGCGTCTCGTTGGAGGGCGCCTGGGTGAGGTGGCTGATCGCCGCCTCGTTCTTTGCGATCGCGGTCTGGGCCTTCATCCCCGAGCGCATCGAGGGCGAGGTTGCGCCGGCCCCGCGCTTCGGCGTGTTCGGCGCAACGCTGTGCGCATTTTTCCTGGCCGAGATCGGCGACCGGACGCAGATCGCCACGGTTGCGCTCGGCGCGCGCTTTGCGGCGTGGTGGCTGCCGGTGGTCGCCGGCACGACGCTCGGCCTGATGGCCGCCAATCTGCCGGTCGTGCTGCTCGGCCGCCATGTCATGCGCTGGATGCCGATGCGCACCGTGCATTGGGCCGCCGCGCTGATCTCCGCCGCCCTCGGGGTCGCCGCGCTGCTGCCGCCGCGCTGACGACGCGAGTTGCCGCCGCGAGCGGGCGGGCCGCGTTGACGGCCGTTTTGCGCGTGCCTATTTTCGCGCGTCCTCCGGAAAGCGCCGCGCGATGCCGACGGATTACCGTCCGACCGTCTTCCTGCCCAAGACCGATTTCCCGATGCGCGGCGACCTGCCGCGGCGCGAGCCGGTCATTTTGCAGCGCTGGGCGGAGATGGACCTCTACCGCCGGCTGCGCGAGACATCGCAGGGCCGCGAGAAATTCGTGCTGCATGACGGGCCGCCTTACGCCAACGGCGATCTGCACCTCGGCACCGCGCTCAACAAGATCCTGAAGGACGTCGTCAACCGCTCGCAGCAGATGCTCGGCAAGGACGCGCCCTACGTGCCGGGCTGGGACTGCCACGGCCTGCCGATCGAGTGGATCATCGAGGAGAAGCACCGCAAGGAAAAGCGCTCGAAGGACAGCATCCCGATTGCGCAGTTCCGCCGCGAATGTCGCGATTTTGCGGCCCACTGGGTCGAGGTCCAGAAGCGCGACTTCAAGCGCCTCGGGGTCATCGGCGACTGGGACAACCCCTATCTGACGATGTCCCGCGACGCCGAGGCGCAGATCGTCCGCGAGATCGGCAAGTTCCTCGTCAATGGCGGGCTCTACAAAGGGGCGAAGCCGGTGCTGTGGTCGGTCGTCGAGCAGACCGCGCTGGCCGAGGCCGAGGTCGAGTACCACGACCACACCTCGACGACTGTTTGGGTGCGGTTTCCGATCGTGGAAACCGGCCGGACCTCGCTGCGCCACGCCGCCGCGGTGATCTGGACGACGACGCCCTGGACCCTGCCGGGCAACCGCGCGATCGCCTTCAGCGCCGAGCTCGAATACGCGGTGATCCAGGTCGATGCCGTGGCCGAGGGGAGCCGCGCGACGCCGCCGGCCGGCTCCGGCCGCGGCGAGAAGCTGCTCGTCGCCATGCCGCTGATCGACGACCTCATGGCGCGGGCCGGCATCGAGCGGCACACGGTCCTCGACGTGTTCGCCGGCTCGGCGCTGGCCGGCACGGTGGCGCGCCACCCGTTGCGCGGCCAGGGCTACGATTTCGACGTGCCGCTGCTCGCGGCCGATTTCGTCACGGCCGACCAGGGCACCGGGCTCGTGCACATCGCGCCCAATGCCGGGGTCGACGACTGGGAATTGGGGCGCGAGCACGGTTTGCCCGTCATCGATACGGTCGGACCCGACGGAGTCTACCTGCCCTCCGTGCCGCTCTTCGCCGGACGGTCCGTCTATCGCCGCGACGGCAAGGCTGGGGACGCCAACGAAGCGGTAATCGCGGCGGTCGAGGCCGCGGGCGGGCTGCTGGCGCGCGGCACGCTCGTCCATTCCTACCCGCATTCCTGGCGCTCCAAGGCGCCGCTGATCTTCCGCAACACGCCGCAATGGTTCATCAGCATGGAGGCGAACCAGCTGCGCGAGAAGGCGTTGCAGGCGATCGCCGAGACCCGCTGGGTCCCGCCGCAGGGCCGCAACCGCATCGAGGCGATGATCCGGGGCAAGCCGGACTGGTGCGTGTCGCGCCAGCGTGCCTGGGGCGTGCCGATCCCGGTCTTCACCAACCGCAAGACCGGCGAGCCGCTGCGCGATGCGGCGGTGATCGAGCGCGTCGCGGCCGCGGTCGAGCAGCACGGCGCCGATGTCTGGTACAACGCGGAGGCCGCGGAATTCCTCGGCAACGCCTATGCCGCGGAGGATTGGGAGAAAGTCTCCGACATCATCGAGGTGTGGTTCGACTCCGGTTCGACCCATGCGTTCGTGCTGGAAAAGCGGCCCGAGCTGAAATGGCCGGCATCGCTGTACCTCGAGGGGTCCGACCAGCATCGCGGCTGGTTCAACTCGTCGCTGATCGAAAGCTGCGGCACGCGCGGCCGCGCCCCCTACGAGGCCGTGCTGACCCATGGCTTCGTGCTCGACGAGCAAGGCCGCAAGATGTCGAAATCGCTCGGCAATGTCGTCGCGCCGCAGGACGTGATGCGGCAGGCCGGCGCCGACATCCTGCGATTGTGGGTGGTCGCCTCGGATTATTCCGAGGATCTGCGCATCGGCCCCGAGATCCTGAAGCATCACGGCGACGTCTATCGCCGGCTGCGCAACACGCTGCGCTATCTGCTGGGCGCGCTCGACGGCTATGCGCCGGGCGAGATGGTTGCCTCGGACGGCATGCCGGAGCTGGAGCGCTGGGTATTGCACCGTCTGGCCGAACTCGACGCGCTGGTGCGGCGCTCGGTCGAAGCGTTCGATTTCCACGGCCTGTTTACGGCACTGCATAATTTCTGTGCGGTCGATCTCTCGGCCTTCTATTTCGACATCCGCAAGGACCGGCTCTATTGCGACGCGCCCGGCGACCCCGCCCGCCGCGCGGTGCGCACCGTGCTCGACCGCTGCTTCGACAGCCTCGTCCGCTGGCTCGCGCCGGTGTTGTGCTTTACCGCCGAGGAGGCCTGGCTCGCCCGGCACGGCGACGCGCCGGGACGCAGCGTGCATCTCGAAACCTTCGCCGCTGTGCCGGCCGAATGGCGGGACGACGCGCTCGGCGAACGCTGGGCGCGACTGCGCGACCTGCGCCGCGTCGTGACCGGCGCGCTGGAAGTCGAACGCGCCGCCAAGCGGATCGGGTCGAGCCTGCAGGCGGCAGTCGAGGTTTTCGTCCCGGAGGATCTGCCGGAATTGCTGCGGGGCGTCGATCTCGCCGAATTGTGCATCACCTCCGGCGGCACGGTGCGTAGCGGTCCCGTTCCCGAGGACGCCTTCGCCCTTCCCGATGTGGCCGGGGTCGGCGCCCGCATCCTGCCGGCCTCGGGGGAGAAGTGCGAGCGCTGCTGGCGGGTGTTGCCCGAAGTCGGCGAGGACGCCCGCCACCCCGATCTGTGCCGCCGCTGCGCCGAGGTTCTGGAGGGGGTCGCCGTCGCGGCGGTCGTGCAATGACCTTGCTGACGCGCGGGCTGGCGACGGCCGTCGCGATCGCGATTCTCGACCAGCTGACCAAGCTTGCCGTGCTGAGGTTTTTCGCCGAGCGCGGCCCCGGCGAGCGCCTCGTTCCGGTGACGTCGTTTTTCGATCTCGTGCTGACCTACAATCGCGGCGTCAGCTTCGGCTTGTTCAATGGCGGCAATGACGCCGGCGGCGAGCTCAACGCGATCGGGTTCTCGGTTGCGGCCGCGGCGATCGTGGCCCTTCTGATCTTCTGGTTGAGCCGCGTCGCGAGCTTCTACATGGCCGCCGCGATCGGGCTGATCATCGGCGGGGCGGTCGGCAATGTGGTCGACCGGCTGCGTATCGGCGCGGTCGTGGACTTTCTTTATTTCCATGCCGGGTCATGGTATTGGCCGGCCTTTAACCTGGCCGATAGCGGCATCTGCATCGGGGTCGGTGCGATGCTGCTGGACGGCTTGCTGTTGCGCCGCCCGGCGCGCTGAGACGACGACATGATGCTGAGCGATGTGACCCCCGCCGATCGGCCGCGGCAGCGCCGCACTCTCGCGGCGCTGGCGGCGATGGGCCTGTGCTGCGGCTCGGCCTTGCAGGGCTGCACCGATTTGCGCCGCGCGGTCGGGCTCGAACGAACCACGCCCGACGAATTCGCGGTCGAATCGCGCGCGCCGCTGACGATCCCGCCCGATTTCGAGCTGCGCCCGCCGCAGCCCGGAGCGGCGCGGCCGCAGGATAAGAGCGCGGCGGAGCGCGCCCGCCAGGCGCTCGAGAAGGCCGGACCGGGCGAGCCCGGCAAACAGGCGAGCGAGTCCAGTCTGCGCTATTCCGGCACGATCGGCACCGAGCAGACCGACCCGACCCAGCAGGTCGCGCCCGACAGTCTGTCGAGCAAGCTCCTCGGCTACGGCCAGGGCGGCGGGGCGGCGGTCGAGAAGCACGAGACCTCGACCGTGAAGGGGGTTTATTGAGCCGCATAGTGCCGCGACCTGCCTCGGCGCGCCTGCTTTCGCTTGTGGCGGCGAGCCTGCTCGCGGCGATCGCCGGCCCGGCCGCCCGGGCGCAGCATTTCGACGCGCATTCCTTCACCCTCGACAACGGCATGCGGGTGGCGGTGGCGCCCAACCACCGGGTCCCGGCGGTCACCCAGATGGTGTGGTACAAGGTCGGCGCGGCCGACGACCCGCACGGCAAATCGGGGCTTGCGCATTTTCTTGAGCATCTGATGTTCAAGGGCACCCGCGCCACCCCGGCGGGAGCGTTCAGCGCCGCCATCGCCAAGAATGGCGGGCGCGACAACGCCTTCACGACCGAGGATTACACCGTCTTCCATGAGACGGTGGCGCGCGACCGGCTCGATCTCGTCATGCGGCTCGAAGCCGATCGCATGACCGGCCTCGTGCTCGACGACAAGGCGGTACTGCCGGAGCGCGACGTCGTCCTCGAAGAGCGCCGCATGCGCATCGACAACGAGCCTGCGGCGCTGCTGCAGGAGCAGCTGCGCGCGACCCTCTTCCTGCACCACCCCTATCGCATCCCGACGATCGGCTGGGAAATCGAGATCCGCAAGCTCGGCACCGCCGATGCGCTCGCCTATTACCGCGACTGGTACGCGCCGAACAACGCCATCTTGGTGGTCGCGGGCGATGTCGAGGAGGCCGAGGTGCAGACGCTCGCGGCGCGGTATTTCGGCGCGGTCGCGGCCCACCCGGTCGCGCAGCGCGCCCGCGTCGGCGAGCCCGAGCATCATGCCGCCGCGCGGATCGAGATGAAGAGCGCGCGGGCGGCGGAGCCGAGCTGGCGCCGGCTTTATCTCGCCCCGAGCTATCGCGCGGGCGACACCCGCCACGCCTACCCGCTCGAAGTGCTGGCCGAGATCCTGGGCGGCGGCGCCACCTCGCGGCTGTACAAGGCCCTGGTGCTCGACCGCGAATTGGCGCTGTCGGTCGATGCCTCCTACGATCCGGGGGCGATCGACCTCGCGACCTTCGATCTCTCCGCCGCGCCAAAGCCCGGCGTCCCGGTCGCCGAGCTGGAGGCGGCGGTCGACGGCGAATTGCGCCGCATCCTTGAGCAGGGCGTCTCCGACGACGAGGTGCGGCGCGCCGAAGAGCGCATGGGCGCCGCCGCCGCCTATGCGCAGGACAGCCTGTCCGGCCCGGCCGACATCATCGGCGCGGCTCTTGCGATCGGGCAGACGCTCGACGACGTGGAGGCCTGGCCCGAGCGGATCGGCCGGGTCACCGCCGAGGAAATCGCGGCGGCCGCGCGCGACGTGCTGGTGGAGCGCAATTCCGCGACCGGAATCCTGCTGCCGGAACACACCTCATGAGGCTGGCCCTGCGCCTGTCGCTCGCCTTCTTGGCGCTGCTGCTGTGGCAGGGCGCGGCGCGCGCGATGACGATCGAGCGCGTCGTCGGCAACACCGGGGTGGAAGCCTGGCTCGTCGAGGACCATGCAATCCCGGTGGTGACGATCCGCTTCGCCTTTCCCGGCGGGGCCGCACTCGATGCGCCCGACAAGGGCGGCACCGCCGCGATGGCCGCATCCTTGCTCGATGAGGGGGCCGGTCCGTTCGATTCGGAAGAATATCAGGGCCGGATCGAGGATCTTGCGATCGACCTGCGCTTCGACGCCGGGCAAGACCATCTCGGCGGCCATATGCGCACGTTGAAGCGCAATCTCGGCGAGGCGGCCGATCTGCTTCGCCTGGCGCTGAGCGAGCCGCGCTTCGAGCCGAGCGCGGTCGAGCGGATCCGCAGCGAGACGATCGCCGCCCTGGCGCGGCAGGCGCGCAACCCGCACGCTTTCGCGAGCCGGCTGTGGATGCGCGACGCCTTCGAGGAGCACCCTTATGGCCGCAACTCCGAAGGCACCGAGGCGAGCGTCGCGGCGATCACGCGCGACGATCTTGTCGGGTTCGTCGCGCGCCGGCTGCACCGCGCCGGGCTGGTCGTTGCGATCGTCGGTGACGTGACCGCGGCAGACGCCGCGCCGCTGCTCGATCGGGTGTTCGGCGGGCTCCCCGCGGCGCCGGTCGAGGCGCAGGTGCCGGACGCCGCGCCGGCGGATGACGGCGCCTTGGTGATCAGCCGCTGGCCGGTGCCGCAAAGCGTCGTGACCTTCGGCCAGGTCGGCCCGAAGCGCGACGATCCCGACTGGTATCCGATGCTGGTCGTCAACGACGTGCTCGGCGGCGGCGGCTTTCGCGGGCGGCTGATGAAGGAGATCCGCGAAAAGCGGGGCCTCGCCTATGGCGTCTCGACCGAGTTGATGCCGTATCGCCATGCCGGGCTGATCCTTGGCGATGTCGCGACCGAAAATGCCCGCGTGGCGCAATCGATCGAGCTGGTGCGCGCCGAATGGCGGCGGATGCGCGACGAGGGCCCGACCCAGAGCGAGCTCGACGACGCGAAGACCTATCTGACCGGCTCGTTCCCGCTCGGCCTCGATTCGACCGGGCGGATCGCCGCCGTGCTGGTACAGATCCAGCTCGACAAGCTCGGCATCGACTATCTCGACCGGCGCGCCGGGCTGATCGACGCGGTCACGCTGGACGAGGCGCGCGCCGCCGCCAAACATGTGCTCGACCCGGACCGGCTAAGCTTTGCGGTGGTCGGCGACCCCGCCGATCTGACCCCGACCCGGCCGCCGCCCGAGGTGCGGGAGTAGGGCGCGACTCGGGCGGGGTGTCGCGGGCGGGTCCGGCCGCGCAGCAGCGAAGGGGCCTCGAATGCAGAGCCTGTGGTCGGATCTCGCGGCCGAAGCAATGGTCGAGCGCTACGCCGCCGCGGGTGTCGGGCGCGACCTGGCATTGCGGGTCTACACCTCGCGCCTGCTCGGCGGCGACCCGAAGCTGGTGCTGCATGGCGGCGGCAACACCTCGGTCAAGGCGCTCGCGCGCGACCTCCTCGACGACGAGGTCGAGGTGCTGTGCGTCAAGGGGAGCGGCTGGGACATGGCCGCGATCGAGCCCGCCGGGCTGCCCGCCGTCCGGCTCGCGCCGCTGCGCAAATTGCGCGCCCGCGACGCGCTGTCGGATGAGGATATGGTGCGCATCCAGCGCGCCAATCTGCTCGACCCGGGCGCCCCCAACCCATCGGTCGAGACCCTGCTGCACGCTTTTCTGCCGCACAAATACATCGACCATACGCATTCGACCGCGGTGCTGAGCCTCGCCGACCAGCCCGACGCGATCGAGCGCTGCCAGGATCTGTACGACGGCCGGCTCGGCCTCGTGCCCTACATCATGCCGGGGTTCCTGCTCGCGAAGGCGGCGGCCGAGATCTACGAATCCGCCCCCGGAGTGGAGGGCTTGATCCTCGTCAAGCACGGCATCTTCACCTTCGGCGAGACCGCGCGCGACGCTTACGAGCGCATGATCGAGATGGTCTCGCTGGCCGAGGATCGGCTGGCGCGCGGGCCGCGGCAGGTTTTCGCCGCGGCGTCGCTGCCCGACCCGATCGCTCCGGTCGCCGCGGTGGCGCCGATCCTGCGCGGCGCCTGCGCCATCCCCGACCCGGCGGTGACCGGGGCTTACCGGCGCTTCATCCTCGACTTCCGGACCGGGCCGGCCATCCTCGATTACGTCAACGGGGCCGAACTTGGCCGTTATGGCCGGGCCGGGGTGGCCACGCCCGACCATACGATCCGCACCAAGAACTACCCGCTGATCGTGCCGCCGCCCGATGCCGGCGCGCTCGACGGATTCGCCGAGGCGGTGCGCGCCGCGGTCGAGCGGTTCGTCGCCGAGTACCACGCCTATTTCGCGCGCCACAATGCTGGGCGCGCCGTCCCGAAACGCGAACTGGACCCGATGCCGCGGGTGATCCTCGTTCCGGGGCTCGGCCTGTTCGGGCTCGGGCGCAGCGCCAAGGACGCGGCGATCGCAGCCGATCTGGCGGAAGCGACGGTCGCGACGGTCACGGACGCCGAACGGGTCGGCCGCTTCGAATCGCTGAGCGAAGCCGAATTGTTCGAAATGGAATACTGGTCGCTCGAACAGGCCAAGCTCGGCAAGGAGGTCGAGAAGCCGCTTGCCGGGCAGATCGCGGTCGTGACCGGCGGCGCGGGCACGATCGGGCTTGCCACGGCGCTGGCGATGAGCCGCGCGGGCGCCGAGGTCGCGATCCTGGACCGGCCGGGCGCCGGCGCCGAAGCGGCCGCGCAGAAGCTCGGCGGCGCGGCGCTCGGCCTTGCTTGCGACGTGACCGACGCGGCGCAGGTGCAGGCCACCTTCGACCGGGTCGCGGCACGCTTCGGCGGGGTCGACATCGTCGTCTCGAATGCCGGGGCAGCGTGGCAGGGCCGCATCGGCGAGGTCGCCGACGCCGAGCTGCGCCGCAGTTTCGAGCTCAATTTCTTCGCGCACCAATCGGTCGCCCAGAACGCGGTCCGGATCATGCGGGCGCAAGCGACCGGCGGCTGCCTGCTGTTCAACGTCTCGAAGCAGGCGGTCAACCCCGGCCCGAATTTCGGCCCCTACGGGCTGCCCAAGGCGGCGACCCTGGCGCTGGTGCGGCAATACGCGCTCGATTACGGAGGCGAGGGCATTCGCGCCAACGCCGTCAACGCCGACCGCGTGCGCGGCGGGTTGCTGACCCCTGAGATGATCGCCGAGCGGGCGCGGGCGCGCCGCGTCAGCGAGGCCGATTACATGGCGGGCAATCTGCTCGGCCGCGAGGTCACGGCGGAGGATGTGGCGCAGGCCTTCCTGCATCACGCGGTCGCGCTGAAAACGACGGCGGATGTCACGACCGTCGATGGCGGCAACATCGCCGCCGCGCTGCGCTGACCGGCAGCTCCGATCCGCCGCGATCTCGGCAGGAGAAGGGGCTCGGTCGGGAGCTAGCGATGCGAATTCAACATAAATACCGTCATCCCGGCGCAGGCCGAAATCCATCGCGCAACCCGCAGAACGGCGGAAAAATGGGTCCCGGCCTTCGCCGGGACGACGAATTGGGGACCGAACGACTGCAATGATCGTGGATTGCCATGCGCATCTGTGGGGCCGGGGCTTTCTGCCGCCGGCCTTCTACCGCGCCGCCGCCGAACAATGGGCGGCAAAGGACCCGAGCCGCGCGCCGGCAATGATCATGCCGAAGCTGCTCGACGGGGTCGTCGACGAGACCGGCGATCCCTTCATCGCCACGATGGACCGAGCCGGCGTCGATGCCTCGCTCGTCATGATGGTCGATGCCGGCGAGCCGCTGTTCGGCGAGGAGCCCGCCGTGCCGATCGAGCGGCAGGTCGAATGGTACGCCGAGATCCAGCGCCGGCACGCCGGGCGGCTCTACATGAACGTCTACCCCGATCACCGCCGGCCGCACGCGCTGAACCTGATGCGCCGCGCCTTGCGCGATCTCGGCTATGTCGGGGTCGGGGAGATCACGCCGGACGGGTTTCGCATCAGCGACCCGGAACTGCGTCCGGCGATGACGCTCGCCTGCGAACTCGGCGCCCCGGTCCAGGTCCACACGCGCTCCGGCATCTGGACCGAGTTGCAGGGCAGCGATCTGAGCGAGCGCAACCCGGCGCACCCCGTCCATGTCGCCGCGCTGGCGCGCGCGCTGCCCGAGCTGAAGCTGGTGTTCTGCCATGCCGGCTTTCCGCATTGGTGGCAGGTCGCGGCGGAGCTGGTCGCCGACTTGCCGAATTGCTGGATCGATATTTCCGACTGGAACGAGAGCCTGCACGAGCCGGCCGAGCTGATCCCCAAGCTCGCCGCCTGGAAGAGCCTCGTCGGGGCCGAGCGCATTCTGTTCGGCTCCGACCAGGTCTCGGGGCCGCGCTTTGGCGGCGAGCGCTCGACGCTCGACCGCTGGGTCGCGATGATCCGAACCCTGCCGAGCGAAGCGCCGCGCTACGGCTACCGCTTCACCGAGGCGGAGGTCGCGCTGATCCTCGGCGGCAATGCGCAGCGCCTGTACCGCCTTGCCGCGCCCTGACATGACGCAAGCGGCCCCGCCCGGGCCGGCGATGCCGGAGAGCCGCACCCTGCCGGCATTGCTCGACGAGATGGCGCAGCGCCACGGCGGGCGCGAGGCGCTGGTCGGCAATGGCGAGCGCTATACCTATGCCGAGCTGCGGCGGGCGGTGCGGCGGATCGCCAAGGGTCTCCACGCGCTCGGCATCCGCAAGGGCGACAAGGTCGCCATCCTGGCCGGCAACCGGCCGGAATGGGTCATTGCCGATCTCGCGATCATGCAGCTCGGCGGGGTGCTCGTCGCGGTCAATACCTGGGGCACCGCGCGCGAGCTGGAATACGTGCTGCGGCATTCCGATGCCGTCATGCTGATCATGGTCGACCGCTTTCTCAAATACGATTACGTCGCCGATCTGCGCGAGTTGGAGCCGCATGCCGAGCGCCTGCCGCGGCTGCGCGAGGTCATCTGCCTGGCGCCGCACACGCCGCCCGGCTGCCGCGCCTATGCCGAGCTCGAACGGATCGGCGACGGCGTGCCGGACGCGGCCCTCGATGCGGTCGCGGTCGGCCCCGAGGACATCGCCTACCTGCTCTACACCTCGGGATCGACCTCGACCCCGAAGGGCGTGCAGCTGCAGCATTACGCGCTGATCGAGAATATGTGGAACATCGGGGAGCGCATGCACATCACCGAGCACGACCGGCTGTGGCTCGCCGTGTCGCTGTTCTGGGGCCTGGGCTGCGAAAACGCGCTCTTGAACATGATGACGCACGCCGCCTGCACCGTCCTGCAGGAGCATTTCGAGCCGGGCGAGGCGCTGGAGATCATCGAGCGCGAGCGCTGCACGGTCTTCTATGGCACGCCCAACATGGCGCAGGCGCTCTGCGAGCATCCCGACCGCGCGCGCCGCGACCTCTCCTCGCTGCGCACCGGCGGGACGATCGGCACGCCGGAGCAGATCGGCCGGGTCGTCGCG
>Ga0213875_10001332_pt1 | contig 16262 bp, 16 predicted proteins | sample BarmaccomBMRX_R8_FD_160105 | JGI IMG/M metagenome (GOLD analysis project Ga0213875, IMG submission 160105) | Root-associated microbial communities from Barbacenia macrantha in rupestrian grasslands, the National Park of Serra do Cipo, Brazil - RX_R8 | ecosystem: Host-associated > Plants > Roots... | reverse complement strand
GCGAACCTCGGGTCCTGGGCGAGTTCGGGCCGGTGCAGGACCTGGGTGGCCAGCCGGGTCCACTCCCGGTCGTTCTGGACGGCGACGACCACCTTGCGCCCGTCGGCGGTGTCGAAGGCCTCGTAGGGGGACAGCGACGGATGGCTGATCCCGTTCGGCTCATGCCGCCGGCCGCTGTAGCTGGTGAAGTAGATGCTGTAGCCCATGAGCTCGGCGATCGCGTCCAGCATGCTGACCTGGACGGCCCGGCCCCGGCCAGTGTGCTCCCGCTCGTACAGCGCCGCCAGCACGCTGCTGTAGGCGTACAGGCCCGCGGTCAGGTCGGCGATCGGAATGCCGGGTTTGGCGGGCTGGCCGGGCCAGCCGGTCACCGCGATCGAGGCGCTCTCGGCCTGGACGATGAGGTCATAGGCCCGCTTGCCGGAATACGGGCCGCCCGCCCCGTAGCCGGAGATATCGCAGGCGATGAGGCGCGGGTTTTGCGCGGCCAGCTGCGCCGCGCTCAGCCCGAGTCCTTCCGCCACGCCGGGGGCCAGGTTCTGGATCATCACGTCGGCGCCGGCGATGAGCTCGTCCAGGACGGCGCGGCCGGCCGGGGCTTTGAAGTCGAGCGCGAGCGACTCCTTGTTGCGGTTGACCCAGACGAAGTGGCTGGCCATGCCCCGCACCTCGTCGTCGTACTGGCGGGCGAAGTCGCCCTCGCCGACCCGCTCGACCTTGATGATCCGGGCCCCGAGGTCGCCGAGCTGGCGGGTCGCGAACGGGGCGCTGACCGCCTGCTCGAGCGCGACGACGGTGATACCGGTGAGCGGAAGGGTCACGGGACGTCAACCTGGCCGGGGGTGCCGCTCAGAGCCGCTCGATCAGCGTGCCGGTGCCCATGCCGCCGCCACAGCACATGGTGACCAGGGCGTACCGGCCAGCGGACCGTTCCAGCTCATTCAGCGCCTTGGTCAGCAGCACTCCCCCGGTCGCCCCGAGTGGATGCCCCAGCGCGATGGCGCCACCGTTGATGTTGACCTTGGCCAGATCGGCCTTGAGCTCCTGGGCCCAGGCCAGCACGACCGACGCGAACGCCTCGTTGATCTCGACCACGTCGATGTCGCTCAGGGACAGCTGGTTGCGGGCCAGCAACTGCTGGGTGGCCGGGATCGGGCCGGTCAGCATCATGACCGGATCGCTGCCGATCAGCAGCGAGTCCACCACCCGGGCCCGCGGCCGCAGGCCGAGGGCGGCGGCGCGCTCGGCCGTCATGAGCAGCAGCGCCGAGGCGCCGTCGGAGATCTGCGACGAGGTCCCGGCGGTGTGCAGTGAGCCACCCGGCCGGTCCGGCAGGTTGACCCGCAGCTTGGCCAGGCCTTCCTTGGTGGTGGGCCGCGGGCCCTCGTCCACCGCGAACGGCACCGTCCCAGTCACTTCGCCCGTCTCGGACCGGACCGTCGCCTGCACCGGGACAATCTGGCTGGTGAACCGGCCCGCGGCGATGGCCTCGGCGGCCCGCCGCTGGGACCCGACGGCGAACTCCTCCAGCTCGTCCCGGCTGAACCGCCACGCTTCGGCGATCCGCTCGGCCGCTTCGAACTGGGAGGTGATCTCGTAGTGCTCCTGGTAGCGGGGGGTCTTGGCCGGACCCAGCTCGGGCATGACGCTGGAGGTCATCGGGACCTGGTCCATGGACTCGATGCCACCGGCGACGGCCGCGTCGGTCACCCCGCTGGCGACCAGGCCGTAGGCGAGCGTGAAGGCCTGCTGCGACGAACCGCACTGGGCGTGGATGGTGGAGGCGCCGACGTCGGGGCTCAGTCCGGCGGAAAGCCAGGCGCTGCGGGTGATGTTGCCCGACTGCTGGCCGACCTGGCTCACACAGCCGCCAGTGACCTGGCCGACCGCGGCCGAGTCGATGCCGGCCCGTTCGATCAGCGCGCCCAGCACGTCGCTGAACAGGTCGGGGGCGAGGTAACCAGCCAGGGTGCCACGACGCTTGCCCACCGCCGACCGGACAGCCTCCACGATCACGACGTCAGCCACGACCCACTCCCATCATCTATCTATTTTATCTAACTATAACTTGCTGGTCGGCTGGAGCCTAGCCGTGGTCAGCTGGTTGGCTGGTCGGCTGGCCGTGGTCAGCTGGTCGGCCGGAGCCTGGCTATCGTCAGACTCGCTCGAACAGCGCCGCCAGCCCCTGGCCGCCGCCGATGCACATCGTTTCCAGTCCGTAGCGTTGCTCGCGCCGCTTCAGTTCGTGCAAGAGGGTCGCCAGGATGCGGCCGCCGGTGGCGCCGACCGGATGCCCCAGCGAGATGCCGGAACCGTTGACGTTGAGGCGGCCGAAGTCGGCCGGGGTGAACTTCCACTCGCGGGTGCAGGCCAGGACCTGCGCGGCGAACGCCTCGTTGAGCTCGATCAGGTCGACCTCGGCGAGCTTGAGGCCGGCCCGGTCCAGGGTCCGGGCCACCGAGGGCACCGGGCCGATGCCCATGGTCCGGGGCGGTACCCCGGCCACGGCCCAGGACACCAGCCGGGCCATCGGCTCGATACCGAGCTGGTCGGCCCGGGCCCGGGTCGTGACCAGGCAGATCGCGGCCCCGTCGTTCTGGCCGCTGGCGTTGCCGGCCGTGACCGTGGCTTCGGGGTCGGATCGGCCCAGTACCGGGCGGAGGCGGCCGAGCGACTCCAGTGAGGTGTCCGCCCGCGGGTGCTCGTCCCGGGAAATCACCGTCGTCTCACCGCGCTGGCCCGCGACCTCGACCGGCACGATCTCGTCGTCGAACCGGCCGGACCGCTGCGCCTCGACCGCCCGCTGGTGTGATCGCAGCGCGAACTCGTCCTGCTCGGCCCGCGGGATGCCGTAGTCGCGGCGAAGGTTCTCGGCCGTCTCCAGCATCCCGCCGGGGACCGGATGGTTCTTGCCGCCCGCGGTGACCCGCGCCCGCGCCAGCCGGTCCTGAAAGGCGATCTGCTCACCGCCCGGGCCCCACCGGACCGACGGCGAGTAGAACTCGACCTGGCTCATGCTCTCGGCGCCGCCGGCCAGCACGACGTCGCTGGCGCCCGTCTGTACCTGCATGACGGCCCAGATGATCGCCTGCAGCCCGGAACCGCAGCGGCGGTCGAGCTGGATCCCCGGTACCTCGACCGGCAGGCCGGCGTCCAGGGCCGCGACCCGGCCGAGCGCGGGAGCCTCGCCGTTCGGGTAGCACTGGCCGAGGATGACGTCATCGACCAGCGCCGGATCGAGCCCGGTGCGCTGGATGACCGCGCTGATCGCGGTGGCCGCCAGATCGGCCGCGGGCACGGTCTTGAAGACGCCGCCGTACCGGCCCACCGGAGTACGCAACGGCGAACAGATCACCGTCTCGCGGCCTTCCATGTTCACATGTACCTCCCGCCGGTCACTTCCAGCACCGCACCGGTCATGTAGCTGGACATGTCGCTGGCCAGGAAGGCCACCACGGATGCGACCTCGGCCGGCTCGCCAGCCCGGCGCATCGGGATCTCCGCCATCTTGGCGTTCCAGGCGTGCTCGGGCATGGCCTCGGTCATGGCGGTACGGATCAGTCCCGGCTGGATCGCGTTCACCCGGACGCCTGATTTGGCCAGCTCCTTGGCCGCCGCCTTGGTCAGGCCGACGATGCCGGCTTTGGCGGCGCTGTAGTTGGTCTGGCCGAAGTTGCCGACCTTGCCGGCGATGGAGGAGATGTTGATGATCGAGCCGGATCCGCGGGACCGCATGACCGCGCCGGCCGCCCGGCAGCCCAGCCAGGTCCCGGCCACGTGCACGTCGAGGACCAGCCGGAGATCGTCCAGGCTCATCTTCGGCATGGTGGCGTCGCGGGTGATCCCGGCGTTGTTGACCATGATGTCCAGCGCCCCGAACTGGCTGACCGCGGCCTCGACCAGCCCCGCCATGTCCGGCTCGGAGGTGACGTCGCAGCGTACGGCGACCGCCTGGCCATCGCCGAACCCGGCCGCGGCCTTGACCGCCGCCTCGTGGTCGACGTCTCCGATCACCACCCGGGCGCCCTCGGCGACCAGGGTGGTGGCCACGGCCAGCCCGATTCCCTGGGCCGCGCCGGTGACGACGGCGGTCTTCCCGCTCAGCAGACCCATCGGCATATCTCCTCAGTAGCTCCGCAGGCCCATGCTGCGGGCTATTCCGTTGCGCTGGATCTGGCTGGTGCCGCCCGAGATCGGCGCCACGATCGACTCCCGCCAGCGGAAGCTCATCACGCTCTCGGTGGAGAAGCCGTGGCCGGCGCAGATCTGCATGCCCAGCCGCGCGGCCGCCACGTAGGTCTCTGAGCCCTTGAGCTTGGCCATGGCGCCCTCCCGGCTACTCGGCAGGCCCTGGGCCAGCGAGCAGGCCGCCCGGTAGGCCAGCAGCCGCGCGGCGTCGATCTCGGTCTGCAGATCGGCGAGCGCGTGGGCGATCGACTGGAACGTGCCGACCGGGCGCCCGAACGCCGTCCGGCCCTTCGAGTACTCCAGCGCCTCGTCCAGGGTGGACTGGGACACGCCAACGTAACCGCCGCTCATCAGCACCCGCTCGAGTTCAAGGTTGGACAGCATGACCTGCCAGCCCTGGTCCGGCTGGCCGACCACGTCCGTCTTCGGTACCGCGACGTCAGTCAGGAAGACCTCGTAGGTGCCGAGGATGTGCCGGGCCAGGGTCGGCGCCTGCCGCAACTCCACGCCGGGCGCGTTCGCGTCGATCAGCAGCAGGGTGATCCCGTCGTGCTTGCGGTCACCCTTGCTGGTCCGGACGTAGGTCATGATCTTGGTACCCGGCAGGCCCGCCCCGGTGCACCACATCTTCTGGCCGTTGATGAGGTAGTGATCCCCCTTGTCCACGGCGGCGCAGCGCAGCGCGGCCGCGTCCGACCCGGTGTCCGGCTCCGAGATCGCCACCGCGTAGCGGGCCTCACCAGTCAGCATCTTCGACATGATCGCTTCACGATGGGCAGCCGTGCCCCACTTGTAGATGGTGAGGGCCGGGATGAGCGTCCCGATGAAGCACATGGCGATGTCGAGGCTGGCCCGTCCCAGCTGCTCGGCCACGATGGCCAGCTCGACCGGGCCGCCCCCCTCACCGCCTGCTTCCTCCGGGAAGGCCAGCCCGTACCAGCCCATCTCGGCCATCGCCTTGAACAGCTGAGCCGGGTAGGTGCTGGTCTCATCCCATTCCTTGGCCTGCCGCGGCGGGCAGTGCCGGTCGACGAACTTGCGCGCGGCATCCTGCAACGCAGCGTGTTCGTCCGATAGAGCGAAGTCCATACTGACGCCCCTATGATTTAGATGATAGAACTATAAAAGCCGACCACGTCCTAAGCAACCAGGGACGTCAGTCGGCCACATCGACTCAATGAATAAAAGGACTGACCGTTCTGCGAGGGGCCAGCTATGACAGACCGCTACGCGTCCTTCCCCAGCCTCCGCCTCGAACTGGGCGAGCCCGGGGTGATGCACCTGGTGCTCGACTCCCCCGGCCTGAACTCGGTCGGGCCCCAGATGCACCGCGACCTCGCCGACGTCTGGCCCGCGCTGGACGCTGACCCCGACGTGCGGGCGGTCCTGATCCACGGGGCCGGGAAGGCGTTCTCGTCCGGGGGTAACTTCGACCTCATCGGCGAGATGATCGAGGAGTACGACAGCCGGATCCGCATCATGCGTGAAGCCCGGGACCTGGTGCTCAACCTGATCAGTTTCAGCAAGCCGGTGGTCTCGGCGGTCTGGGGACCGGCGGTCGGGGCTGGCCTGGTCGCCGCCATGCTGGCTGACGTCAGCGTCGTCGGGCGGAAGGCACGGATCATCGACGGACACACCCGGCTCGGCGTCGCCGCCGGTGACCACGCCGCGATCTGCTGGCCCCTGCTGGCCGGCATGGCCAAGGCCAAGTACTACTTGCTCACCTGCGAGCCGCTGATCGGCGAGGAAGCCGAGCGGATTGGGCTGGTGTCCCGCTGCGTGGACGACGACCAGGTGCTGGCCGAGGCCACCCGGATCGCCAGCGACCTGGCCACCGGCGCTCCCACTGCGATTCGCTGGACCAAGCACAGCCTCAACCACTGGTACCGGATGGCCCAGCCCGCGTTCGAGGCCTCCCTCGGTCTGGAGTTCATCGGGTTCGGCGGCCCGGAAGTCCGCGAGGGGCTGGCCTCGCACCGGGAGAAAAGGCCACCGAAGTTCGTTCCGGAAGGCGGTCAGTGAGATGACATCGGATCAGCGCACCGCGGTGGTCACGGGCGGGGCCGGCGGAATCGGCGGCGCGATCGCCCGGCACCTGGCCCAAGCGGGCTTCAGCGTCGCCGTCTGCGACCTGGACGGGAAGGCCGCGGCCGAAGTGGCCGCCGAGCTGCCGGGCCGCCACGCCGGTTTCACGGTTGACGTCGCCGACAGCGCCAGCGTCGCCGACGCGGTGACGGCCATCGAGGCCGACCTGGGCGAAATCAGCGTGCTGGTCAACAACGCCGGCATCGACAAGATCGAGAAATTCACCGAGTCGACCGAGGAGACCTGGCGGAAGGTCGTCTCGGTGAACTATCTCGGCACGGTGATCGTCACCCGGGCCGTGCTGGACGGGATGACCGCCCGCGGCTACGGCCGGATCATCAACATCAGCTCCGACGCGGGCCGGGTCGGCTCGTCCGGGGAGGTGGTGTACTCGGGCACCAAGGGCGCGGTCATCGCCTTCGGCAAGGCGCTCGCCCGTGAGGTCGCGACCAAGGGCGTGACGGTCAACGCGGTGTGCCCCGGCCCGACCGACACCCCGCTGCTCAAGCAGGTCTCCGACCGCAGCCAGGGGTTGTTCGACGCGATGGCGCGGGCCGTTCCCATGAAGCGCATCGGCACGCCCGACGACGTCGCGCCCGCCGTGGTGTTCTTCGCCAGCGACGGCGCCGCCTTCATCACCGGCCAGACGCTGTCGGTCAGCGGCGGCCTGACGATGGCGTGACCGTGGCCACCGGCATCAGCGTGCACCTGGACGGTAGCGTCGCCGTGCTGCGCCTGGACGGCGCCGAACGGATGAACGCCATCGGCTCAGCCACCCACCAGGCTCTGACCAGCGCGGTCGGCGAGCTGGAAAAGAACGGGCGGACCCGGGCGGTGGTGGTGTACGGCGCGGGCCGCGCCTTCTGCGCGGGGGCGGACATCGCCGAGCTGAGCGGGTTCGCCTCGGCCGACGACTTCCGCGCGTACATTCACGGCCTGACCGACGCCCTGGCCCGGCTGGAAGCCAGCCCGCTTCCGTTCGTGGCCGCGATCAACGGGCTGGCCTTCGGCGGTGGCCTGGAGCTGGCGCTGGCCTGTGACCTGCGGATCACCTCCGCTGAGGTGAAGCTCGGCCTGCCGGAAGCAAAGCTCGGCGTGCTGCCGGGCGGGGGCGGCACCCAGCGGCTGCCCCGGCTCATCCCCCGTGGCGTGGCCACCGAGATGCTGATGCTCGGCCGGCCCATCGACGGGGCCCGCGCCTATCAGCTCGGTCTGGTCACCCAGCTGGCCGAGACCAAGGAGTCCGTCCTGGCCGACGCGCTGGCGGTGGCCGCAGAGCTCGCGGCCGGTGCCTGGCTGGTGCCCGCGCGGACCAAGTCCCTGCTGCGGGAGACCGCCGGTCTTCCCCTCGACGAGGGAGTCGCGCGCGAGCGTGAGGTGGTCACCGGCCTGTTCGCCAGCGCCGATGGACGCGAGGGCTTCACCGCGTTCACCGAGCACCGGCCGCCCGTTTTTGATCCCGGACAGCCATCGTGAACGTCGACTACCCGCCCGAGGCCGAGGAGTTCCGGGCTCGCGTCCGCGACTTCCTGCGCCGGGGACTGCCGGCCGACTGGCGCGGCCTGGGCGCACTGAGCAGCGACGAGGCCCGTGAATTCACCGCCAGCTGGCGGAAGGTCCTGGCCGCCGAGGGATATCTGACCCCGAGCTGGCCAGCCGAGTACGGAGGAGCCGGGCTGTCCCGGCTCCAGCAGGTGGTGCTGACCGAGGAGCTCGCCACCGCCGGGGTCCCATTCAACGGCCGCAACGACACCTTCAGCATCAAGATGATCGGCAACCTGCTGCTGCGGTACGGCACCGACGAGCAGAAGAGCTATTTCCTGCCCCGCATCGTCAGCGGCGAGCACCGCTGGTGCCAGGGCTTCTCAGAAACCGAGGCCGGCTCGGACCTGGCCAGCCTGCGCACCCGCGCGTACCTGGACGGCGATCAGTGGGTGATCGAGGGCCAGAAGGTCTGGACGTCCGATGCGCAGACCGCGAACTGGATGTTCCTGCTGGCCCGGACCGATCCCGGCGCCGAACGGCACCGCGGCCTCAGCATGCTGCTGCTGCCCATGGGGCAGCCCGGCATCGAGATCAGGCCGATCAAGATGATGACCGGAGCCAGCAACTTCAACCAGGTGACCCTCGACGGCCCGCGGACCGCCCGGGACAACGTGGTGATCGGTCCCGGCCAGGGCTGGAAGGCCGCGATGGCGCTGCTCGGGCTCGAGCGCGGGGACGAGGCCGCCACCAACCCGATCTACTTCGGGGCCGAAGTGCGCCGTCTCATCGGGCTGGCCCAGGAACGGGGCCGCAGCGACGATCCGCTGGTGCGGGACGAACTGGCCCGGGCGTTCACCCGGGCGGAGATCATGAAGTTCCTCGGCTGGCGCACGCTCACCGGCTGGCTCAAGGGAGAAGTGCCCGGCCGCGAATCGTCGGTGTCCAAGCTGTACTGGAGCGAGCACCACCGGCAGGTGACCGACCTGGCGGTGACGCTGCTCGGGGCGGACGCGCTCGCCCCCAGCGGCCGCAGCCCGATCCGGCACTACCGGGCCGATGACCCGGATGCCCCCAACTCTTCGGCCTCGTGGACCGGGACCTGGATGACCGCCGTCTCCGGGACCATCTACGCCGGCACGTCCGAGATCCAGCGCAACATCCTGGCCGAATCCGTGCTCGGCCTGCCCAAAGAGCCCCGCGGATGAACCGCGGCCAACCCAGGAGGCACAGATGACCGCTCCCGGAACCAGCTCGCCGCTGGTGAAGAAGGACGTCGCGGACGGCGTCGCCCTGCTCACCTGGAACCGTCCGGAACGTAACAACGCCTGGTCGGTACCGATGGAGCAGGAGTACTTCCGGCTGCTGGCCGAGTGCGGTGATGACCCGGCCGTCCGGGTCATCGTGGTGACCGGCGAGGGCAAGAGCTTCTGCCCCGGCATGGACGCGGGCACCCTGTCCGACCAGGCCAGAACCGGTACGACCACCTACCCGCACCGGCGCACCCCGGTCACCTTCCCCCGCTCGATCCGGAAACCGGTCATCGCCGCGATCAACGGCGCGTGCGCCGGGATCGGCCTGATCGCGGCGCTCAACATGGACCTGCGCTTCGCGGCCGACAGCGCCAAGATCACGACCTCGTTCAGCCAGCGCGGGATCATGGCCGAGCACGGCATCGCCTGGTCGCTGCCCCGCCTGGTCGGCGTGTCCAAGGCACTCGATCTGCTGTTTTCCGCGCGGATCGTGCAAGGCAGCGAAGCGCTGTCGCTGGGCCTGGTGGACCGGGTGTTCGAGCGGGACGCGCTGCTCGAAGAGACGCTGAAGTACGCCCGCGGCCTGGCCACCCACAGCTCGCCGACGGCCATGGGCGTGATGAAACAGCAGGTCTACGAGGCCCAGGAGACCACCCACGACGAGGCCCGGCTGATGGCGTTCCGATGGTGGTACGACGTCCTGCACCCGCACGCCGACTTCAAGGAAGGGGTCGCCTCCTATCTGGAGAAGCGGCCGCCGGACTTCGCGCCCTGGGATCCGGAGACACCGCTGGAGCCCGCGCCGCTGCCCGCTGACTGATCGCGTCCGAAGGAGACAGCCATGACCGTCACCATGGTCACCGGCGGCACGCGCGGCATCGGCGCGGCCATCTCCCGCCGGGTCGCAACCGAGGGCGGCCACGTAGCCGCGGTCTACCGGGCCGACGAGGCCGCCGCCGAACAGTTCGCCGCCGACGCCAAGGCGGACGGGCTCAGCATCTCCGTCCACCAGGCCGAACTGGCCGACGTGGCCGCCTGCACTAACGTGGCAGCCGAAATCGCCGAGGCGTTCGGGCCGGTCCGGCACCTGGTCAACAACGCCGGCCTGCTGCTGGAGGCCAAGGTCGCGGACACGACCGTCGAGCTGTGGGACACCGTCCTCGACGTCAACTGCCGGGCCGCGTTCTTCCTGGCCCAGGCGGTCTGGCCCGCCATGGCGGCCGAGGGCTACGGGCGGATCGTGAACATCGGGTCGGTCACCGGCACCAGCGGCAACGCCAAAGAGGCGGCTTACGGGGCCTCCAAGGCCGCGCTGATCGGCTTGACCCGCTCGCTGGCGAGGGCCGGGGCCCGCCGCGGCATCACCGTGAACTGTGCCGTGCCGGGCGTGTACGAGACCGACATGACCAACGGGATGAGCGAAGACGATCAGAAGCAGATCGCCGCCATGATCCCGGTCGGCCGCCGCGGCCGTCCCGAAGAGATGGCCCATCTGGTGGCCGCCCTGCTGCACCCGGATGCGGGCTACATCACCGGTGCCGTCATCATGGCCGACGGCGGCCTGGGCATGGGCGCCTGAGCCGTCCAGCGGGCGTCAGCCGAGGACGTCAGCGGCGAACGTGGCCAGCAGTTCCACCCGGCGGCGGTGCCAGCCGACGTCACTGTGCACCTCGCCCATCTCGCCCCGGGCGAAGCGCTGGTGGATGCCCTCGGCGATGATCGCCCAGCGCCAGGCGCTCAGGGCCACGAACACCGGCAGGTCAGCCACTGAAACGCCGGTGAGCTGGTGAAACCGGTCGACGAGGTCGCCGTAGGCGGGGAAGCCCTCGACCGCCGACGGGTCGGGGCCGGGGACGAGAACACCGGCCGGTGCCTGTACCCGCGCGCCGAGGAAGCCGAGGTCGGCCAGCGGATGGCCGGTGGTGGCCAGCTCCCAGTCCAGCAGGGCGGAAATACCCGGCTCGGGCCCGGCGGTCACCATGACGTTGCCGAAGCGGAAGTCACCGTGGACCAGGCAGTCCGGTTGCGGCGTCAGCGCGGGCAGCACCTTCTGCAGCCGGAACGACACGTGGTCAATGGCAGGTACGGGGCGGCCGGAGGTTGCCTTCCACTGCGCGTTCCAGCGACGGATCTGGCGCTGCAGGTACGGCGTGCGGCGCCACAGGGAGGTCAGTCCCACCGCGTCGAGGTCGACGGCCTGCAAGCTGGCCAGTACGCCTACCAGCTGCAGGCCCAGTGACCGCCGCTGGCCCACCGGGACCTGCCGGGCCGCGGCGGCCGTGTCCAGTACCGCGCCGGCCGCGTGATCCATCACATAGAAGGGCGCCCCGGCGACATCAAGGTCCGGGCAGGTGGCCAGGATCATGGGCACCGGAACGGCGGTGGAGTTCAGCGCGGCCATGATGCGCGCTTCCCGCAGCACGTCGTGCGCACCACCGGTCAGCTCGCCGAGCGGGGGGCGCCGGACCACCACCCGCCGCCCGGCTCCGCCGGTGACCACGTAGGTGATGTTGGACAGGCCGCCGGCCACCTGATGCCAGTGCAGGTCACCGTGCAGACCGGTCGACGACCGGAGCCAGCGGCTCATCGCGTCGCGGCTGGTGATGCCCTTGTCTGCTACGTCCATTCCTGCCATGATAGCGGTATTCATCTTAATAGTTTAGATAAATAACCGCTCCACATTTGAGGAGACGAGGCGTGTCCGACCGACGGCTCACCGATCCCGACGACTACCTGCACCCGGTGGGGACGGCCCAGAACTGGAATGAGAGCCGTTACATCGACTTTTACGACCCCGGGGCATCGGTCGGCGGCTGGTTCCGGATCGGCATGCGCCCGAACGAGGGTCACGCGGAGATGTCCGCGTGTGTCAATCTGCCCGGCGGGCAGACGGCCTTTTACTTCACCCGGGCCCCGATCGACGGGAATCACCTGGTGGCCGGCGGCCAGGACTGGACGGTGGGCGATCCTTACCGGGCCGCCACCGTGAGCTATCACGGCCCGATGCTGCTGCTGGACGATCCCTGGGTCCTGACCGATCCCCGGCAGGCGTTCAGCACCGCGCCACGGGCGGAGGCGGCCATCGAGTTGCGGGTCAAGACCATGGGTCTGGACGCGGTGATGGGATCTGACCAGGACCACATCGACAAGATCTTCCTGCCCGGCCAGGCTGACTGGCACTACCAGCATCTGTGCTGGGTGACCGGAACGGTTCGGGTGGGCGACCAGGAGTTCACGGTGTCCGGCCGGGGTGGCAAGGACCACTCCTGGGGACCGCGTAACTGGCTGGCCAAGATCTACCTGCGCTGGCTGATCGCCGTCAGCGATGACGACGAGCTGGGCTTCATGCTGCAGCGCGCGGTCGGGCCGACCAAGCGGACCTGCAGCGGACACGTCTGGGAGAAGGGCCAGTTCCACCTGGTCGACGACTTGAAGGTGACCAACACTTACGCCCAGGAGCCCCCGTACCAGCTGCTGCGCACCGAGCTGACGGCCCGGTCCGGTGACCGGGAGTGGACCGCCACCGGAATCCCCGCCGCCTGGGTGCCGCTCCGGCACCGGTCCGCCGACGAGAACGGTGAGCCGGCCCTACTGCGGATCGTCAAGTCACCGACCCGCTGGACGTTCGGCGACGGGCGGTCCGGGGCCGGGATGTGTGAGATCCACGACCGGATCGGCGCGGACGGGGTTCCCGCCGGCATCGGGGACTGACGGGAGGACCGGACATGGGCGAGATCGAAATCGACGAGCGGCCGGACGGTGTCCGGGTGGTCCGGCTCAACCGCCCCGACCGCCTGAACGCGCTCACGCCTGGCATGGTGGCCCAGGTCACCGAGGCCATGCGGGTCGAGCGGGAGCATCGTGCGATCGTCATCACCGGCAACGGCCGCGGGTTCTGCGCCGGGGTCGACATCGCCGGCGCCCACGAACGCCAGGAAGGCCGGAGCAACGCCGACGGGTTCGCGCTGCAGGAACGGTTTGCGGGCATGGTGCTGGCCGTCGCCCGGGCACCGGTCCCGGTGATCAGCGCGGTGAACGGCCCGGCGGCCGGCGCCGGGCTGGCCATCGCCCTGGCCAGTGACGTCCGGATCGCCAGTGAGACGGCCCGGTTCATCATCGGGGCCCCGAACATCGGCCTGTCCGCGGGCGAGTGCGGCATCAGCTATTTCCTGCCCCGCATCGTGGGGATGGGCCGGGCGGCCGAGATCATGCTCACCAACCGGCATCTGCAGGCGGCCGAGGCGCTCTCGACCGGCCTGGTGACCGGGCTGGCTGGCCTCGATGATCTCCCATCGGCCACTGACCGGCTGGTCGAACAGATCGTGGCGCTGAGCCCGTTCGGGCAGAAGATGACCAAGCAGGTGTACCGGGCGAACGTGGACGCACGGTCGCTGGAAGAGGCCATCGAGCTCGAGAACCGGACGCAGATCCTGGCCAACGCGACCGCGGACGCGGCCGAGGCGCGGGCCGCCTTCCTGGCCAAGCGGCGGCCGCACTTCACGGGCCGCTGACGGCGGACGCTCAGGAGCCGGCGGACTCCAGGCCCACGTAGGACTCGATCACATCGGGCCGGGCCAGCACCTCGTGGGGCTTGCCGACCGCCAGCGGCCGGCCGAAGTTCATGGCCAGCAACCGGTCGCACACGTCGGTGATGAAGGCCACGTCGTGGTCGACCAGCACCGTGGTCAGGCCGTCGTCGCGTAGATCGCGGACGATGCGCCGGAGCAGGTCTCGGTCGGCGGCGGCGGTGCCCGAGGTCGGCTCATCCATCAGCAGCACGCTGGGCTCGGTCATCAGGGCCCGGCAGATGTCCAGCAGCTTGCGGGTGCCGTAGGGCAGGCTGCCCAGCAGCGAACGCCCGGCGTCCTGCAGGCCGAACCGTTCGAGCATCTCCCCGGCCCGGCCGCGTTCGGCGCGCTCGGTCCGGCGGGCCCGCGGGAGGCCGAGCGCGCAGGCCGTGAGCGAGGTCGTCTGGTACTGGAGCCGGCTGATCAGCAGGAAGTCGATCACGGGCATGTCGGCGAAGAAGTCGGCGTGCTGAAACGTCCGGGCGATACCAGACTCGGCGACCCGGTGCGGGCGCTTGCCGGTCAGATCGGCCCCGTCCAGCTGCAGTTGCCCGCGGTCGGCCGCGTAGACGCCACAGATGCAGTTGAGCAGGGTCGTCTTGCCCGCCCCGTTCGGCCCGATGACGCCGAAGACTTCGCCCTTGTCGACCGAGACGGACACGTCGTCCAGGGCAACGATGCCGCCGAACGACTGCGACATGCCGATGATGTTGAAGTAACCCGTCATCGTGTCACTCCCAGGTACCGGGCCGAGATTTCCCCGGCGTCTGTTTCCGCGCTGCCGCCCTGCCAGACGATCTGGCCCCGGTCCATCACGAACACCCGGTCGGCGATCTGGAGCGCGGCCGCCGCATCCTGCTCGACCAGGACGATGGGAACCCCGGTGGAGTCGGTCAGGCTCCGCAGCGCGGTCATCAGCTCTTTGACGATGACCGGAGCCAGGCCCAGCGAGAGCTCATCGACCAGAAGCAGCCGCGGGGACTGCCGGACCGCCATGGTCAAGGCCAGCATCTGCCGTTCTCCGCCGGACAGCATCCCGGCCCGGGACGTCAGCCGCCGCTCGATCGAATCAAAGGACAACGCGGCCGGCTGGTCGGTCTTATCCGAGCTGACCAGCCGCAGGTGGTCCGACACCTTGAGCCCCGGGAACACCTTCTCCCGTTCGGGGACGAAGACCACCCCGAGCCGGTGCATCTTCATCGGCGAGGCCGCGGTCACCCGGCGGCCCGCCAGCTCGACCTCACCCCGGACGGTGACGTGCTCGCTGCGGAGAAACCCGGCGATGGCCCGGAGCAGAGAGGTCTTGCCGGCCCCGTTGCGCCCGAGCACCGCGGCGATGGTCCCCTCGGGGAGGGACAGCGACACGTCGTCCAGGCCGACGGCGCCGTTGGCGTAGGTGACGTTCAGCCCGGCCGTACGCAGCAGTGGCTCGCTGACCTTGGGGTCGGCCGGGGTGGTGGCTGGCTGGCTCATGCGCGCTCCTTCCGGCCGGCGAGCCGGATGACCAGATTGAACAGCCGGTTGAGGAGGCCGACGATCCCGTCCCGCTCGAAGATCAGCACCAGCAGCAGGGCCAGCCCGTAAATGGCCAGCGCCAGCTCGGCGTGGTTGGTCTGCAGCCAGGCGCTGAGGCCCGAGCTGCCCCCGAGGCCGTTGGTGATCGACTGCAGCCAGTCCGGCAGCAGCTCCACGATCACCGCTCCGATGATGGCCCCGGTCATCGAGCCGAGACCGCCGATGAACACCATCACCAAGATGGAGACGGCAAGCGAGATGCTGAAGGGGATGTAGGTGACCGTGCTGGCCTGGTAGGCGTAGAGCGAGCCAGCCACCGCGATGACCCCGGAGCTGCCCACGAAGGCCAGCAGCTTCCACTTGACCACGTCCACGCCGGCCACCGCGGCCGCCACCTCGTCCTGACGGATCGCCGCCCAGGCGCGGCCGGGCGCGCGGCGGTAGATGCCGCCCAGGCCCAGCAGCACCAGCGCCAGGACGATCAGGAACATCAGGTTCAGCCGCTGCACGGTGGCGAACTTGAAGCCACCGAGGTGGGGCACGGCGGCGACGAACCCGGCCTCGTTCTTGCCCTGGTAACGCTCGGCCGCGAACGCCACGATGAACTGCAGGGCCAGCGTGCTGAGCGCCAGGTAGAGGCCGCGGAAGCGCAAGCCGGTGAGCCCGACGATCAGGCCCAGCACGCAGCCGAACACGGCCGAGATGATGATCGGCAGCGGGAACGGCGCCCACGACTCGGTCGAGATCCGGGCGGTGATGAACGCGCCGCCGGCCATGAAGGCCGCGGCGCCGAGCGAGATCTGCCCGGCTCGCCCCATCAGCCAGTCCTGGCCGAGGGCGGCAACCGCGAAGACCAGCACCAGGGAGGCCTGGTACTGGTTGAACGCGCTGGCCCCGAACAGGATGTACACGGCGGCCACGACGAAGACGACGGTGCCGAGCCAGCGCTTCAGGTCGGCCTGGTCCAGCCGCGACCGGCGTGGGGTGATGCCCGCGGTCACCGCCCGAGCCGTGATCGGGGGCTGGTCCTCGGCCGCGTCCACCGGACGGGCCAGGACGCTGCGATCGTCGTCGCTCATACTCGGCTCACCTCAGCACTCCCGAACAGTCCTTGCGGCCGGATCAGCAGGACCAGCAGCAGCAGGCCGTAGGAGGCGACGTCCTGCCAGGT
>Ga0213875_10001331_pt1 | contig 16269 bp, 12 predicted proteins | sample BarmaccomBMRX_R8_FD_160105 | JGI IMG/M metagenome (GOLD analysis project Ga0213875, IMG submission 160105) | Root-associated microbial communities from Barbacenia macrantha in rupestrian grasslands, the National Park of Serra do Cipo, Brazil - RX_R8 | ecosystem: Host-associated > Plants > Roots... | reverse complement strand
GCCCGCGGCTCCCGCGCCCGCCCGCGGCTCCCGCGCCCGCCCGCGGCTCCCGCGCCCGCCGCGGCTCCCGCGCCCGCCCGCGGCTCCCGCGCCCGCCGCCGGATTATACGTGCACCGGGTGATTCTTGAGCCAGGTGAGAACTTCATCGGCGTGCTTGTCGGGCGGGAAGATCGGGTAAAAGACCTTCTCGATCCGCCCGTCCCGCACGATGAGCGTCAGCCGCCGCAGCAGTGTCTTCAGCCCCGCCCCGTCGTGGGCCGGCCCCGTCTCGATGCTGAACACGGGCAGCCGCAGCGCGCTGGTCAGGGTGAGTTCAGCGTCGCTGAGCAGCGGGAACGGCAGGCTCAGTCGTTCGGTGGCCTCCCGCTGGTAGGCGGTGGACTGGGTGGACAGCCCGGCCACCGTGGCACCGGCGGCGGCGAGCTCGGCGGCGTGGTCGCGGAAGCCGCACGACTCCGGCGTGCAGCCGCGGGCACCGGGGATGTCATCCCAGCCGGCGGGCAGATCGGCCCCCGGCAGCCCCGTCATCGGGTACGCGTAGATGACCAGCCGGCTGAAGCCGCCCGGCACGACGTCCACGCGCACCGGGTTGCCGTCGGTGCTGGGCAACGCGATGGACGGCATGGCCGTGCCCGGCAGGTGATCCGCCGCGCCGTCGTCCACGGGGCGCGGCAGGTCCGCCGGCAGCTGCGTCGGGTCGTGTGCCATCGGAGAAAATGGTACGCCGCCCGCCGTTCAGGCGCACCAGAAGTCGCAGGGGTCGCGGCCGGGACGGAACCCCGCGGCCTCGACCACGTCCACGGCGAGCTTGAACCGGTCGCCGACTCTGCCGGGCAGATGCGCGTCGCTGCCGAACGAGCACGCCGTTCCGCCGGAATCCCGCCACCACCTGACCAACTCGGCCGAAGCCAGCGGTGACTTCGTGTTCACCTCGAGCACCCGCCCCGACCGGGCGAGCGCTCGCATCACCGCCCGGTACTCCTCTTCGAAGTCCTGCTCCCGGTAGCTGCCGGGGGCGCCCGGCCAGTACCGGCGCGGGAAGTCCATGTGCGCGAGTATCGCGAACAGGCCGCTGCCCTCCACCAGCCGGAGCAGCTCGGCGAAGTAGCGGCGCATCACCTCGTCCGGTGGCATGGAACCGAACAGCGCGTCGGCCGCGACCAGCCGCCCCTCGTGCGGTACCGAGTGCAGCGACCCGAGGACGCGCTCGAACGGGTGCCCGCGGATGATGGCGCCCGCGCTCGCGCCGAACAGGTGCGGCTCACCGGCCTCCACGCCGGAGTAGATTCGCAGGCCCGGGAATCGCTCACGGCATTCCTCGATGGCCGCCAGGTAACCGGTTACGTCGAGCGGCCGGATCCGGCTCCACCAGCGGGCGTCCGTGGCGAGACCGGTGATCGCGTCACCGTCGCCGCCCGAGGTGAACTCCAGGTGCTCGGTGAAGGCGATGGCGGGCAGGCCGAGCGCCGCCGCCTGCTCGCAGCTGCGCGCCATCGACGCCTGCTCGGTGGTGTCGTATGACCACTCCGAATGCACGTGATAGTCCGCTGGCACCACGCAGACGATTGTGTCATGGGCCAGGGGTTGCTCTGCTAGCTTGTCCCTCCGCTGGGGGCCGGGTCGTCCCCCCGGGGCAGGCAGGCCTACCAGCGCTGACCCTGGTCGCCCGGATCATGCGGATCGCGGGGCTTCGCCGAGGTGATCACATACACCTCATCGGCGCCGGGATCGGGCTGCGGCGGGCGGGGCAGAGTGCCGGGTTCCGCCGCCGGGCCCACCTCGGGATCTCCGGAGCTGGCGGAGCCCGCGGCCGGCAAGGCGGCCCGCCCGTTCTTGCTGTTCTTGACCAGCCGCCCCCAGCGTTCTTCCCATTCGGCCACGTTGCCGCCGCATGCGCGGACGAACGCGACGGTGACCGGGAGCGTGGGCAGCCTGAGCCCGCCCGCCGCGGACGCGAGCGTCCGCATCGTGTAGTGCGACCGCTCGGCCATCTCGGGGTAGTCGAGGTCGGCCTGTGACCTGAGGACGCGCAGGTCACGCGCGAACGAGGCGAGGTTGTCGGACTCGATGGCCGCTATCGCGCCACCGGGCGGAGGTTCCGGGATCGCCGTGTCGCGCTGCCGGATGACGATACCGCCGGACCGGCTGCGGTCATTCCCGCCGCGCCCGTCATACCCGTTCCGCGCGCCGCCGTCGGGCGCAGCCGTGGCGCCGGGGCCGGGCCAGCGGTGGCCGTTGCCGCCCATGCCGCCCGGGGAAGGCATGCCGGGCCGCAACGGGCCCCCGGGCCCGTTGCCCGTACGGGGGTCGTATCCGCCCCAGCCGCCTGCCCCGCCCGGCCGGTAGCCAACGGGGCCCGCGTCGTATCCGTCCCGTCCCGGCGCACCCGGCTGCCCGGGGCCACCGCCCGGCCCGGCCGGCTGCCCTGAGCGCGGATCACGGGGGCCGTATCCGTCCCCGCCCGGGCCGCGGCGTGGCCGCCCCGGGCCCGCGCCCATGCGAGGATCCCGCCGGTCCTGGCTGCTGGGCCCGGGGAGACGACCCCCGCGAACTCCCCGGTAGCCCGCTGCGCTTCCCGCCGTATCATCGCGCGTCCGGGGGTCCGTGGGACCCCGCGATCCGCGCGATCCGCCAGCGCTCCAGCCGCTCCGCTCCCGGCCTGGGGTGTCCCGGCCCGGCGTGGCGGCGGCCGGTCCCGGCGCTCCGCCGGGCCACCCTGGCGCGCCCCTGCCTGGTCCCGGCGTCCCGGGTACCCGTTCCGCCCCGGCGCCCTGGGGGAAATGAGCGCCCCGGGGTGGATGGGTGCCCTGCGGGGGATACGGGCGTGAGCCCCCTGGGGGGAACAGCCTGTCGCCGCGGGAGACCCGTGTCCCGTTCGGCGGCGAAGGAGGGTCGGCTACGCGCTGGCCGGGCGGGACGGGGGGCTGCCGGTACCGGGCACCCCCAGGCTGGCGCGGGCGGCCGCCGGACTGCCGCTGGCCACCGCCGGGGTCGCGGAACCGGCCGCCCTGTTGCCGGGGCCTGCCCGGCGGAACGGAACCCGGCCGGTACCGGCCGGCACTAGGAGGTGCCTCCGCCGTGCGCGGCCGCGGGTCCGCGTCCCGGCCATAGCCGCCAGCGCCGCCGGCGGCGGGATACCCCGAACGGGGCGGATATTCTCGGCTGCCCGCGCGGGTGCGCCGGCTCGCATAGGGCTCGTCGGAGGGGTGCGGACGGCCGGCCGAGTAGGCGCGATAGCCGGGATCAACCGGATACGCCCCCGGGTCCGCGTAGGAGCCCGCGCCCGCGTAGGCGCTCCCATCCGGGCCCCCGCCGGGACCGCCATCCGCGCCGGGGTAAGCGCCGGCCTCCGCGCCGGGGTAAGCGCCGGCCTCCGCGCCCGGGTAAGCGCCGGCGTCCTGGGGAGCGCCCGCGCCGGGGGTCCAGCCGGCGTCCGGGTACCCGTCACCGCCGGGATAGCCGTCATCGGCCGGGTAGGAACGTTCCTGCGTGCCGGGGTAGCCGCGGCGCCCGGGCCGGGCGTACGCGTCCCGGCCGGGTCCGCTGTCCCGACGTGTCACCCGGTACCTCCCTGCTAGCCCGGGGGACCCCCGGGCCCCCCGCGTGCCCGCGGGGGTTCTCGCCGTATCATCGCACGGCCGGAGGGGCTGTGGGCCCTCGTGGACCCGTGTGATCGCGGCGCACACCGCTCTCGCGGTTGACGCCGCGCCACTCACCGTAGTCCGCGCTGGCACCCGCCGTCACATCGCGGCGGGAGCCGGTGAACGGCGCCCGCCCCGTCCAAGTCTAGGTGGTGGGAAACGCCGAGCCGGGTCGCGCGGCCATTTGTCATAGTTCGCCGGATTCGGGAACGCGCCGCCGGGACGTCACGGCGCCGCCGCGGGGCGGGCCCGGACGGCACGTGGCCGCCACGGGTGCCAGACGAGGTGTTGCGGAGCTAATCTTGTCATAGGGCCCGAGCATGTCGCCCGCGCCCCGGTCTACGGCGCGGAAGCGCCGCCCGAAGGAATCGCCCTGCGGAGCGGCCATCATGTCATGGATCATCTGGCTGATCGTGGCGGCCGTGCTCGGGGCCGCGGAGCTGATGACCACGACTTTGGCGCTCGGCATCATCGCCGTCGGCGCCGTGGTCGCCGCGGTCGTCGGCGCGTTTCATCTCAGTGTGCCGGTTCAGCTCATCGCCTTCGTCGTCGCGTCCGCCGCCGGTCTTGGCTTCGTCCGGCCCGTCGCGATGCGCCACATCAAGCACCCGCCGCTGCTGCGCACCGGCGTCGCGGCTCTCGTCGGCCGGTCCGCGATCGTCACCGAGGAAGTGACCGGGTACAGCGGGCGGATCCGCATCGGCGGCGAGGAGTGGTCATCGCGCGCCTACGACGAGACCGTCGTCATCCCGGTCGGCCACAGGGTCGACGTCGTTCAGATCGAGGGTGCCACCGCCCTCGTCTTCCCACGGGAGTAGCCATGGTCCTCGCGGAGATCATCATTGCCGCGGCGGTCGCCCTCATCGTCCTCTTGACGGTGGTCCGGTCGGTTCGCATCGTGCCGCAGGCCCGCGCCCGCAACGTCGAGCGCCTCGGCCGCTACCGGAAGACGCTCGAGCCCGGGATGAACTTCATCATCCCGTTCATCGACCGGGTTAAGCCGCTCATCGACCTGCGTGAGCAGGTGGTCTCGTTCCGGGGCCAGCCGGTGATCACCGAGGACAACCTCGTCGTGCTGATCGACACGGTCCTGTTCTTCCAGGTCACCGACCCGCGTGCGGCCGACTACGAGATCGTCAACTACATCCAGGCGATCGAGCAGCTCACGGCGACGATGCTGCGCAGCGTCATCGGCAGTATGAACCTCGAGCAGACGCTGACATCCCGTGACAAGATCAACAACTTGCTGCGCGGCGTGCTCGACGACGCCTCGGGGAAGTGGGGCATCCGGGTCGCCCGGGTGGAGATCAAGGCGATCGACCCGCCGCAGACGGTCAAGGACGCCATGGAGAAGCAGATGCGCGCCGAGCGCGAGAAGCGCGCCGCGATTCTCACCGCCGAGGGCGTCAGGCAGTCCAAGATCCTCACCGCCGACGGCGAGAAGCAGGGCGCGATCCTGCGGGCCGAAGGGGACAAGCAGAGCGCGATCCTGCGCGCCGAAGGGCAGGCGCAGGCCATCGAGCAGGTCTTCCAGTCGATCCACGACAACGACCCGGACCCGAAGCTGCTCGCCTACCAGTACCTGCAGACCCTTCCCCAGCTAGCGCAGGGCGCCGGCAACACGTTCTGGGTGATCCCCAGCGAGGTGACGACCGCGCTGAAGGCGGTGACGTCCGCCTTCGGCGGCGGAGCCGAGAGCGGAGACGAGAACCGCGACGCCGCCGCCCGGCCGAAGAAGCCGGCCGAGCGCCCCGGCGGCCAGCCCACACTGGCCGCTCCCGGCACCGGCACCGGCAACGGAAGCGCCGAAGGCGGCGAACGCACGGCAGCGCTCGGCCCGGGCGACGCGGCCGGCCAGCGGCTGCCCGGCCCGCGCGGCTCGCTCGACGCCGGCCCGGAGGTGCCCGGCCTGGAGCCGGTCGCGGGAGCCGCGTATGACGGCACGGCCGCCATGCCCCCCGACGGGCGCCCGGACGAGGTGACGCCCCCGGCAACCGAGTAAGCGAACCCTTCGCGACCCCACGGTGCCACGGCGGGCGGGGTGCGGGAATAACACCGATAACCTCCCGAGCGCCCTCCCGGACTGCGCGTCGAACAGGTGCAGCTTGTGCGTGTTGATCCAGAGGCTGAACGCGGTTCCCTCCTGTGCCCGGGTGGTCGGGCTGAGCCGTGCCACGAACGTGCTGTCCGAGCCGGGCGCGTCGCCGGTGCCGACCTCCTCGGCGACCCGCTGCAACTCCTCCACCTGCGCGCTCTCCGGCTTGGGTACCGGGAAGTAGGCGAGCACCTCGCTGCCCAGCGACTCCAGCACGTCGGGCTTCACGCTCATGATGCCGCCCTGCTCGCGCTTGGCGCCTTCCACCAGGGCGGCGTCCTCGAAGTCCTCGGGGCGGATGCCGACGATGACGTCCCGTGCCCCCTTGTCCCGCTCCAGGCTGCGTACGGTTTCGGCCGGAAGCGGCACGTCACCCAGCGGCCACTTCAGCGTGCTGTCGGCGAGCTGGCCGGGCATGAAGTTCATTGACGGCGACCCGATGAAGCCGGCCACGAACAGGTTGGTCGGGTAGTCGTAGAGTTCCTGCGGCGACCCCACCTGCTGCATGACGCCGAGCCGCAGCACCATGATCCGGTCGCCGAGCGTCATGGCCTCGGTCTGGTCGTGGGTGACATAGATCGTGGTCACCTTCAGCCGCTGCTGCAGCCGGGAGATCGTTGTCCGCATTTGCACGCGGAGCTTGGCGTCCAGGTTGGACAGCGGCTCGTCCATGAGGAATGCCTGAGGATTACGCACGATCGCGCGGCCCATGGCGACCCGCTGGCGCTGGCCGCCGGAGAGGTTGGCCGGTTTGCGGTCCAGGTGCTCGCTGAGCTCGAGCAGTTCGGCCGCCTCCTCGACCCGGCGGTCGGCCTCTTCCTGCGGCACCTTGGCGATCTTGAGGGGGAACGCCATGTTCTGCCGCACGGTCATGTGCGGGTACAGCGCGTAGGTCTGGAAGACCATCGCGATGTCGCGATCCTTCGGCGTGAGCTGGTTCACGACCTTGCCGTTCATGCGCAGCTCGCCGTCGCTGATGTCCTCCAGGCCGGCGATCATGTTCAGCGCCGTGGATTTGCCGCAGCCGGACGGCCCGACGAAGACGATGAACTCGCCGTCGGAGATGTCCAGGTTCAGGTCGCGGACCGCTTCAGTCCCGTCCGCGTACCGCTTGGTGACATGTTCTAGCGAGATGTTGGCCATGCTCGCCTCCTCATCCCTTGACCGCGCCGGAGGTCAGGCCGGCGACGATGCGACGCTGGAAGATCATGACGAAGATGACGATCGGGATCGTGATGATGACGGCGGCTGCCGCGATCGACCCGATCGGGTAGGTGAACTGCGAGACGCCGGTGAAGAAGCCCATCGCGGCCGGAGCGGTGCGCGCGGCGTTCGTCGACGTCAGCGAGATGGCGAGCAGGAACTCGTTCCAGCAGAACATGAACACGAGGATCGCGGTGGTGGCGATGCCGGGTGCGGCCAGCGGTGCGATCACGTTCAGGAAGATCTGGCGTTGCGACGCCCCGTCCACCTTCGCCGCCTTCTCCAGGTCCCACGGGATCTCGCGGAAGAATGCGGACAGCGTGTAGATGGCCAGCGGCAGCGAGAACGCCAGATACGGGATGATCAGCCCGGGCCAGGTGTCGAACAGGCCGAGCACCCGCTCGATGTTGAACAGCGGGTTCACCAGCGAGATCAGCGGGAACATCGCGATCAGCAGCGACACCCCGATGAGCAGGGCCTTGCCGGGGAACTTCAGCCGCGCGATGGCATAGGCCGCCATCGTGCCGAGCACCACCGAGATCACCGTCGAGATCAGCCCGATCCCGATCGAGTTGATCAGCGGCCGGATGAACGCCGAGCCGTGGAAGATCCCGGAGAAGTTCGACCAGGACCATTTTTGCGGCCAGAAGCTCCCGTCCGTGAGGGTCGTCGGATCCTTGAACGCCAGGGAGATCAGCCACCAGATGGGGAACAGCGTCCACGCGATGGTGATCGCGTTGGCCGCTCCCCAGCTGACCTTCCGCCGGGCCGGCATGGCCGGCTGGGTGGCCGCGCGCGCGCGTCGCGCCGTCCGGGCGGCGGGTGCTGCTACCGCGGTCATCTCAGCGTCGCTCCAATGCGGTACCGGGCGCGGCGGTGCCGAAGCCCTTGATGAATATGAAGGCGATGATCGCCACCGCGATGAGGATCAGCACCGAGATCGCTGACCCGATCCCCAGGTTCAGCGCGGTGAACAGGTTGTCGTAGCCGAGGATCGACACCGATCCGGTGCCGTTGTTGCCTTTGGTGAGGATGAAGATGTTGTCGAAGATCCGGAACGCGTCGAGCATGCGGAACAGCAGCGCCACCAGAATCGCGGGCTTCATCAGCGGCACCATGATCTGGGTGAACCGCTGCCACGTGGTGGCCCCGTCCACCTTGGCCGCCTTGAGCAGGTCGTCGGGGACGAGGGTGAGGCCGGCCAGCAGCAGCAGTGTCATGAACGGCGTGGTCTTCCAGATCTCGGCCAGGATGATGATCCCGATCGCCTGCCACTGGCTGGTCAGCGGCGCGCTGCCGGCCGGGAGCAGGCCGGCCAGGTACCCGACGCCCGGTGTCCACGCGAACTGCCAGCTGTACGCGGCGGCAACGGTCACGATGCCGTACGGCAGCAGGATCGAGGTGCGGACCAGTCCCCGCCACAGCGGCGTGTAGTACAGCAGCATGGCGAGCGCCATGCCCAGCACGAGCTCGATCGCCACCGACACCACCATGATGATCACCGTGACCGCGAACGCGCGCCACCAGATGCTGCTGGACAGCACGACGCCGTAGTTCGACAGGCCCACGAAGTGGGTCTGCTGCGGGAACCTCAGGTCGTACCGCTGCAGCGACAGGTAGACCGCGTAGACGATCGGGTAGAAGGCGACCGCGGCCATCACGATCACCGCGGGCGCGCAGAGCAGCCACCCGAAGCGCCGCTCGGCGCGGGTCGCCTCCGACAACCGCCGCCGTTCCTCCCGGCTGAGCTCGGCTGGCGCTTGCGGCGCTGCCACCGTGGTCATGTGGTCACCTCTGTTCCTGCTCGCTGTCTGGCCGGGGCGTAACGCATCATGGGACCAGCCCCTTGTCGGCGAGCGCGTTGTTGATGCCGCCAGTTATCTGGCCCAGCGTGGAGCCGGGGTTGATGCTGGCCGACGGCGACACGGCGTGCGAGATCACGATCGAGACGTTCTGGTAGTAGGGGGTCTTCGGCCGCACCGACGCCGACAGCAGCGCCGTCTTGATCGCGGCGGCGAAGGGGTACGCCTTGATGAACGACGGGTCGTTGTACAGGGACATCAGCGTCGGCGGCAGGCCGCCCTTGACCGCGGCCAGGATCTGGTGCGGCCGGTCGCGCAGGCACAGGATGGCCTGCCGCGCCAGGTCGGGATGGGCGGAGTAACTGCTGACCGCCAGGTCGATGCCGCCGATGGTCACGTGCGACGGGACGTTCGGGTAGACCCGCGGGTACAGTGCCCACTTGAAGTGCTTGAAGAGCTGCGGGTTGTCGGTCTGCATCGAGGGATAGACGAAGGGATAGTTCATCTCGAAGGCGGCGGTGCCGCCCTCCATCGCCAGCCGGTTCTGGTCCTCCTGCTGCACGCTCAGCGATGGGTCCGCGGCCGGCGAGTGCGCGAGCGTGGACATGATCTGCAGCGCCTTCATGCCGGGGGCGCCGAGCGACGGCGCGGTGCTGCTGGCGTTCAGCACGCTGCCCCCGGCGCTTGCGACCAGCGAGTTGAACCAGACCGTGATGCCCTCGTACTGGGCACCCTGGATCTCGATGTAGTGCGGCTTGCCCTGACGCGCCAGCTGCTCGGCGTCGCTGATCATCTGGTCCCACGTGGCGGGCGGGTTGGGCACCAGGTCGGACCGGTACCACAGCAGCTGGGTGTTGGTGTTGTACGGAACCGCGTAGAGCTGGCCGTGCCACGTCGCCGTCTGCAGCATCGTCGGCAGCGTGTCCTGCTCGGCCGCCGCCTTGTCCGCGCCCGTCCACGGCAGGATCCAGCCCGCCTGCGCCGTCTCCGCCTCCCACGTCACGTCCAGCCCGAGAATGTCCAACGAACCGTCGTGCGCGGCCAGGCGGCGCACCAGTTGCTGGCGCTGCCCGTCGGCGTCGGTCGGCAGCTTGTTGTAGACGATCGTGTACCTGCCGCCCGACGCGGCGCTGCACTCGTTGACCGCCTGCTGGACCGCGCCGGAGTTGTCGGGGAAGCTCCAGTAGTTCAGCGTGACCGCGTTCCCGGCCGACGCCGACGAGCAGGCCGCCAGGCCGGCGGCGAGCAGGACCGGCGCGGACACGGCCGCCGCGCGCCGCCGCAGGTTCCGGTTGTGCCACCGGAGGACCCGTATGCTACGCATGTCCACGTCCGACCACCCCACTCCGTTGTCGGTGGCCTGCGATATATAGCTTTCCGCAGGTGAGAACCTTTACACAAACCAAACGCCTCTCGCCACTGGGCGTCAAGAGGCAGCGCCGTGTCTCTGTGGGTCTGTATGGATTAAACACCCACGCCACCATAGACCCGCTGTCAGGTCACGGTCACGTGTGGCCCTGGTGCCCCAAAGAGCCGCGCGGCATCAAGCAGCGCGCGATCGGCACCGGGCGGCCCGGTCAGCGCGGTACCGGCCGGCGGAAGCTCATCGCCGGGCACGGCGCAACTGGGCAGGCCAAAACATCGCCGAGTACGGGGCTGCCCGCGCTCACGGAGGTCATCGCCGCCCGGTAGCGCGGGGCCGGCCGTGCCTCAGGGCAGGACCATCAGCAGGACGCCGACGAAGGCCAGGGTGGCGACCACGATGAGCGCGATCGCGGCCTCCCGCGACAGCCCGCGCCGGCCGGCGGCCTGGTGCCCGGCGGGGGCAGCGCCCGCGGACGGCTGCGTGCCCGCGGACGGCTGCGCGGCCGCGGAGCTTGGTTCCGCGGCCGCCTGGCGGGCGGTGCTCGCGTACCCGGCGCCCCTGTACCCGGTGCTTTCCGGCGAGGCGGTACCCCCGAAGACGGAGCTTCCCGCGCCGCTCAGCTGCCTGCCGTACCCGGCGTCGCCGTAGCCGCCATCGCCGTAGCCGGCGTCCCCGTACCCGGCATCGCCGTAACCGGTACCTGACCCCGCGCCGCCCGCCGGCACACCGGTCGCGGAGAACGCGGACGGGGAGGCCTGCGAAGCCGCCTGCGGAACCTCCTCCCGGGGGGTCTCCGCGGCGGCGGTCCTCGTTGCCTTGGACGTCTGGCTGGCGGTGAACCATCCCCCGGAGGACTCGGCCGCGGAAGCCAGACCAGCCCCGGACGGGGCGGACGGAGCGGGCGAAGAGGTCAGGGAGGACGCCGCGGACGCCGGTCCCGGCTGCCCGAGCGCTGATCCGGAGTCACCGTTGGCGTGCGCCACGCTGGGCACGCTCGGGGCGCGATGCGCGCCGCCGGCGGTGCGCTCGCGCGTGCGCCGCGTGGGCTCCGCGGCATCGCGGCTCAGCGCCGCCATGATCCGCGCCGGGTCGTGCTCTTCGGGGGGAGCGCTGGTGGTCCCCGCGCGCGCCCCCGCGGCTGCCGCGACGCTCGCGCCGCCCTGGCGGGTCGGCAGGGACGCCGAGCTCTCGGCGGCCCGCGTCAGCGCCCGCCACCGTTCCTCCCACTCCACGGGCGTGCCGCCGCAGCCGCGCACGTAGGCCGCGAGCACGGGCAGGTCCGGCAGCCCGGGCCCCGCCTCCGCCGCCTGCAGCACGTCGACGGGATAGTGTGCGCGCGCGGCGAGCTCGGCGGGGCTGAGCCCGGCGAGATCGCGCAGCTCACGCAGCTCATGGAGGAACCGTGCCGCGTCGTCGCCCGGTCTGTCCGGGGACATGTTACGGGGCTGCACCCAAGCACCCCTCCCGTTGAGATCGCATGCTTCCGCCCCCCACGGCCCATCCCTTGACAGGGATTCGTCCGCAGGTTATCGCGAAGCCGCGTGTCAGCGCCCTCGATCCGCGCAATTTCGGCAAGCGTGTCGTGCTCAAACCATTGGAATCAACCATCAGAACCGGAACGCGAGACCGATCGTGAAGGCCACGCCGAACACGAGCTGCAGCCGTGCCGTCTGCCCCAGCGTCCTGATCAGCGCGGGCCCCGACGCGCCCGCCCGCACGGCGCGTGCCGGGCCGGCGGCCAGCGGCAGGGCCGCCGCGGTGAGCAGGGTCAGCGGGCGAGCCGTCGCGATCGCGGCGGCCAGCACGAACGGCAGCAGCAGGCACCCCAGGTAGGCGAGCCTGCTCCGCGCGTCGCCGATGAGTACCGCGAGCGTCCGCTTGCCGACCTGCGCGTCGGAGCGGATGTCGCGCAGGTTGTTGACCATGAGCAGCGCGCACGACAGCAGCCCGGCCGGCACGGACGCGGCGAGCGCCAGCCAGCTCAGCGAGGACATCTGCGCGTACGCCGTGCCGGCCACCGCGGCCACGCCGAAGAACACGAACACGGCGACCTCGCCGAGCCCGCGGTAGCCGTACGGCCGCGACCCCCCGGTGTAGAACCAGGCGGCCGCCACCGCCGCGGCCCCGCCGAGCACCAGCCACCACGAGGTCACGGCGGCGAGCGCGAGCCCGGCCGCGCAGGCCACGAAGAAGCAGCCGAACGCGGCGGCGAGCACCTGGCGCGGCGGTGCGAGCTTCGCGGCGACCAGCCGGACCGGCCCGACGCGGCTCGCGTCGGATCCCCGGATGCCGTCGCTGTAGTCGTTGGCGTAGTTCACGCCGATCTGCAGCGCGAGCGCGACGACCAGGGCGAGCGCGGCGCGCCAGGCGGAAAACTCGTGATAGCCCGCCGCGACGCCGGAACCGATCAGCACCGGCACGACCGCCGCGGGAAGCGTCCGTGGCCGGGTCCCCGCCAGCCACTCGCGTGCGTTTGCCACCCGGTGATCCTATGCGGGTGCGGCGATCGTGGTGTGCAGGCGCAGCACCGGCACCCTGACCCCCATGTCCAGGTTGCCGCGCCCGCCATCGGGCGCCCAGCCGGCCGACTCGAGGAACCGCCGGCGCCCGGCATCCGCCTCCAGGGCCCAGGTGTAGGCGGTGCGGAAACCGTCCTCGGCGAGGGTGTCCGCGACCGCGTGCAGCAGCCTGCCGCCGTGCCCGCGGCCGGCCAGCGCGGGCAGCACGCGCAGTTCGTAAAGCTCCCCGTCGGTGCCCGGCCACAGGTCATCGTCGGTGGCGGGCCCCACGGACGCGAACCCCGCGGTCTGCTCGCCGACCGCTACGAGCACCCGGTGGCGGCTCGTCGGCGGCTTCGTGATGGCCTCGCGCCAGCGCTCCCGCCACTGCTCCTGCGCCGCCTCGCTGGTCAGCTCCGCGAGCACCCCGTCCGGCACGATCCCGGCGAACTCATCGCGCCAGCTCGCCACCTGGATGCGTGCCAGGTCGGGCACGTCCGGGGTGCGCGCCGCCCGCACGAACCCGGTGGGAGCCGCGGGGCCGGGTGGCATGACGAGCTGACTCCCCTCGGTAGCTGGGGACTCAGCCTACCGGGGTGGTGGCGGCGCTGCTGCCGGCAAGAGGCAAGACCGCCGCGGCGGCCTTCTGGATCTTCTCGACCTCCTCGGCGGACAGCCGCGGCAGGTCCTGGTTCCTGGACCGCTTGCGCAGGTACTTGCGCAGCCGCGGGCCGCTGAACACGTCCACGTCCCTGATCGTGGCGATGTCCCAGGGAATCTTCGGGCCGTAGACCGCCATCGCCGGCCGGACCACGATCTCCTTGCCGAGCGTTCCGCTGAGCAGTTCGCTGGCCTGCTCCGCCTCCCAGCGGGCGTGGTTGACCCGGTCCTTCTTGTTCTGCGGGCCGTGGAAGAGCTGCTTCCCGTTCCAGAAGCGGATCGGCAGGCGCTTGTCCCAGTCCTCGGAGTCGATCGCGTACACCCCGGTCGGGCCGATCACGAGGTGGTCGATGAACTCCTCGCTGTTCGGGATGGGACGCGAGTGCAGCGCGCGGTACCCGGCGCGCTCCACCCTGCCCAGCTGGCGCTGGGTGCGGCGCTGGGCACCGGAGAGCTTGATGCCCGGCGGGATCGAGGCCACCGTCCGCGCCCGGTAGATGGTGTCGGCGATCGCGACGATCACCGCGATCGTCAGGCCGAGCCGCCATGTGAAGACGATCGAGAACACCACGCCGGCGATCACCGTGATCAGCGCGCGCCGCCGCCAGATCCGCATCCGGGCGTCCATGGACAGGTCGCGGATCCGCTGCCGCTGCGGCTGGGCCGTGCCGTCGCCGCCCGCGGGGTCCGGGCGGGGGACCGGCGTGACGACCGGCCCGGGCGTGTTCCACGACGCCTGCCGCGGTGCCGCCGGGGCCGCACTTGACGGAGCCGTCCGCGGCGGTGCGGCCCGGGGCGCCCTCATGGCCTCCTCCTGCCCGGCCTCGGCTTCGGGCGGCGCACCTGCCGCCGGCCCGACTGCCGCCGGGCCGAGGATGTCGTCGATGCCCGCCTCCAGAGGGTCTTCGAACGCCAGCCCCGGGGGCTCGCCGAACCCGTCGAACCCGGGCACGGCGGAGTCGCCGAACTCGCCGTCGGCCTGCCCCTCGAGCCTGTCGGCGTCTGGCGAGCCCACCGGCCATGGGCCGAATGCCCCGTCTTTCCCCGTGAGCCGCGCGTCGCCGGTTCCCGCGTCGCGCGTGCCGTTACGAGCAGGATCAGCGTCGTCCGCCGGTGTCACTATGACGTGCAACCCATTGCGATCACGTGCCACTGGCGGCGCCGATGACCTGGGTTTTTTAAACTTTGGCCACGCCATCCGGTCCACCACCCTGAGCGTTACTGATCCAGGACGGAACGCTACAGCGCTCCGTAGTCAATTGTCCCCTGGACTAGTGTGATTTATAGCGGACATCTAACGTAAATCGCACACCTGGCAGGAATATTTAAGGCCAATAGCCCGTAGCACAACGTAATCTGCTGGCCACCCTCCATGCACATGCAGATAGGCGATTTGCCTGATTTGCACCGTACCGCCGCTTCCCGCCGTGCCCCATCCGGGTGCCCCATCCGGGGCCGCTGGCGCATATGGCCCCACTGGGCGGGGCCGATGGCGCCAACGGCCCCACTGTAGCCGCCCACTTTGCCGCCTCCCGCCCCGGGCGGCCGGCGCAGCCCCGGCCCTGGGCGGTCGGCGCAGCCCGCTTTACCCGTCCCCCCGGTCGCCGGCGCGGCCTCGCTCGCCCCGGGCGGTCGGCGCAGCCCCCGTTTTCCGTCCCCCGGTCGCCGGCGCGGCCGGGGCTCAGCCGGCGTCCAGCCGCCGCCGCGCGTATGGCCGCGGAATCGCCGCTTCCGTCCAGGCGGTAAAGGTTTACTATCAGGTAACATGGCGCGGATTCACGAGCTCACCATGATTGAGCTGGCCACGGCGATCAGGAAAGGCGAACTTTCCCCGGTCGACGTCACGGAGCATTACCTGGCCAGGATGGCCGAACGCAATGAGAGCGTCGGCGCGTTCTTCACGATCGCGGCCGATTCCGCGCGGGAACAGGCGCGTGCCGCCGAAAAGGCGGTGACGGTCGCCCAGGACCCGGCGGCGCTGCCGCCGCTGACCGGTGTGCCGGTCCCGGTCAAGGACCTGAACCTCGTCGCGGGCATGCGGGCCACGCTCGGCTCGGAGGTCTTCAGGGACTTCATCGCGCCGGAGGACGACTACGTGGCCGCCTCCCTGCGCGCGGCCGGCGCCGTGATCACCGGGAAGACGGCCACCCCCGAGTTCGGGCTGCCCTGTTACACCGAGACGAAGATCGGGCCGCCCGCCCGTACGCCATGGGACCTCACCCGGTCGGCCGGCGGGTCGAGCGGCGGCGCCGCGGCCGCGGTGGCCGCCGGGCTCGCGCCCGCGGCCCAGGGCAGCGACGGCGGCGGCTCGATCCGCATCCCGTCCAGCGTCTGCGGGCTGTTCGGCATCAAGCCGACGCGCGGGCGCGTCTCCCAGGGCCCGGTCATGCCCGACCTGTCAGGGCTGGCGGTGAGCGGGCCGATCGCCCGCACGGTGGCCGATGCCGCACTGCTGCTCGACGTGATGGCGGGCAACCACCCCGGCGACATGTACACGCCGCCGCCGCTGCCGGCCGGCGAGTCGTTCCTCGGCTACGCCCGCCGGGAACCCGGGCGGCTGCGCATCGGGCGGGCGCTGCAGCCCCCAGTCGAGGGAGCGGTGGTGCACCCGGACTGCGCCGCGGCCTACGAGGACGCCAGCGAGCTGCTCGCCGGGCTCGGCCACGAGGTCGAGGACATCAGCCTGCCGTTCGGGCCGGACACCGTGCCGTTCTTCGAGATCCTGTGGTACGCGACGGCTACCCTGGCGCCCGTCGACCCGGGCGCCGAGGACAGGCTGCTTCCGCTCACCCGCTACCTGCGCGAGCGCGGGGCAGCGATCAAGGCGAGCGAGCTCATGGCGGCCGAGGCGTACCTGCAGGCGGTCACCCGGCCCGCGCTCATCACGCTGAGCGGCTACGACGCGGTCCTCACCCCGACGCTCGCGTCCCCGCCGGCGCCGGTGGGCTACTTCGACGAGGTGGAGCCCGCGGAGAACTTCGAGCGCCAGAAGCGGTTCACGCC
>Ga0213875_10001330_pt1 | contig 16276 bp, 9 predicted proteins | sample BarmaccomBMRX_R8_FD_160105 | JGI IMG/M metagenome (GOLD analysis project Ga0213875, IMG submission 160105) | Root-associated microbial communities from Barbacenia macrantha in rupestrian grasslands, the National Park of Serra do Cipo, Brazil - RX_R8 | ecosystem: Host-associated > Plants > Roots... | reverse complement strand
TCTTCTTTAGCGATACGATATTCTTCGGCGCGGCGACTTTCGCGCAGTTGGTTCACATATTCCAATGTCTTGATGATCGTAATCTCGACATCATGAAAATCAATGGGTTTGGTCAGGAAGTCAAAGGCTCCCCGATTCATCGCGGTGCGAATATTATCCATATCGCCGTAAGCCGAGACCACCACTGCCTTGGTGGGCAGGTTCATCTCTTCCATTTTGGCGAGGAAGGTGAGTCCATCCATGTGGGGCATATTGATGTCCGTTAAAACCACGGCAATTTCCACATCCGATTCAATTTGAGCGAGTGCTTCCAGCCCATTATGGGCGAAGCTAAACTCTAACTCTCCGTCTCGAATGGCCCGGCGAAAGCGTTGACGAATGAGTAACTCTAAATCGTGTTCGTCATCTACAACGAGAATCTTAGCGGGCATAATAGGTCACCTAACCTCATGTCGGGTCGTCCTACGAGGGGGTCAAGAAAACGTAGTGGATAATAGTTGATTCTACTATGTGCGTCAAGCCTCAGCCAAACTCCCCAGCACGATTTAGCCTTTAGACGGTAGATTAATAATAAATTCCGTGTACTGGCCTGGCTCGGTTTCCACTTTAAGGTCGCCGCCGTGTTGGTGCACGATAATATCATAGCTGAGCGACAATCCCAAACCAGTGCCTTCGCCCGCAGGTTTCGTGGTAAAGAAGGGATTGAATATTTTTTCCAGCGCAGCAGGCGCGATGCCGTCTCCGTTATCTCGAATCCGAATTTCGACATGATCCGGCAAGCGCCGGGTACTCAGGCACACACAGGGGTTATAACCGGTTCCGGCCTGGCGCTGCTTCTGCTGCACAGCATAGCAGGCATTACTCACAACATTAAGAACCACGCGGCTTATCTCCTGTGGCACCACCTGCACCGTGCCCAGAGCCGGATCGAAGTCCTTTTCAAAAGTGACATTAAAGGCGGCATCCGTAGCACGCTGCCCATGATAGATCAGATTAGCGGCTTCCTCTACCAATACATTTAAATCGGTCGCTTCCACCTGGCCCGCCTGACCGCGCGAGTGGAGCAGCATACTGCGCACAATGCTATCGGCCCGCTTGCCGTGCTCAGTAATCTTCTGCGCATTCAGTTCGAGGTCATGCAAAATTTCATCGAGATACTCTTTGGTTTTGTCATCCCAGTGCGCCTCCTGCTGCGTTATCAGTTCGGTTAGCTCGTTCACCAGATCAACCGAAAGGAGCGCAAAGTTGTTGACAAAATTCAAAGGATTCTTAATTTCGTGCGCGACACCTGCGGTTAAAGTTCCTAAAGAAGCCATCTTTTCTTGAATAATGACCTTATTCTGCATCTCTTTCAAGGCACTCAAGGTCTGCTCTAACTGTTGATTTTTGGTCTGCAATTCCACCGTGCGAGCGACAACTTTCTCTTCCAGAGTACGGTTAGATTCTTCCAACAGTTCATTGCTATTTTGCAAGCTGACTTTGGCATCGTTCAAATCACGATAGAGAATGGCATTTTGCAGCGAAATGGCAGCTTGCGCCGAGATAATATTTAAAACTTCCAAGCGATCTTGATTGAAAACTCCCGGTGTCAGGGCATTCTCCAGATAGAGAATTCCGATCAATTTCGACTGATGCACGATAGGCGCGCACAGAATGGAATGCGGTTGGTCCGCCAGAACATAGGGGTCTGCGGTGAAGATACCTTCGCGGGTGGCGTCTTGCAGCACGAGACTTTCCCCGGTGCGAGCCACATAATGAATAATCGCTGCCGGAGCATCGCCGCGTTCGCCCAAGGGGCTGGATTGCAGTACAGCGACCTCCGGTTCGTCCACTGCACCCTCGGCCTCAATAACCAACTTGCCACCCTTTTCCAGTAGCAGCATACCCTTCTGCGCACCAGCGTTTTCGATGGCGAAGCGCATCAGTTGGCGTAGGAGGCGACTCAGATCAATCTCACCGGAAAGTGCCTGGGCTGTCTTAATGACAGTAGACAAATCCAGCGCCGATGACTTTGCTTCAGCCAGTGGATCGGGGATCGTTGTATCCTGCGCCGTTATTATGCCTGTTACTGCTGGCGAGGGACTTATTGCATTAACCAGCAAGTCTGGATATTGTTGCTCTAAAGCGGCAACCTTACCGGTTGCACCCCATTGAACATAACCGTAATGAGCTTCTACCAAGTAACTCTTGGCGATGTTGCTTTGGCCCCGCGCGAGGTGAAAACGGCCTGCCAATTCGCTGGCGAGAGCCGCATTCTGCATATAGCCCTGCTCTTGCGCCGACTGGATGGCGTCATCATAAAGCTGCATGGCGGCGCTGTCTTTATGGGTAAGCCGTGCTATTTCCGCTTGCACTAAGAGATACTGATGCTGAAAATTCTCCGGGCAATACCGCGCCCACTTTTTCATTTTGCGCTGATTGCTCTGCAAGGTGCGCCGATATTTGGCTCGTAGCTCGCGTGTTGCCATGGGATACAACGCCGCTAAGGTTAGGGAGTAATACCAGTAGTGAATTGCTACATACCAAAATCCGGCGGAAAGCTCCACCATGCTGTCCGATAAAAGGGCCATTTCTAAGGCGCCCTCATACTCCCCAAACAGGTACAGCGTCATGAGTTTGTTGATGGCATACCAGTGCAGTGGGAGTTGACCTGTCGTGCTTTGCATATGCCTGCGCTCTGCTGCTTCATCGTAGTCGGCATCGCTGAAGCTGGAATGACTCGCTGTGGCACCTTGCAGGCACCGCACGGTTTGCTTATAAGTCTTGAGGAAATTGAGACCATCCTCATATTTTACACGCTGGACAAAATCCAACTGCTTATCCGCTGCCTCATAGACTTCCTGAAGCGGGAAGCCGAGCAGCAGTTTATGAAAAGGGGTGTTGGCTACCACGTATTCCAGGCAATGATAATCGCCTGATTCCAGAGCTGTTTCATAGGCTCGCTGAAAAAGCGTAAGATTGGTCTTGGCATGGCGCATCCAGTGATTGCTAAAGGCGGCCCAGATAAAACATGACCTGGAGATGGAGGAAACATCGTTGTATTTCTCAGCTATAGCCAACCCTAACTGGCCAAACTCATTGCCTGCTTTCAGGTCACCTAAGACTCCGCACAGGATAGCGCCATAGAGTCCATAACCCTGGTGCGCCCAGGCCGTATTACCAAAGCGGAGCGAAGTGTAAGTTAGCTCCAAGACGACAACTGCAAATATCTCCGGTGTCACCTGGTAAGCACTACCCGTCATCTCGCGCAGCAGAAAAACGATAGCCCGCTTTTCGGGGTCGGCCATATCCGGTAGCCTCGTCAGGCTCTTGATCGGTTTACGGCCTACACTGGCCTTAACCTTCAATAAGCGGGAGAGAATGCTGAACTTATTGGGCGCTGCTGGTATATTCATGCCTAGCAGAGCCAACGCTTCGCGGCCTGCATCGCAAGCTTCCTGATGCATGGCGCGCGTCGCATAGGAAGTCACCCGCATCGCGTATACCCTGGCCTTATCCAAGACCGAGTTGGCCTGTGCTAAAAGTTGCTCAAACATCGGTTCTGTGGCTTCGTAATCGCCAAGCAGATAGGCGCACTCATAGCGTTCAAAGCTTAAAGCAAAGCTCAGGTCATAGCGTGTCTGCCAGCTATCCGGTGGTAAGAGGCTGATGCCATCGGCCAGATAACGCGACGATGCTTCGTAAGCGGCAGAGGCTTTCGCTTTTTTACCGGCGCGCAGGTTTAGCTCCGCGAGACTGTCTTGTTGCACCTGATCGTGCATTAAGGCACGACCAAGATTCAGATGATTAACGATGTCAAACAGCTTTTCATCATGTTCTCCGGCGGCGGTGTTTTGCAGGAGCAACTGCCCTAATTTGAGGTGGATGATTTTCTTCTGCTCGTCCGCAATTTGCGCATAAGCGGCTTGCTGGACACGGTCGTGGAGGAACTTATAGGTCACGGCGAGGGTATTTAAACCTAATTCGTCAAGCTCCTGCGGGGGCAATTCTTGCATCTGGGTGACTGCATTCGGAGGCGCGATGATTAGCCCTTCCTGCACCGCTTCCCAGAGATCGGAGAGCGTTTCAACCCGTGATTTCTCATGGATGATAGCTAAGGTCTCCAGGTCGAATTGGTTGCCGATACAGGCCGCCAATTTCAGGATATGCTGAGCCTGGGGTGAGATGCGCTGAATCTTGCCGGACATCAACTCAACCACATTATCCGTGATGCCGCTGTCTTCAATCTGCTTCAAATCCCACTGCCAGCTCAAAACATCGGGATCAAACTTTACCAGTTGATCTCGATAAAACGATTGCAGTAGTTGATTTAAAAAGAACGGATTGCCAGCCGTTTTACGGAGCAGCAGTTGGGCTAGGGGCCGGGAGCGGGCCGGAGCGCAATAGAGCGTATCGGCCACCAACTCATTGACGCAGGCTAAATCTAACGGCCCTAACTCAATCTGCTGCACAAGCGTCTGCGCCTTGCGAATATCATCTAATGCTGCCACTAAGGGATGCGCCTGGCTCACCTCATTGTCCCGGTAAGCGCCTATCATCAAGAGATAGCGACTGGCTGGGTCGGTCATCAGGATACGGAGCAGATTTAGCGATCCGGCATCGGCCCACTGCAAATCATCCAGGAAAATCACTAAAGGATGCGCTTGCTGTGTAAAAACGCCAATGAAGTTTTGAAAGACGAGATTAAAACGGTTCTGGGATTCCTGCGGCCCCTGCTGCGCAACCGGAGGTTGCGGGCCAATGATTAACTCCACTTCAGGAATAACATCCACAATGACTTGCGCATTAGCGCCCAGTGCATGGGTGAGGGCCTGACGCCAGTTGGCAATCTGCTCTTCGCTCTCGGTTAAGAGTTGCTGGATTAAACCCTGAAAAGCCTGGATAAGAGCAGAGTAGGGGATATTCCGTTTATACTGGTCAAACTTACCGGAGATAAAATAACCGCGTTGACGCGCAATCGGTTTGTGGGCTTCGTGAACCAGGGTTGATTTCCCAATGCCGGAATAGCCCGTGACGAGCAGCAATTCCGGCGGGCCGGAACAGACTCGCTCAAAGGCATCCAGCAAGACTTTAATATCTTGCTCGCGGCCATAAAGACGCTGTGGTATCTGGAATTTGTAAGACACGTCTTGCAGGCCAGGCACGAAATCATCTATGCAGCCTTTAGCTTCCAGTTGGGCCAGACACTGCTCTAAATCCGCCGCCAGACCATAGGCGCTGTGATAACGCTCCTCTGCCGTCTTGGACAATAGCTTCATCACAATATCGGACACCGTCTGGGGAATCGCGGTTTGCACCTGGCAGGGTGGCACAGGTTGCCGGGCAATATGGCAATGGATTAATTCCAGGGAGTCACTGGCGACAAATGGCAACTTGCCCGTTAGCATCTCATAGAGCGTTACCCCAAACGAATAAAAATCGGTGCGATAATCGAGGCCGCGATTCATGCGCCCGGTTTGCTCTGGTGAATTGTAAGCCAGCGTGCCATTGAGCAGATGAAGATTGCTGACCTGGGGTGTTTCCCGCGCGAGGATGGTCGCAATGCTAAAGTCAGTGAGTGCCACCACCCCCGTCTGGCGATGAATCAGGATATGGTGTGGATTAATATCTTTGTGGATGATATTCTGTTGGTGCAGCCGTGCCATAATGCGGGCTAACTGCACAGCGATCTGTAAGGCTGTGGTCAGGTCTAAGGCCCCGGCCCTGATGAGACTTTCAAGCGTGACACCCTGGAAATCATCCAGAATCAGCGCCAGGCGGCCTGGTTGCGATTCCAGGCTATAGGCTTTAACAATACCTTCGAGATTTAAGTCTTTGGTGATTTCATATTCGTGAATCAGCCGCGCGATAGCCGTAGCCGTGGGGGTCTTGGTGTTAAAAAGCTTAATCGTAACCGGTTTATGGTCGGCTTGCCGATAGCCCCGGTGCATAAGAGTGCAGGGGCCATTATATATCTCCTCTGTAACCGTGTAACCGGGAAGCGTGACCATGATGAATGAATGGTGTGCGGCGCTGTGCCGTTGGCCATTATAAGTTTTTATAGCCTCAATGCAGGATACCGTTTGCGCATCTTGCGCAGCGCGAACGGATAGAGCAAGCGTTGTCCATAATTATAACTATGCAGGGAACGGAGCAGCTTGAAAACGTCGGCACGCTTTATAAGCTTACCGAGATAAGGCGAAAAGTGACTCACCATAAGTTTCTCCCACAGGTAGCGATTGACGAGGCTCGCCTTTAATTTGCTTTCAAAGTTCTGGCGTGCCAGCACCGCGTAATCTTGATGATGAATGATGCAGTGGGCGGCCAGATAACCGGAGTTTAGCGCATGGCGGATACCATAGGCCCACAGAAAATCTTGCAAGCCTGCCGCTTCGCCAACCACCAGACTCGGCCCCTGCTGCCACTCATTGCGTAACGCAATGCAGCCCACACCGCCAACCTTCTTCATTTGCAACTTGCCTAATGGTAGCATGACATCGAAGACTTGCCTGCTTTGCTCGTAACAGCGATGAATAGCGGGGAAGTCATCGAATAATACACTACAGATAGTGCCATAACCCCCAACCATCAGCAGGTAAGAATAGCCAGTTAATGCCCTGCCGGGTTCGATCAATGCGATAGCGGCATCAGTCACAGCGCTGGTTTGGGGACAGCTCTTAAATATCACGCCTTTGCCAATCACAAAAGTTTCCCTGGGGTTTGGGCCAGTCGCAATAATATCGGCTTCGCTGGTGGGAATGGTCTGGCCAAAATGAAGTTCCACTCCTGCCTCTAACGCTTGCCGTTTAAGCCCTTGATCAAGACTCCCAGCGCCACTGCCGCGCTTGACTAAATAAAAGAGCGCCCGCTCAAAGTGCAGCCGCTCCGTAGCGACCCGATTCTTCACCACCAGTTCGTAAGATGGATCGAAGTCGAAGTTGATTTCCAGATTCATGCGCGCGAAGTCGGCGCGCGTGTCTAACTGCTCTGACCAGTTTTCTATTCCCTGGAGATCGCCGTCGAATCGCTTGCCAACATCGTCATGCTGCTCAAAGACGGCTACTTCATAGCCAGCTTTAGCCAGATTGATGGCAGCCGTCAAACCCGCTAATCCAGCCCCTAAAATCTTAATCGGCTTCATGGTTTATAGCAGCGATGAAAATTGAAACCATATCAGCGTTGAACTGTAGTGGGTAGCACAATGGATTTAGCCAGGTCATTATGCCGCAGGCGGTGTTGCGGGGGGCGAAGTAACAGGCGCGTTAGCCGCCATACCCCATTGCAGGCGACACTCATCAGGAATAGTGAAAGTGGCTGGCTTCCCATCCAGTCCAGTCCGTTCTAAGGTATTAAGGAGATGCAGACTAAAATGGCCATAGACGATTTTAAAGAGCGGATACTTCTTTTTCTTGCGCGCGAGATCGCGGACGATAAAAAGCCAGAGGCGAGTTGCGATTTTAGTTAAAAGACGCCAGGATTTGCCATCCGGTGGCACTTTAACCAGGTCAGAGACTTTATCGCCCGCCAAGTAGCGCATCAGGCGGATCGGCAGCGGCTTAAACTCGGTGCCCGGAGTGGTGGCTTCTAATAAATCCACCATCGCTGCTGTTAGTTCCTGGCCTGCCTGCGATGCTTCATATTCTCGCTTGGTAATGTCCTGCCAGGCGACCCGCGCCTCGGCTACGCTCCGTGGCAGTAACTCCTCGCGCACCCCTAACATATAGCCCATTAGATTACAGGCATAGAGATAGCCCTCGGCTTCCTGGGCCGTGCAGGGAATGCCTAGTTGAGCTATGCCCTCAATGATTAAATGGGAGAAGGAAAGCAGGGTGGCTATCATATCTTCCTGATTAATGGGGGTGCCGCTTGTTGCATAATCTTGGTAGCCCGTATGATGGATAACGTGATAGCGAATCGCTGCGTGCATCAGCCGGACTTTCTGCGCGCTATAAAGGCCGCGCCCGTGCCCATCCGGGCGCAGGCCACCGGGGGACATGGCATCAATCAGGAATTGCCCGGTTTCGACCATGCGCCGCTTCAGGCATTTGCTCATCAGCCCGGTGCCCGCCAGCACCTCAGACGCATTCTTAGCGGCGTAGCACTCTGGCATGGACTTGCACATCAGCAACAACACGATGGTTGGCCCGTGCTCGGCAAAAAAGGTTTCTCCCTGTTGCAGCTTTTCTTCATCTAAGTCCGGGGGCAACTCCAGACTTTTAGTCAGGTATTCCGTTAAAGGTGCCCGTGCTGCTTCCGGCAAGGCCTGGCATAAAGTGGCGGGATCAATGCGTTCATTGCTGGTCACATGGGCCAGAATAGCATTGACCTGCTGCGTGTTGACATCGGCATCTGGCCCTGAATTAATGGCGGCGATGACATTATCCGCTAAAGGATCAGCGACCTGACGCATCGTGGAACTATCCCAATTAAATGGGTGCTCCACTTTAGGAAACTTGAGTGAAGCTGGCTCATGCGATTTCTTATGGTGTTTATGATGTGCCTTAGATTTGGTGGCTGTGGCCATATGCCCTCCCTGTCGAACAGCATTTGGCGACTCTGGCGCTAGTCGCAAGCTGCATAAATCAGCGTGTGGTTCACTATCGCGTGGCTTATGCCCTATTCGCCCTATTATAGCGAATTTTAAGCATTTAGACGAATGTGCCGCTAGTTGTCCCCTGCCGCATTTGACAAGCCGGAGCAGTTTCCAGTACAACCTACATAATCCCCTTCCGCTGCCATGAATTAATTGGCAGGGCAGGTTTGTTTACAGGAGACAGTTAGCTATGATAAGCCCGCGCCCGTTCCGCTGCACCATTTGTGCTATCGTTTGTGCTGTGGTTGGCCTCTGGCCAGTCGCCACCGCTCAGGCTCAGTTAGGCCCGCAAGTATATGCGCTGAGTCACTTCTTTGGCGCGACCCGCACCGCGACGGTGCGCGGCTATGGCATGGGTGGCGCGGTCGCCTGCATCCCCGGCCCGGACAGCTTGAACCCGGCGGATGCCGCCGACAACAAGCAGGTGGCGGCTGATGTGCGCCATCTCCAGGCCAGCTTTACCAATAGCACCACCTTTAAAACGAATATGGTCAGCGTGGCCCTACCATTAGGGGCCAATGGCGGGGGGCAAATTTTATACTCGAACGTTAAATCGCCAACGCACTCCAGTTTTCTGGCCACAGCTTTTCCTGGTTCCACCCAAAAGCTCAGCGAGGAAAGCGTGGGGCTATTTTACGGGCACCGGATTAATCCAAAGTTGGCGCTGGGCGTCTCCGCTGCGCCCGTATTGGCGACCCATCATGTCTTAGGCGCTATCGGTGCGCCCGGCATTGACATCCATTTCGATGGACGACCGATTGTCTCGCAATTCTCGAAGTTAGGAGGGCGTGTCGGGCTGGATTATAAATTCGCGGAGTGGGGCCGCTTCGGCCTCATTTATGACAACTTCTGGGAGCGTGCCACCATGACCGTCCCCCCGGCTCTGGCCCCGGCAGGTCTAGTGACCCACACGGCGAATTTCCACGCGGTCAACTTGGCGGGCGGCTTTAATATTCAACCCACGAAAAAGCTGACCCTGGTCTTTGAACACGATAAAGGTTCCCTGACCGGCGATGGCTCTGGCATCACCGGGCACGAAACTTATGCTGGCGCGGAGTGGATGGTCGCCTCCGCCTTAGCCTTGCGGGTGGGACGGCGCAATGGGAATTCCACTTATGGTCTCGGCGTGACCAGGGGCAATTTCAGTCTGCAATGGGCCTATGTCAACAATCTGGCCGCCGATCAAGTCAATCCTGTTTTCGGTGGTCATAACCATCTGAATTGTTTTGAAGTCGGGTATAGTTTTTAACCCTGCATTCACCCTATAGTCTCATCCAGACACCAGCAAACTTGAGGCAGATTAGAAACACCAAATTCAGGAAGTTGTGGGGGCAGCGAGAAGATGCCAACCGCCTACGGCGGCAGTGCATGGCATAAAGCTTAAACCAGGGTTTGCTTTTTGATGGTGCCCACCACTTCGACTTACACGGGAACGCCCGCCACTTCGGTGGGCAGCGTAACGCCCGGTGGTGGCTGTTGCTGAAGATTAATCTTGAGGCCATAGCCATTCTCAACGCGCGTGATGCCAACTCCCACCACGGCAGCCAGCGGCTTAAACAGTTTAAGAGCCTGGGGTTTTACAGCCCGCACTTCTTCCAGAGAATGAGATTTCATAGCCGACTATTGGTTATCCTAAGGGCGCTACTTATGGCTGTAAGCTTGTTGTTAGTCTTGGCTTTGAGTGACTGGCTCATAGACTTCCGCCTCAATAATATTGAGCGTTCCTTTGGCGTTGCCCGCACTGCCGATGGTTGCGGCGTTGGCCGGGTTTTTGAGTTCAACGATGGTACCGAAGGCATCGCGTTGCACGGTAGCACCGATGAGTTCAATCTTCACCTGTTTGCCAGTCATGGGCTTAACTGGAATCGTTACATAACCCAGACTTTGAGGCGTGTTGCCAGTGAAGACTTCCTGGCCATCCACTGTGATGCGGAGAGGATAGCTCTTGGTGCGCCAGCCCCCCAATTTAAGGGTAATTTCGCTCACCAGGGCCGGTTGCGCTAAGTCGTATTGAATCCACCCCGTCGCCAGCTTACCGTCGTTAGACCAACTGGTGGTCTCGTTGTCATCAAAGCTCAAGGCCGCCTGGTCGCTGCTGGCCCCTGCGGTGGCGTTGACAATTCGCACTGGCTTGCGTGTCACAGTTATCGAATCACCGGGAGGCGTTGGCCCCCGTCCGAGATAGGATGTCAATCCAGTATTGGGTAACGCTATGGAAAGCCCATCGGTAATGGAGACCGGGTGGGAAGCGATTTCGATAGCCGCAGATTTAAGACCCTCGCTGGTTGCGGTTAATACAATCTTTCCGGCTTGTGGCAACGCGCGCAGCAGGACGCGGTTGATGCCACCTTCAACGGGCAAGCTCTTGGACAAAATGTAATTGTCTGGCCCCTGGGCGATGCCGCCGCGCCATTGGGCAGGGCCAAACAGGGAGAACTGGATAAGGTTCAAAGCTGTCGGGCAGCGATTGCCGCCCGCGTCTATGACTTCGACATCCACCAGCGCCAGATCGGCGCCATCCGCCTGCCATCCATGCGGCCCGGTGTGGGGTGTCAGTCGAATAGCAGTAGGTGTCCCTGCCGTCTGCTTGCTGTCCTGACAGACTGGCTTGTTAGCCGTGTCGTAGCCCACCGCGCGAATTTGGCCTGGCTGCCATGTGATGTCTTTGAAGGTAAAAAGAAAGCGACTGCTCTGCATGCCGAAGCCCTGCGATTGCCCATTAATAAAAAGTTCGACCTTATCGGCGCTGGACACCACATAAACTGGCTTCTTCGTGCCCGCCGCGTAGTTCCAGTGGCCAATAATGTAAGCGTGGGGATGCTCGACATTGACCCAGCCATCCCACATCACCTGATGGGCAAAGTAGCCATCTTTGGGAATGCGCAGGGCGTCCACTTCGCCACTCGTGCGATAGCTCTGCGCCCCGCGATGGTGGGTGTTGGAGTCGGAGAAAATAATATTTACCCCACCGGCATTGACGCGTGCTCCCGTGCCAGGCCGCTCATGCCAGTAGTCATACCAGCGCACTACGTCTTCGATGGCATGGGAATCCTGGTTGCGGTTGTAGGCACTGGCATCTTGCCCGTTGTGTTGTGGGCCACCGCCATCCTTGTGAAAAGGCGGCGTAAACTCGTCCCAGTATTTACGCAGTCCCTCATCCCGCGAGTATTCCATCGCCCAAAAGGGTATCCTCGCACTCTTGTTGATGTACAGCATTTCGCCACCATACTCGGCTTCTTTGCTGGCCAGCATTTCGCGGGCACCGGAGACCCTCCCGCCATGCGGATCGAACTGATTACGCAACGCCTTCATCTGCCGCATATGCTCTTCGCTGACGCCTTTGTTGCCGGACTCATAAAAGATAATGCTGGGATTGTTGCGGTTGTAAATGATGGCATCACGCATTACGTCCAGGCGCAACTCCCAGCGGCGACCTTGCACATCGCCTTCGGAGTCACCGGCTGGCATGGCTTGCATTAAGCCCACGCGGTCGCATGATTCTACGTCCTGCTTCCACGGCGTGACATGCATCCAGCGCACGAGGTTCGCGTTGCTTTGCACCATCAGGCGATTGCTGTAGTCGCTCATCCATGCTGGCACGCTAAGCCCAACCGCTGGCCACTCGTTGGTAGTGCGCTGGCCATAACCTTTGAACTGAATAGCACGGTCGTTCAACCTGGCCATGCCGTGACCGAACTCCGTCTTGCGGAAACCGGTGCGGGTCTTGACCACATCCACCGTCTGATTGCCCACGCGCAATATCGTGTAGACATTATAGAGATAGCCATAGCCCCAGCTCCAAAAATTCAGACCATTTACGACTGCACTGGCGCTAACAGTTTTAGTTTCGCCTGGAGCCAGCGTGCTCTGGCCACCATCAATGGTCTTGACTACCTGGCCTGCCATGTCCTCAATGACCACCTCATAGTGAAACGTGCTGGTCTGTGCTTGCTCGTTCTTAACCTGAGATTCAGTTGTGATTCTGGCGGATTTGCCCGCGATGTTAAAATCCTGAGCATATACATAAACGCCAGTGGTGCCCAGGTTAGAATATAAGGGCAGCGTCTGGTAGAGTTTGTCTGTGACGTGCAGATAGACGTTTTTGTTAATGCCTCCATAGTTCGCAAAGAAGTTCCGGTCGTTCCACTGGAAGGCAGAATTAGTGGCCTTCTCATGATAGTTCCAGGCGTTGTCAACCTTCACGGCCAACACATTCTCCTGGGGTGCGGGCTTTAGCTGAGAGGTGATGTCGAAACCAAACGCCATCACGCCGTTCTCGTGCCGTCCGAGCCATGTGCCATTGAGATAAAACTCGCCCGCCTGTCGGATGCCTTCAAACTCCAGGAATATCTTTTTGCCAGCACTATTAGAGCGTAACTTGAAATGCTTGCGATACCAGGCAATGCCAGTCGGTAGTTGCTCGATACTTACCTTAAACGCACTATCCTCGTTCCAGGCATAGGGCGTGCTGACTCGTTGCCAACTGGCATCGTTGAAACCAATCGCTTCAGCACCCGCTATATTGCCAACGTGAACACGCCAATCGGCATTGAAGCTGTATGTCACTCTTGAACTTTGCGGCGGCTCATCCGCCAAGGCTGCTGGCAAAAAGGCTACTATTGAAGCAAACAGCCAGCCCATCCAAAGCAAAACTGACCAACGGTTTAACATTCGCATGATTGAATCTTTGTCTCTCCCACTAGGTTTATAGCTCTCGTCACCGTGACTCTTAGGGAGGAGTTTTAGCGAGTCATGCTATTTAGGGTCTGCCGCCTTCTTTACTTCAACCGCAAAGACATGGCTGAGGCCGAACATATTGGAGCGGAAGACGACCCACGTGCCATCGGGGGTGAAGGTGACATTGGGTTCCAGATGATAATTGTGCTGCGCCATATTGACCAGTCGTTCGCACTTTAATGTGCCATCGGGTTGGCGGTGGAAAAGATTGAGCCACCTGCCATCGGGTGCGAAAGCGACCTGGCCCGGATCGCCGCCATCACCCGCGAACAGGGTGCCATCAGGCGAGACATTATAATGCACCGACCATTGATTTCGCTCGACGGGGTAACGAATCTCCTTGCCCGTCTTGATATTGACACCCGCAATCCAGAACACCTGGCTCCGTGGCGTCTGGAGATCATACCAAATAATCTTGCCATCCGGGTTCCAGAACTCGTGCCCGGCGATTTCCATATCCATGCTGCGTTTATGCATCAAGCGTAGCCCGGTGCCATCGCTGCGAATTGTCCAGATTCTATCCACCTCATGCCAGGTCCCTTCGTGACAAAACATGAGGAGCGTAGGATCAACGGGTGAAAACTGAAGATGATTTAGCCAGTCATAGCTGTAATTGAAGGTCTTCACCTCACCCGTCTTCGTATTGATAGTGACTAGAGCTTTTGGGCGCGGGTTAATGAGGTTACGCGCAAGCTTCTCTTCCTTAGCGGCAGCAGCAGTTTCCTCTGGCGTTAGTTGCTGCTTGCCAGGGAACATCCGCTCGCGTTGTGGCCGCAGCTTAGGTGGTTCCGGGCGCGGCGTCTTGCCCGTTGGGTCGGTAGCCTCAACGGTGCCCGCCAACAACGTTTCATCCGCATTGAGGGTTGAGACGCTGTGTCCAGTGGGGAGCTTGACGACTGATCGGGTGGCATGAGTATGGAGGTTGGTGGCATAAACAGTGTTGCCTCTGGTGTAATACACATCGCCCGTTTTTCTGCCCGTTACAATAACGTTGACCGGGCCATCCACCACTTGCTCGACTTCTCGTGTCTTGAGGTTGATAGCAGAGATGCCAGTTGGGGTCGTGATGATAAGCTGCTGCCCATCCGCCGAGTAAGCGTTCTGATGAAAGTACAGGCTGGCACTCCCTGGCTCCTGTGATAAGCGAATCACCCGATGCCCGGTATCCGCATCAATCCATTCTGCCGGCGTCGCGTCAGTGCCCACGGCCATAGCGACGCCCGCCGTTATGTTAGTTGAAGACATAGCTAAAACTGCACCCATGAGTAGATGTCTGATGAGCATTCTCGTAGCGGAAGACCTAAATGATAAAAACCGGTTTACAATAGCATTATACCTTGGATCCATTGCATCTTCACCTATCTAGTCGCCATTGATTAGCAGTTCTAAAGTAAATCCAATTGTGCCTCACGAGGCATGAAAATAAAATTTTGTAAACCGGTTTACTTTTTGAAGATTATGGGTATAATAGTAACCCACGTCTATTGGAGGCAATTTATGAGACTTAGCTTTGGCACTCTCAGAGGGTGCAGGTCAGGCCGCAAGGGATTCACGCTCATCGAACTATTAGTTGTCATAGCCATTATAGCTATCCTGGCGGCGATTCTCTTTCCCGTTTTTGCCAAGGCACGCGAAAATGCCCGTCGCGCCTCCTGTCAGAGTAATATGAAGCAAGTCGGGCTAGGTATCATGCAATATGCCCAGGATTACGACGAGCAGATGGTCCTGATTCGCCAGAACTTTGCCAATACTTGTTCTGCGCCCTGGGGCGAACTGGTTCAGCCCTACATGAAGAGCAAGGCGGTGTTTAAATGCCTCTCCAACAAAACTGCGACGGTTGTATCGTGCAGCGACCCGACAGCTCGCGTTTTCACTGACTACCAGGCCAATGGCACCTGGTTTGGCCCCAGGGCTGCCAGCACTGGCTTCGGTTACGACCGTCCGCTGGATATGGCATCGGTGGTGGATGGAACGCTTAAAACCACTTCATTAGCCGACATGCAGGAGCCATCCAGGACGATCCTGGTGGCCGAGTATAAGGGCACTGGGAACAATCCCGCCATCACTTCGACCAGTTCCGGCAACGGAAATTTGGATCCCACCAACCACCTGGGCACTAGCAATTGGCTCTGGTAATACCCCCTCAAACCGGACTAAACTCTGGGAAGAAGAGGCTATGCGAAAGTCGTGTGTGCGCTGTGGACATCACTGGTTTTGGCAGTTGAGCGAGGTCGCCACAAGTGCCGGGCGTGCGGCCAGCGTCAGAGTTTTCGCAGCGTGTGGCACAGTTGCCGCTTGAGCGAGGCGAGCAAACGTAAACTGTTGGAACACTTTGTGCTGGGCGTGCCCGCTTATCGGTTGCGCTTTCGTTCTCCGGCCTCGCTCGCAGCTACGGAGCGTTTCTTTTTGCTGATTCGGCGCACGATGGCGCTGCTCGAAGAGTGCGACAAAGCCTTGGTCGGCAGCATCGAATGTGACGAAAGCGCCTTTGGTGGCAAGCGAAAAGGCAAGCGAGGCTGGGGCGCAGCAGGCAAGACGTTGGTGTTTGGTTTGCTCAAGCGCAATGGTGTGGTGCGGGTCTTTGCCGTGAGTAATCGCCAGCAGGCGACGCTGTTGCCCTTGATTGAAGCGCACACGGCCCAAGGCTGTCTGTATTATACGGATGACTATGAGGCGTATGCCAGTTTGCAGGTGCGCGGTGAACATGTGGTAGTGACCAAAGACAAGGGACGGCCCAAGGGACGAGACCATATCAATGGCATTGAAGGCTTTTGGAGTTATGCCAAGCACTGGTTGTATATGTATCGCGGGGTGCCCCAAAAGTTTGTGCATCTTTACTTAGCGGAAACTTCGTATCGCTTTAACCATCGAGAGCAAGACCTTTTCCCCTTGCTGCTCAAGGCTCTAAAGCAAATTGACATCTCTCAAATTCAGTGACTTTTAGTCCGCTTTGACGGGGTATTACCT
>Ga0213875_10001329_pt1 | contig 16297 bp, 12 predicted proteins | sample BarmaccomBMRX_R8_FD_160105 | JGI IMG/M metagenome (GOLD analysis project Ga0213875, IMG submission 160105) | Root-associated microbial communities from Barbacenia macrantha in rupestrian grasslands, the National Park of Serra do Cipo, Brazil - RX_R8 | ecosystem: Host-associated > Plants > Roots... | reverse complement strand
CGGGGTCGGTGACCGGGCTGCCCGGGCCGGACAGCGGAACGCCGGGCCCGGTGATCCCGGTCGTCGGCACGTTGTGGTCCTCGGTGGCGATCGTCAGGTCAGGCCGGCGCACCTTCCGCCCGGCCGCCCTGAGCCCGTCGAACGCCTGCGGGCTCGTGACCTCGTGCACCAGGTGCAGGTCGATGTAGAGAAGGTCGGGCTCGCCTTCCGCGCTGTGTACCAGGTGTGCGTCCCAGATCTTCTCCGCGAGCGTGCGGGGCTTGCCGCCGGGCCTCCCTGACATCGCTCCATCTCCCTTCGGTTGCCTCTCGCAATCTGATTGCATCTCGTATCCTGAGACGGCAGTATCAATACATGAGCAACTCTAGCGGAGTGGGCGTCCTCGACAAAGCCGTTTCGGTTCTCGGCGCCACGGAGAGCGGCCCGGCCACCCTCGCCCAGCTGGTCAAGGCCACCGGCCTGGCCAGGCCGACCACGCACCGCATCGCGGTGGCTCTCGAGCACCACCGGCTGCTCACCCGCGACGCCCAGGGCCGGTTCGTCCTCGGCCCGCGGATCGCGGAGCTTGCGGCCGCGGCGGGCGAGGACAGGCTGCTGGCGGTGGCGCAGCCGGTGCTCATCCAGCTTCGGGACCTCACCGGGGAAAGCGCCCAGCTCTACCGCAGGCAGTCCGACGTCCGGGTGTGCGTCGCCGCCGCCGAGCGGGCGAGCGGCCTGCGCGACACCGTTCCGGTGGGCGCCGCGCTGCCGATGACCGCCGGCTCGGCGGCACAGGTGCTGCTCGCGTGGGAGGAGGGCGAGCGCATGCACCGGGTGCTGCGCGGCGCGAAGTTCACCGCCGCGACGCTCTCGCAGGTGCGCAGGCGCGGCTGGGCCGCGAGCGTGGCCGAGCGCGAGGCCGGCGTGGCGTCGGTGTCCGCGCCGGTACGCGGCCCTGGCGGCAGGGTGCTCGCCGCGATCTCGGTTTCCGGGCCGATCGAGCGCCTGACCAGGTCGCCGGGCCGGCTGCACGCCGGCGCGGTCGTGGCGGCCGGCGACAAGATCACGCTGCTGATCCGGGGGGAGGAGGCCCCTGCTGGAGCGCCGGTCAAGTAGTCGCCACGGCGGAGGTCTTCCCTGTCATGCCCGAATGACGAACCACATCCCGAACCCGGCCCCGCCATTCCGTATCCCGAACCCGGCCCCGCCATTCCGCCGAACCGGGGGTTTTGGGTGCAATCCGCGCTGCCATAGCAGCACGAACCGCACCCAAATCGGCCAGCCCCACCCGCAGCCCGCCGGCGCCACTCGCCGTGCCCGCGCCACTCGCGCAGCCGCGGCGGTGCTCGGGTAACCGTCGCACCCATGTGGGGCCCTACTCACTGAGCGTGGTGTCTTCGGCTCTACCGGAGGTCGGCCATCATGGATACTGTCAGACTCCGGCGGAGCCGCCGTATTGGCCCCCGATGAGAGGTCGCGCGGGATGAAGGTAGCTGTCATCAAGGAGAGCGCCCAGGGCGAGCGGCGCGTTGCCCTGGTGCCTGAGGCCGTGCCGCGGCTGCGTTCGGCGGGGCTTGAGGTGCTGGTGGAGTCCGGCGCCGGCGAGGGCGCCTGGTTTCCCGACAGCGCGTACAGCGAGGCAGGGGCGGCCGTGGTCAGCCGGGCGGAGCTGTACTCCGGCGCCGACGTGATCCTCACCGTCACCCGCCCGGCCCCGGAGGACACCGGGCGGCTGCGGGCCGGGCAGGCGGTGTTCGGGATGCTCTCACCGCTGACCGACCCGGCGCTGGCCCGCGACCTGGCCGCGAAGCACGTGACCGCGGTCAGCCTCGACGGGCTGCCGCGCACCCTGTCCCGCGCTCAGGCCATGGACGCCCTCACCTCCCAGGCGAACGTGGCGGGCTACAAGGCGGTGCTGCTCGCCGCCGCCGCGTTCGGCAGGTTCTTCCCGCTGCTGATCACGGCCGCGGGCACGGCGCGCCCGGCCCGGCTTCTGGTGCTCGGCACCGGGGTGGCCGGCCTGCAGGCGATCGGCACGGCACGGCGGCTCGGCGCGATGGTCAGCGGGTATGACGTGCGGCCGGCCAGCAAGGGCGAGGTCGAGTCGCTCGGCGCGACCTTCGTCGAGCTGACCGCGGTCGGTGACGCCGCGGGCGAGGGCGGCTACGCGCGCGAGCTGACCGCCGAGGAGCGGCAGGCGCAGCAGGCCGAGCTGTCGGGCCACATCGCCCGCCACGACGTGGTGATCACCACCGCGCAGGTACCCGGGCGCAGGCCGCCCCTGCTGGTGACCGAGGACGCGGTGAAGGAGATGGCGGCGGGCTCGGTCATCGTGGACATGGGCGCCAGCCCGCTCGGCGGGAACGTCGCGGGGTCGGTGCCCGGGGAGACCGTGGTGACCGGCAACGGGGTCACGATCATCGGGGCACAGAACCTGCCGTCCACGGTGCCCACCGCCGCCTCGAACGCGTACTCCCGCAACATCTCCTCGCTGCTGCTGGAGATGGTGAAGGACGGCTCGCTGTCCATCGACACCAGCGACGAGATCCAGGCCGGCGTCGTCATCGCCCACGACGGCGCCGTGGTGCACCCGGCGGTGGCGAGCCTGCCGGAAACCGAAGGAGGCGACCGTGTCGACGGCGCTAGTGACTGACCTGACCATTTTCGTGCTGGCGCTGCTCGTCGGCATCGAGGTCATCGGCAAGGTTCCCGCGACGCTGCATACGCCGCTGATGTCCGCGGCCAACTCGATCCACGGCATCGTGCTGGCCGGGGCGCTGCTCATCGGGCTTACCGCGCACAACGCGGTGGGTTACGTGCTCGCCTTCGTGGCGGCCTTCTTCGCGGCCGCGAACGTCGTCGGCGGGTACGTGGTGACCGGCCGGATGCTCAAGATGTTCCGCAGGAAGCCCGCCGTCCCGGCTCCCGCGGGGACCACCGCCGCGGCGGAGCCCGCCCGGGCGGCCGCCGCCGTCGGGAGCGCCACTGTCGGGGGTGCCACTGGCGGAGGCGGCCCTGTCGGAGGCGGCCCTGTCGGAGGCGCCACTGTCGGGGGTACCACTGTCGGGGGTACCACTGTCGGGGGTACCACTGTCGGAGGCGGCCCTGACGGGCAGGCCTCGCCGAACGGGGGGCGGCCGTCATGAACAGCTTCACCACGAACATGCAGCTTGTTTACGTCGCCGCGGCCGCGTGCTTCGTCATCGGGCTGCACCTGATGAACAGCCCGGCCACCGCCCGCCGCGGCAACCAGGTGTCCACGGCCGGGATGGTGATCGCGATCGGCGCGACGCTGGTCCTGCTCATCCACGACGGAACGGTCACCGGCGTCGGCTGGACCGTGCTGATCACCGGCGCGCTGCTCGGCTCGGCGGTGGGCCTGTACGCCGCGCGGACCGTGCAGATGACCGCGATGCCGCAGCTTGTCTCGATGTTCAACGCGGTCGGCGGCGGCGCCGCGGCGCTGGTGGCGGTCTACGGCTACATCGACCTGGAATCCAGGCCCGGCGGGGTGCTCGGCACCACCACGGTGACGACGGTGCTCGACGTGATCATCGGGTCCGTGACGTTCTCCGGCTCGATCATCGCGGCCGGCAAGCTGCAGGGCCTGATCCCGGGGCAGCCCATAGTGCTCCGCGGCGGCCGCGTGATCAACGCGGCGCTGGCGGTGATCGCGGTGGGCGCCGGCATCTTCATGTTCACCACCGCGAGCCTGCCCGCGCTGCTGATTGTGGTGCTCGCCTCGCTCGGTTTCGGCGTGACCATAGTGCTGCCGATCGGCGGCGCGGACATGCCCGTCGTGATCTCCCTGCTGAACGCGTTCACCGGCACGGCGGTGGCGATGGCCGGGTTCGTGATCACGAACTGGGCGCTGATCATCGCCGGGGCCCTGGTCGGGGCCTCCGGTGGCATCCTCACCAAGCTGATGGCCGACGCGATGAACCGGTCGCTTGGCAACATCATCGTGGGCGGCTTCGGCACCGGGGATTCCGCGGCGCCGGTGGCGGTGGCGGGCGACGCCCACATCCGCTCGATCGCCGCCGACGACGCCGCCATCCAGCTCGCCTACGCGTCCAAGGTGCTCGTCGTCCCCGGGTACGGGCTGGCGGCGGCGCAGGCGCAGCACGGCGTGGCGGAGCTGGCGGCGCTGCTCGAATCCCGCGGCATCGAGGTCAGCTACGCCATCCACCCGGTGGCGGGCCGGATGCCCGGCCACATGAACGTGCTGCTCGCCGAGGCGAACGTGCCGTACCCGCAGCTCAAGGAGATGGAGGAGGTCAACCCTGAGTTCCCGCGGGCGGACGTCGCGCTGGTGATCGGCGCCAACGACGTGACCAACCCGGCGGCCCGGCGTCCGGGAAACGTCATCTCCGGCATGCCGATCCTGGACGTGGACCAGGCCAGGTCCATCATCGTCATCAAGCGGTCCATGGGCCACGGCTACGCCGGAATGGACAACGAGCTGTACGCCGACCCGAAGACCAGCATGTACTTCGCCGACGCCAAGAAGGCCGTGGCCGAGCTGACCGCCGCCGTGAAGACGCTCGTCGGTTAGGTGCGAAGCCAGCTACGTTCAGTAGTCACATTGGCCACTTTCACCCCAGAGCGGACAGAATTTTCTTTCACCTCTGGGGAAGCAGGAGCCTAGTTCATATCTTCTTTGTTCTCTGTCGCTAACAGCACGTTGAGCAGCCCAAGATCGATAGCAACAGCGGTCTCCTGAGTTACGTGATCTTTATCGCATGGCGAGAACGCCGATTGACGCGCTGACCTGCGGAAACAGCCACCATGAGCGACCGCGCCGGATTTCGTCCGGTTCTGAAGGCGGGTACGTTGAGTGGCCCGGATCTGGGTGCTGGCGAGCAGTTTAGCGCTCCGTAATAATTTTTGGCCCTCTTTGAGTGTTTTGCCCCGTGGACCTCAAACATGTCCATATGCTCCTCGGATGTCAGGCGCTCCGAAGGCCACACGCACGTCTGGTGTGACCTTCCCGGTGAGCGCGACCTTCGCGGAAGGGAGCCCTTTGGGGTACCACAGCAACACAACGCGTAACCGTTTCGCATACCGGCTGCCGATCGCCGCCGCCCCCGTGGTGGCGGGCATGGCCGCGACGCTCTGCCTCGCATCGCAGGCGTCGGCTGCCACGACAGCCGCTCACCCGGCCGCGCATCACGCCGCGGCCAAGGCCACCGTCCGGCACCGGGCCGCCGCGCCCGCGCGGCTGGCGGCGGCCCGGCAGGCAAAGGAGCGCAAGGCGGCTCAGGCCCTGCCGACCTCGTACACGGTCCAGTCGGGTGACTCGCTGTCGGCGATCGCCGGGCGCGTCTACCACAACGCCGACGCGTGGCCGGTCCTGTACTGGGCCAACCGCGGCCAGGTCCGCTGGGCCGACCTCATCCAGACCGGGCAGGTGCTGCACGTTCCGGCGAAGCCCGCCCAGATCCCGGCCGCGCCGGCGCAGCTCGCGCCCGCGGCGCCCGCCCCGGTGGCCACGGCCAGCGCGGCCGTGCAGCCGGCGCCCGCGCAGCAGGCCTCCACGGACGGAGACGGAGACAGCGACGGCGACTCGTCCGACGTGCAGGCAGCTCCGGTGCAGCAGGCGTCCTCGGAGGGAGATTCCTCGCAGGGGGGTTCCTCGCAGGCGGGTTCCTCGCAGGGGGGTTCCTCGCAGTCGTCCGGCACGCAGCAGGCCTCCACGCAGGGCTCCAGCACCTGGTCGGGGAGCTACCCCGGCGGTTCGTTCGGGCAGTGCGTGGTCTCCCGCGAGTCCGGCGGCAACCCGCAGGTCATGAACTCGACGGGCCACTACGGCCTCTACCAGTTCAGCGCGTCGACCTGGGCCGCGTACGGCGGTAACCCGGCTGACTTCGGCAACGCGTCGGTGTCCGAGCAGAACCAGGTGTTCGCCAACGCCCTCGCCCAGGGCGGCCAGTCCAACTGGGCGCCCTACGACGGCTGCTGACGCACGCCGGCGTACGGCCGCTGGCGGCGGGTAACCCCGCCGCGCCGGTCCCCTTGAAGCTGAGCCCCGCGGCGGGTGACTGCCGCGGGGCTCAGCCATGCCCTTCCTCCGTGATTGAGTGCGAAAATGTTCGGCCAGCCGAACAGAAGAACACTCAATAAGCCCTGCGGGCGACCGCCAGGGACCGAGACGGCGACGGCCGCGGTTTCCGCGCCGGACGCGGCCGCGGCGTACAGGTCGCCGGTGCCGAGCCAGGTGGCCAGGAAGGCGGCGCAGAAGGCGTCGCCGGCGCCGGTGGTGTCGCGGACGCCGGCCGGGCGCGCCGGGATCGTCACCGGCGGGGAACCCGCGGTCGCCAGCACGGCGCCGGCGGCCCCGAGCTTTACCACCACCGCGCCGTAGTGAGCGGTTAGCCGCCGCGCCATTGCCGCTGAATCGGGTGCCGGCGGCGGGTGTGCCGCTTCGGCGGCTTCCGCGGGGCCGACCACGCCGGCATGCGGTGGGCCACCAGCGCCCGCCTGGGTTACGGCGGCCGCGGGGGTTCCGGTGGTCGCGGGGGTTCCGGTGGTCGCGGGGGTTCCGGCGGTCGCCGGGTCGCTGACGGCCGCCGGGGTGCTGGCGCCCGTGAGCACCGCCGCCTCGTCGCGGTTGGGGAAGCAGACCGCCGCGCCACGGGTCCAGCTCAGGAACGCGCCGGGTTCGAGCCGGGCGAGGAACGCGGCCGATCCCGGGTCGATCGTGAACGGCACACCGCGGGCGCGGGCCTCCGTCAGCAGCGCCAGCGCGGCCTCTCGCGGCCCGGGCTCGAAGAACGAGTAACCGGTCAGGTGCAGCAGGGCGGCACCGTCGAGCAGGCTGGCCGGGACGTCGGCCGCCGTCAGCCGGAGGTTGGCGCCGCGGTCGGTGATCATTGTCCGGTCGCCATCCGGCCCGGTCAGGACCACAATCGATCCGGTCGCGGCGGACGGGTCGGCCGCCAGCAGCGGCAGGACGCCGAAGCGGGACAGCTCCCGGCGGTGAAAGTCCACGTCACCGGCGCCCGCCCGGCCGGCGAACACCACGTCGAGCCCCAGGTTCGCCATCCACGCCGCCTGGTTGGCGGCCGAGCCGCCCGGCCGGGCTCTTATCACCGCCGGGTTGTCCTCGCCCCCGGTCAGCGGCGCGAGCGGCTCGACGAGAACGTCGTTCACCACGTCGCCGCACACCAGGACGCGCGGCCTGCCGCCGGGCCGGGCGTGTGGACCGGGCACGGCAGTTCCTCAACCCCTCAGTCCCGCGCGGCCGCGCGGTCCGACCAGGCCGTGGCGATCCGGCCGGCCAGGGCTATGTTGCCGCGCACGATGTCCAGGTTGACGTCCACGCTCACCCCGCCGGTGGCGCGCTGGATATAGCCGAGCAGGAACGGCGACACCGCCTTGCCGCGCACCCGGGCGGCCTCTGACGCGGCCAGCGCCTCGGCGAGCACCCGGTCGTGCAGCGCCGGGTCGAGCTGCCTGCCCGGCGGGAGCGGGTTGGCGACGAGAAGCGCGGAGGCATCGCCGAGAAGGTCCCGCGCCGCCATGATGCCGGCGATCTCCTCCGGCGTGTCCGCCCGCCAGTCCAGGTCCTGGCCGGAGTCCGACAGCCAGAACGCGGGAAACCGGCTGGTGCCGAACCCCACCACCGGCACGCCCAGCGTCTCCAGCCGCTCCAGCGTCGCCGGGATGTCCAGGATCGACTTCACGCCCGCGGACACCACGGTGATCCGGGTCGCGGACAGCACCGTCAGGTCCGCCGACTCGTCCAGCGACTCGCCGAACCCGCGATGCACACCGCCCAGCCCGCCGGTCGCGAACACGCGGATGCCGGCCTTGGCGGCGAGCACGGACGTGGCGGCGACGGTGGTTGCCGCCGTCCGCTTCCCCGCCATCGCGATCCCGAGGTCGCGGCTGCTGACCTTGATGACCGACTCGTCGAGCGCGATGCGCTCGAGCTCGGCGGCTTCCAGGCCGGCCTTCGGCACGCCGTCGATGACGGCGACCGTGGCCGGGGTGACGCCCGCCTCGCGGAGCATCTCCCCGAACTCCCGCGCGGCGGCCAGGTTGGCCGGCCGGGGCAGGCCGTGCGAGATGATCGTCGACTCGAGCGCCACCACCGGCCGCCCGGCGCCCAGCGCCGCACGCACCGGCGGCGACAACTCCGGAATGGAAGGCACCCATCGACCCTATCCGCCCAGGCGGTTCTCCATGATCAGCCAGATCGCATGCCACCGCGCCGCGCCGCCGCCCGACCGCGCCGCCGGACAAATGGACAGGCGGCATGAGGTGCGGTGCTGATGTGGCGGGCGAGGCTGAGGCGCCCTGTTGCTGGTGTGTCTGAGGCGGTCGATGTGAGAGATGGCACTGCTGAGGGAGGTGGGCTGGAGTAAAGGCGCCCCTGGTGCAAGGGCGAGGCGGGCGCAACGGGCGGGGGTCGGCTGTCGCGGTGCGGGTCGCGCGGGCTGTCGCGGTGCGGCTCGCGGGGCGTATGGTGCGGAAAGAACGTGACGCCGGAGAGACCGGGCCCCGAGGGGAGACCACAGTGACCGAACGCACCAAGATCATCCTCGATGAGTCCGAGATCCCCGCCCAGTGGTACAACGTGATACCGGACCTGCCCGCCCCGCCGCCCCCGGTACTGCATCCCGGCACCCTTCAGCCGGTCGGCCCGGACGACCTCGCTCCGCTGTTTCCGATGGAGCTCATCGGCCAGGAGGTGACCGGGGACTCCTACGTCGCGATCCCCGGCGAGGTCATGGACGTCTACCGGCTCTGGCGCCCCACGCCGCTGTACCGGGCGCGCCGGCTCGAGCGCGCGCTGCACACCCCCGCCAGGATCTACTACAAGTACGAGGGTGTGTCGCCGGCCGGCTCGCACAAGCCGAACACCGCGGTCCCCCAGGCGTTCTACAACTCGCGGGAGGGCACCAAGCGGCTCACCACGGAGACCGGCGCCGGCCAGTGGGGCAGCGCGCTCGCGTTCGCCTGCGCGCAGTTCGCCCTGGACTGCGAGATCTGGATGGTGCGCGCGTCCTACGACCAGAAGCCGCACCGCCGCACGCTCATGGAGACATGGGGCGCCACGGTGCACGCCAGCCCGTCGCGCGCGACCACCGCGGGCGCCAAGGTGCTCGCGGAGCAGCCGGACTCACCCGGCAGCCTCGGCATCGCGATCAGTGAGGCGGTCGAGGCGGCCGGGGGCAGCGCGGACACCCGGTACGCCCTCGGCAGCGTGCTCAACCACGTGCTGCTGCACCAGACGGTGATCGGTGAGGAGGCGCTGAAGCAGTTCAGCCAGGCCGGCGAGGCGGCGCCGGACCTGATCGTCGGGTGCACCGGCGGCGGCTCGAACTTCGCCGGGCTGTTCCTGCCGTTCCTGCGGGAAAAGCTCGCCGGGCGCGGCAGCCCGGTGATCAGGGCGGTCGAGCCCTCCGCCTGCCCGTCGTTCACCCGCGGCAGGTACGCGTACGACTTCGGCGACACGGCCGGGTTCACGCCGCTGCTGAAGATGCACACGCTCGGCCATGAGTTCATCCCGGATCCCGTGCACGCCGGCGGCCTGCGCTACCACGGCATGTCCCCGCTGCTGTCGCACATGTACGAGCTCGGCCTGTTCGAGGCCGTCGCGAAGCCGCAGCGGGAATGCTTCGCAGCCGCCGTGACCTTCGCCCGCTCCGAGGGGATCCTGCCCGCACCGGAGCCGTCACACGCGCTCGCCGCCGTCGTCGAGGAGGCGAAACGCTGCGCGGAATCCGGCGAGGAGAAGGTGATCCTCACCGCGCTGTGCGGCCACGGTTACTTCGACATGACGGCATACGAACGGTACCTGTCGGGCGAGATGACCGACTTCGAGCTGCCGCAGGACCGCATCGACGCCGCCCTCGCCCGACTGCCCGGCGCCGGCTGACCGCCCCGCCGGTCCTGGCCGCCCGCCGGTCCTGCCCGCTGGCGCGGCGGCGGGCCGGCCCGGCAGACACCACCGCTCGTTCGGTATAAATCCCTGGCTTGAGCGCGGCGGCGGGTCACCGACGCGGCGAGCTCGGCCAGCACCCCGGCCGTCGTGCCGATGTCCATGCACGCGTCGGTGACGCTCTGCCCGTAGGCCAGCCGCGCGGGATCGCCGGGCTCCTGACGGCCGGCCGTCAGGAAGCTCTCCAGCATCACCCCGGCGATGCCGCGCTCCCCCGCGGCCACCTGGTCGGCGAGCGCGGCGCCGACGGCGGGCTGGCGGCGGTGATCCTTGCCGCTGTTGCCGTGGCTGGCGTCCACCATCACGCGGCGCGGCAGCCCGGCGGCGGTGATCAGGTCCAGCGCCTTCGACACGTACTCGGCGGCGTAGTTCGGGCCGCCGCGGCCGCCGCGCAGTATCACGTGGGTGTCCGGGTTGCCGGCGGTCGTCACCACCGCGGCCGCGCCGGCGGGCGTGACGCCGAAGAAGGTGTGGCCGGCCGATGACGCGCGGCACGCGTCGACCGCCACCTGGACGTCGCCGTCGGTTCCGTTCTTGAACCCGACCGGCATCGACAGGCCGGAGGCGAGCTGGCGGTGGACCTGGCTTTCGGTGGTCCGCGCGCCGATCGCCCCCCAGGTCACGGCGTCGGCGATGTACTGCGGGGTGATCGGGTCCAGAAACTCACAGCCGACCGGCATCCCCTGGCCCAGGATGTCCACCAGCAGCCGCCGCGCGGTCCGCAGGCCCCGGTGCACGTCGTAGCCGCCGTCCATGCCGGGGTCGTTGATCAGGCCCTTCCAGCCCGTCACCGTGCGCGGCTTCTCGAAGTAGACCCGCATCACGATCAGGAGGTTCTCGCTGTGCTCGGCACGCAGGCGCGCGAGGCGGCCGGCGTAGTCGAGCGCGGCCTTCGGGTCGTGCACCGAGCACGGCCCGGCGATCACGAGCAGCCGGTCGTCGGCCTGGTCCAGCACCGCCCGCACCTCGGCACGAGACCGCTCGACGGTCGCCGCCCCGGCGGCGCCGAGCGGCAGCTCCTCGAGCAGCGCGGCCGGCGAAAGCAGCGGCTCGTAGGCGACAATCCTGGTGTCCCTGACGCGCGACATCAGGCCTCTCCCCTTCCGGGCTCGCCGCCAGCCCGCTTGCCGGGAGCCAGCTCACCCCTTCGTGACAGGGGTTCCGGCCCCCGTCTTCGCTGGCTCCGGGCGGTGGTAAGCGCACGCGCGAACGCCCGGCTCCGCCCGGAGCCAGCGTAAAGCGCCAATACCACCGTGACACGCGTCCGATGGTACACGCAATCGCGTTCAACTGATTCCGCCGGTGCCCGCGCCGGCGCGCTGACAAGGCCTTTACCGGCGGGGAATCCGGGTGGCCGCGCCCGGGCGGGGGGATGATCGGCGCATGGAGAACCTCGACCTCGCGAGCACGTTCGTCTTGTTCTTCGCGCTGCTCGGGCCGCAGAAGGTGCTGCTTTCCTTCGCGCACGTGACCCAGCACCAGGATCCGCGCACCAGCCGGCGCGTGGCCGTCACCGCCACGTGCGCGGCCATCTTCACCGGCGCGCTGTGCGCGTGGACGGCGCCGTGGCTCACCGGGTTCTTCCACATCGGCGTCGAGTCCGTGGAGCTGGCCGGCGGGATCGTCTTCTTCGTGTACGCGGTCGGGCTGGTGCTCGGCCTGCACCTCGGCCTGGAACTCGACCAGGAGCGGGAGGGCGAGGCCGACCCGCTGCACCCGGTCGTCAGCGGGTTCAGGGAACTGCTGCTGCCCTTCGTCGTCAGCCCGCTCGCCGTGACCGCCGTGCTGGTCGAGGCGCTGTACCGGGGAACCTGGGGCTGGCGGAGCACCGTGGTGGGCGCCTTCGCCGCCGTCGCGGTGATCAACCTGACCTGCATGCTCCTCCTGGCGCCGGTGGTCCGCCGCGCGCACACCACCGCGCTTGAGGTGTTGTCCCGGCTGCTCGGCATGCTGCTCGCGGCCGTCGGCGTGGAACTGTTCCTGCTGGGGCTGTCCGGACTCGGCGTGCTGCACGCGAAGAGCGGCCACTGAGCGCGGGTGCCCGGGGCGGGAATATCGGAAGGGGTGGCGGCATTCCTGCTGATACGCTTGGCATCCCGGCTGGTACGCTCGGACGAGCGGCGTGGCACCGGACGCTGCCGGATGACGGGCCGGTGCACCCGCCCAGCGGCCTCCCCGTATCGCAAATCGAGCGTCCGGGGTATGTGGCGGCGAAACCTCCCCGGCTCGGCGTGGCGTCCAATCGATGAGAGGTCTTAGTGAGCAGGTACTACATCACGACCGCGATTCCCTATGTAAACGGGAAGCCGCACATCGGCCACGCGCTCGAGCTGATCGAAACGGACGTCCTGGCCCGGCACAAGCGCCAGCGCGGCGACGAGGTACGCTTTCAGTCCGGCACGGACGACAACGCGCTCAAGAACGTTCAGAGCGCGGAGGCCGCGGGCATTCCGACACAGGAATACGTGGAGAAGGCCGCGGCGGCCTTTGAAGCACTGCGTGAGCCGCTCGGCCTTTCGTTCGACGATTTCATCAAAACCGGCTCCGATCCGCGGCACCGGCCGGGGGTCGAAAAGCTCTGGCTGGCGTCCGCGGCGCGCGGCGATTTCTACCAGAAGGACTACGAGGGTCTTTACTGCGTCGGCTGCGAGCAATTTTATACCGAGGACGAGCTGATCGAGGGCCGGTGTCCCGAGCACGGCACTATCCCGGAACTCGTGCACGAGAACAACTGGTTCTTCCGGCTGAGCGCCTACCAGGAAAAGCTCAGGGAGCTCATCTCCACCGACGAACTCCACATCGAGCCCGCCTACCGCAAGCGCGAAGTGCTCTCGTTCATCCAGTCCGGGCTTCAGGACTTCAGCGTTTCCCGCAGCGTAGCCAGGGCGCGGGAGTGGGGAATCCCGGTTCCGGGAGACTCTGAGCAGATTATATACGTGTGGTATGACGCGCTCGCGAACTATATAACCGGCCCCGGATACGGCACCGATCCCGGCGGCTTCCGGTACTGGTGGACGGACGCGAATTCACGGGTTCATGTCATCGGCAAGGGAATCCTCCGGTTCCACGCCGTGTACTGGCCGGCGATGCTGCTGTCCGCGGGCGAGGCGCTGCCCACGAAGATTTACGTGCACGAGTACCTGACCGCCAACGGGCAGAAGATCGGCAAATCGGCCGGGAACGCCGCCGATCTGGGCGAGCTCATCGCGCGGTTCGGCCAGGACGCCGTGCGCTGGTGGTTCGTCAGGGACGTGGCGCTGCGCGGCGACACGGACTACACCGACGAGCGGCTCGTCACCCGGGCCAACGAGGATCTCGCGAACAACATCGGCAACCTCGTCAACCGTACGGTCTCGATGATCAATCGCTACCGCGGCGGCCGCATCACTCCGCCCGCGGCCGAGGACGGTCTGGCAGCGGGCCTGCGCGCGGCCAGGCAGGCCGCGGCCGCGGCGATCGACGATGCGCTCGGGCACTTCGATTTCCGGCGTGCCGCGGAGGCGATCGTGGCCATCGGGGACGAGGGAAACCGGTACGTCGAAGCGGTCAGGCCATGGGAACTCGCCAAGGCGGAGCGCAAGGGAGAGGCGGGCACCGGCCCGCTTGACGGCGCTCTCGGCGAGCTGCTCGTCACCTGCCGGGAGCTGGCCGGGCACCTGCGCCCGTTCCTGCCCGGCGCCGCGCGGCGCGTCGCCGAACAGTGCGGCGACGGCGGCGACGCCGTCCTCCCGGCGAGCCCCATATTCCCGCGTTTGGAGCTGTAACGCGTCCCCTGGGTGGTTACGGCCGGAGCCCAGGCGGGCGAGGGGGCGGTGCGGGCAGGTTACGCGCTGCTCCGGCGGGATATGCGCGGCCTGGCGCGGCGCGGCCCGGGCTCGTCCCCCGGGCAGCCTGCCTTCCGGGCATTTCATGATCGCGGAAGCGCGGGGCCGAATACGGCACCTTGGTTTCCACGATGCTGTTTGCGGTTTGCTTTTCGTGGAAGCGTGGGGCCGAATACGGGGTTCTGGCTTTAAATGTCGGGATGGTGACTAACCTCATCGATCGCTATCCGCCCTGCATGCCCACAGGTAACACCCCCGCTGCCGGCGGACGGCCCCTGCGCGGGGCCAAATGCGCCAGCGGCCCCACTGGGCGGGGCCAAATGCGCCAGCGGCCCCGCCGCCATCGTGAACCCGGACCGTGGCCGTCCAGAAATAAATGTCAGAGCCGCACGCGGGCCCGAAACTTCCGTAGTTAGGTCCGCTTTCAGTGTGTTATGGAAAGTTCGGGCCGTATACGGCACCGAGAGTTCCGTCAAGCCCGAAGTTTCCGTAATCAAGGGTTCAGCTTCGCGAGCCGGGGGGGCGCGGACTCGAGGACCGTCATCGACTCGGGCGGGAGGGTGACGCCGCCGGCCAGCGACGACGCGCTCAGGCTGCCCTGCACGATGGTGGAGTTGGCGGCGTTCTGGTTGGCCTGGCTGTAGGTCCAGGTCCGCAGCTGGCCGCGCAGCGGCTCGACGGAGCGGAAGGTCACCGTCTCGGGGGAGACGGTGCTGGTGTTGATGAACGCGACCGCTTCCCCGCCGCCGGGCAGGCGCGACTGGTAGGCCAGCACGTCCGCCGGGTCGGAGGTGTTCATGGCCGCCAGCTCCGCGTGCGGCTGCGCCAGCAGGGAGGCCAGCAGGTAGCCGTAGTACGGGGTCTCCGGCACGGGCGGCGAGCCCGAGGTGAACATCCCGAAGTCGGCGCCCGTGCACGCGGCGCCGGTGTTGCCGTAGTTGTTCATGTCCCACCAGTCCACGCTCACCGCGCCCGCGGCCAGCCACGACAGGACGTCACCGGCGGCGAACAGGGCTCCGGCCGGCGTGCAGACGGTCGTCGTCTCGTTGTTGGACACGCCGGTCTCCCCGACCACCACCCGCGCCCGCGGGTCGTACGCGTCGAGCTCATCGCGGATCTGCCGGTAGAGGGAGGGCACCGACATCAGGGCCCGCAGCACCTGCTGGTCGGTCGGGTTGCTCCCGCCCGTGCCGCCGCCGAAGTAGAACGGGTAGTAGTGGGCGTCGACGAAGCTGATGAGCCTGCCGTCCTGGCCCAGCACCGTGTTGTTCCACTCGGAGTTGTCCGGCACCGCCGCGCCCCCGACCTGACTGCCGAAGGCCCAGGGCACACCGACCGGCGCGCGCGGGTCAGCTTTTTTAATAGCGATCATGAACGGGCGGGCGTTCACCGCGTACGACGTGGCGAGTGTCTGGGTGCCGGCCGCGTCGCCCTGTGTCACCTGGGGACAGGTCGGGTTCTCGTAGACCCCGTTCACCGACGTGTAGGTGTTGGGGGTGTAGCCCTGATAGTTCTCCGGGGGCTGGGCCAGCCAGTTGTTGACCTCCCAGCATCCATAGTTCTCGTTCCCGACCTCCCACAGGGCGACGCCGTCGCCGGGCGTGGTCAGCGAGTGAGTGACCCAGGCGCCCGCTTCGGCCGGGGTGCCGGAGCCGTAGTTCACTGTGACGAAGCTCCGCGCGCCGACCGCCCTGGCCTGCGCGGAGAACTGGTCAAAGCCCAGCGAGTCCGTCCTGGCACACCCGGTGGGCGTCACCACGAAGGACGCCGTGGCGTCATAAGGAAGGCAGTTCTGGATGTCAGAGTTGGTCTGCCAGTCGTAGTAGTCGGCGTAGGAGCCGCCGCCGTAGCGGAGCAGGCCGATGTCCGCGGCCCGCAGCAGCGGCTGGATGACGTTCACGCCGCCGCCCGCGGAGGTGTCCGCGGAATAGATGTAATCCCAGGGTGCGGTGTTGAGCCCGAGCGCCAGCGAGGACAGCACATGGCCGGGGAATTCATCGCCTGGCTGCTGGCGGCTGGCGGCCTGGCGGGTGCCGGCGCCCTGGGTGCTGGCGGCCTGGTGGGTGCTGGCGGCCTGGTGGCCGGGGAGCGACGCGGCGGATGGCGCCGCCCCGGCCGGGGGCGCGGCCGCCGCCAGGACGGCCGCGCTCGCGCTCACCAGGGCGCAGGCGGCGTAGGCGGCGCGCCGCCTGGCCTTCGACGCCCGGCTCCCGCCGGGTTTGCACGAGTTTCCGGACTCCGAGGCCATTGCCACTCCTTTGGTCGGCGCTGACATTACGGTACTTTACCGGTTTAGCAGCCGAATTCAAGGCGGTGGGGCCGGGAGGCCGGCGGCGGTCATGGGAACGCTCGCCGCCGCCCCGGTTCGGCCTCCGCCTCCATGTCGCCGCGGCCTAGCGCCGCGTCCACCGCCGTGGCCTAGCGCCGCGTCCACCGCCGCGCCATAGCGCGGCGTCCCAGCACCGGGTCCCAGCACGGCGTCCCAGCACCGGGTCCCAGCACGGCGTCCCAGCACCGGGTCCCAGCACGGCGTCCCAGCACCGGG
>Ga0213875_10001328_pt1 | contig 16300 bp, 14 predicted proteins | sample BarmaccomBMRX_R8_FD_160105 | JGI IMG/M metagenome (GOLD analysis project Ga0213875, IMG submission 160105) | Root-associated microbial communities from Barbacenia macrantha in rupestrian grasslands, the National Park of Serra do Cipo, Brazil - RX_R8 | ecosystem: Host-associated > Plants > Roots... | reverse complement strand
TATCAGCAGAACGACCAGAAGCTCGGCGGCACCGGGTTTCGCCTGGTCATGCCCGGCGACAAGCTCGGCGGCCGCAATGTGCGCGACGTCGTCGCCATCGATGTCGAATAGCAGCGCCACGCGGCGCACAGCAATAACCGCCGATTTTTCGAGGGAATCCGTTTGATGCATCGCCGCTCCTGGCTGGCCGGTCTGGCCCTTGTCGCCGCCTTCAACCTCGCATGGGTCGCAGCGCCGGCCGGCGCGCAGGCCGCCAAGATCACGATCTTCGCGGCCGCCAGCCTGAAGGACGCGCTCGACGCGATCGCCGGCAAATGGAAGGCGGAAACCGGCAACGAGACCGCCATCTCCTATGCCGCCAGTTCGACGCTGGCGAAGCAGATCGAGAATGGCGCCCCCGCCGACCTGTTCATCTCGGCCGATCTCGACTGGATGGATTATGTCCAGCAACGCAGCCTGATCGATACCGCCAGCCGCAGCGATCTGCTGGGCAACAAACTCGTGCTGATCGCGCCGGCTGACAGCAAGCAGGGCGAGGTCAAGATCGCGCCGGGCTTCTCGCTGGCGAAACTGCTCGGCGACGGGAAGCTGGCGATGGGCGAGCCGTCGTCGGTGCCGGCCGGGAAGTACGGCAAGGCGGCCCTGACCAAGCTCGGCGCCTGGGGTGACGTCGCGGCACATGTCGCCGCGGCGGAGAGCGTGCGCGCCGCCCTCTTGCTGGTGGCGCGCGGCGAGGCACCGTTTGGCATCGTCTACCAGACCGACGCGGCGGTCGAGAAGGGCGTCAAGATCGTCGGCGTGTTCCCCGACGATACCCATCCGCCGATCATCTATCCCGTCGCCCTGACCAAGAGCGGCACCGCCATTACCGCAGCCGCGGCCTTCGCCCAATACCTCCGCTCGAGCACCGCCGCCGCGATCTTCTCGACAAACGGCTTCACCGTCCTCGATAAGGGGAAGTGAGCAGCTTCCTCGCGTTTTCCCCGGACGAACTCACGGCTATCCGCCTGTCATTGCGGGTTGCCGTCGTGGCGATGCTGTGCAGCCTGCCAGTCGGTATCGCGATCGCCCTGCTCTTGGCGCGCGGCCGGTTCTGGGGCAAGTCGCTGCTCAACGCGGTCGTACACCTGCCACTCGTCATGCCGCCGGTGGTCACCGGCTATATTCTGCTGTTGCTGTTCGGGCGCCGCGGGCCGCTTGGCGAGTTTTTCGCGGCAACCCTCGGCATCGTCTTCGCGTTTCGCTGGACCGGCGCCGCGCTGGCCTGCGCCGTGATGGGATTTCCGCTGCTGGTGCGGTCGATCCGGCTGTCGCTCGACGCGGTCGACCGCCGTCTTGAGGCAGCCGCTGGCACGCTCGGCGCCAACCGCTTCTGGGTGTTCGCGACGATCACCCTGCCGCTGATCCTGCCGGGGGTGATCGCGGGCATGATCCTCTCTTTCGCGCGCGCCTTTGGCGAGTTCGGCGCCACCATCACCTTCGTCTCGAACATCCCGGGCGAGACCCAGACCCTGCCGACCGCGATCTATACCTTCACCCAGGTGCCCGGTGGCGATCTCGGCGCGTTGCGGCTGACGCTGGTCTCGGTAGCGATTTCGATGATCGCGCTGTTTGCCTCGGAGGGATTGCTCGAGCGCGTCGCGCGCCGCGTGCTCGGCCTGTGACCGCGCCATGCTGAGCGTCGCGGTGCGGCACCGCCTCGGCGACTTCCGGCTCTACGCTGAGTTCGAAAGCGGCTGCGGGCTGACCGCGCTGTTCGGCCGCTCCGGGGCTGGCAAGACATCGCTGATCAACGCAATCGCCGGATTGATCCGCCCCGATCAGGGCCATATCGCCGTCGATGGCACGGTTTTGACCGACACCGCGGCGGGCATTTTCGTACCGGCGCGGCGGCGGCGCGTCGGTTATGTGTTTCAGGAAGGCCGGCTGTTTCCGCATCTGACGGTGCGGCAGAACCTGCTGTATGGCCGCTGGTTCGCGCCACGCGCGGCGCGCGCCAGCGGCATCGAGGCGGTGATCGACCTGCTCGGGATCGGCCATTTGCTGGCGCGCCGCCCGGCCAACCTGTCGGGCGGCGAAAAGCAGCGCGTCGCGATCGGCCGCGCCTTGCTTGCGGCGCCGCGCCTCCTCGTCATGGACGAGCCGCTGGCGGCGCTCGACGAAGCGCGCAAGAGCGAAATCCTGCCCTATATCGAGCGGCTGCGCGACGAGACCGGGATCCCGATCGTCTATGTCAGCCATGCCGTCGCCGAGGTCGCCCGGCTCGCCACCACCTTGGTCGTGCTGTCGGAAGGCCGGGTCGCAGCGATCGGCCCGCCGGCCGCCGTGATGGGCCGGATCGACCTGTTCCCGTTGACCGGACGCCAGGAAGCCGGCGCCATCCTGCAGACCCGTGTCGCCGGGCATGACCAGATTTTTGGCCTGACTATTCTGCGAGCCGCCGCCGGCGAATTGCGGGTGCCGCGCCTCGATGCGCCGGTCGGGACGGAGTTACGGGTACGCATCCGCGCCCGCGACGTGATGATCGCGATGCAGCCGCCGCAAGACCTCAGCGCCCTCAACATCCTGCCGGGGATTGTCGCCGAGATCGGCGCCGCGGAAGGGCCGATCGTCGAAATGCGGCTCGATTGCGCCGGCGAGGCGCTGATCGCGCGCCTGACCCGCCGCTCGATCGAAGGCTTGGGCCTCACCCCCGGCCGGCCGGTCTACGCGGTGATCAAATCAGTCGCCTTCGATCACCACGCCTTCGCGGGCGCCGCGCGAGCGCCCGCCAGCGCCGACGCCGACACCCGCGACGCTTAGATCAGGCTACTGCACACTCAACAGTTTGACGTCGAAGGTCAGGGTCGCGTTCGGTGGAATGACGCCGCCGGCGCCGCGCGAGCCGTAGCCGAGTTCCGGCGGGATCACTAAGGTTCGCTCGCCGCCGACCTTCATCCCGGCGACGCCCTCATCCCAGCCCTTGATGACATGGCCCGAGCCGAGCGCGAACGAAAACGGGTCGCCACGGTCGAGCGAACTGTCGAACTTGGCGCCTTTCTGGCCGTTATTGTACAGCCAGCCAGTGTAATGCACGCTGACCATGCTGCCCTTGGTCGCGGTCGCGCCGGTGCCAACCTTGGTGTCGGTGTATTTGAGGCCGTCTGGCATTTCCGTCATCTTTCCTGGTGCTGCATCCGCCGCGAAAACCGGCGTGCCGAAGGTGATGAGAGCGAGTGCCGCGGCGGCGCCCGCCAGTGGAGTAAGCTTCATGATGCCCTGGTGGATCGTGAATGGGGGCGCATCCTCGCCGACCCAGCCCCGCGCGTCACGGATATTCTCCACATCAATCGGCTGCGCTAGCATCGCACGAGAAATGCAAGGTGGGAGGAATGCCATGACGGAGCGGCTCGGAACAGGCGACTGGACCTTCGCGGTCAACGACACATGGGCCAAGATTCCCGACGAAATCGTGCTCGGCGATTGCGCCGCGGTCGGGGTCGACAGCAAGGACAATGTCTACGCCTTCAATCGCGGCGATCACCCCGTCGCAGTGTTTGACAAGAATGGCAACCTGCTGCGCACCTGGGGCGAAGGCGTGTTTACCCGGCCGCACGGCGTGCATGTCGCGCCGGACGACACGATCTGGCTGACCGATGATGGCGACCATACGGTGCGGCACTGCACCCTCGAAGGCAAAATCCTGCTGACCCTCGGCATACCCGGCAAACCCGCCCCCTACATGAGCGGCGAGCCGTTTCATCGCTGCACCCACACAGCATTGTCGCCGCAGGGCGACTTCCTCTACATCTCGGACGGCTACGGCAACGCGCGGATCCACAAATACACACCGGGCGGCAAGTTGCTGTCCTCGTGGGGGGAGCCCGGCACCGGCCCGGGAGAGTTCAACATCCCGCACAATATCTGCTGCGACCCCGACGGCTGGATTTACGTCGCTGATCGCGAAAACCACCGTGTGCAGATCTTCAACGGCGACGGCAAGTGGGAGACGCAGTGGAATTATCTGCACCGGCCCAACGGCATGTGCCTGGCGCACGGCCACAGCCCGCTCTGCTATATCGGCGAAGGCGGCCCCGCGGGCGAGATCAACCGCCTCTGGCCGAATATCGGCCCGCGCGTCAGCATCCACACCACCAAGAACCATGAGGTGAAGGCGCAGCTCGGCAAGACGCCCGGCGGCATGTTCCCCGGCGGCTTCACCTCGCCGCACGGCATCGCGGTCGATAGCGGCGGCCACATCTATGTCGGCGAACTCTCCGGCCGCAGCTGGTCGCGTTTCGCACAGGGCGACGCGCCGCCCAAGCGCCGCGTCATCCACAAGCTCGAGAAGGTCGCGGCGTAATACGCGGCATCGCAGCCGCGCTGCGGCCCAGGGCTGCGTCGCGGCCATGTTGCTGGCGCGGGGCGCCGTGCTACGGTGCCAATCGATCTTTCACCCCCAGAAAGAATGGAGGAAACCATGGCCCAATCACAGCCCAGCTCGGCCCGCGACGCGGTTCGCGCGGTTGTTCCCGACCTGATCGGCTATACCGAAAAATGGCTGTTCGGCGAGGTGTGGGAGCGCCCGCAACTGTCGAAGCGCGACCGCAGCCTGATCGTCGTCGCGACCCTGATCGCGCTCGGCCGCGAAAAGCAGCTGACCGGCCATCTCGAACGCGCCCTCGATAACGGGCTGACCAAGGAGCAGCTGAGCGAGGTCATCACCCACCTCGCCTTCTACGCCGGCTGGCCCGCCGCGATGACCGCCGCGCTCGTCGCCAAGGACGTCTTCGCCAAGCGCTAGGCGGTCTGCCCTATCCCAGGCGCCCGCCGCGGCGTTCCCTCTCCCCGCTGGCGGGGAGAGGGATAGGGTGAGGGGCCATCAGTTCACTATTTCGGGAATAAGGACATGAAAGTCGGATTTATCGGGCTCGGCACGATGGGCAACGGCATGGCCTCGAACCTGCAGAAGGCGGGGTACGAGCTGGTCGTGCACGACATCCGTCGCGCCTCGGCGGAGCCGTATATCGCCAAGGGCGCCGTCTGGGCGGACTCGCCCAAGGCGCTGGCCGAGCAATGCGAAGTCGTCTTCACCTCATTGCCCGGTCCGCCGGAAGTCGAGGAGGTCGCGCTCGGGCCCAATGGGCTGCTTGCTGGCATGAAGGACGGCAGCGCGATGTTCGACCTGTCGACCAACTCGCCGACCCTGGTGCGCGAGATCAACAAGAAATTCGCCGAAAAGCATTGCTACATGCTCGACGCGCCGGTCAGCGGCGGGCCGAAAGGCGCTGCCTCCGGCAAGCTGGCGCTGTGGATCGGCGGCGATGAGCAGATCTTCAACCGCTACAAAAAGGTGCTCGATACGATCGGCGACCAGGCCCGCTATATCGGCCCGATCGGCGCCGGCTCGGTCGCCAAGCTGGTGCACAACTGCGCCGGCTATGCGGTGCAGTGCTGTCTCGCCGAGGTCTTTACGATGGGCGTCAAGGCCGGCGTCGAGCCGCTCGCGCTGTGGGAAGCGGTGCGCCAGGGCGCCGGCGGCCGCCGTCGCAGCTTTGACGGGCTGGTCGATCAGTTCCTGCCGAACAAATACGACCCGCCGGCCTTTGCGCTGCGTCTCGCCCATAAGGACGTAACCCTGGCGACGCAATTGGCGCGCGAACTTCACGTGCCGATGGCGCACGCCAATCTGGCGCTGATGGAATTGACCGAGGCATTGAACCGCGGCTGGGGCAATCGCGACTCGCGCAGCGCGATGCTGCTCCAGCAAGAGCGCGCCGGGGTGCAAATCGAGGTGCCCGAGGCCGAGCTGAAGGACGCCATCGCCCGCGACGGCAAACCCAAATAGCCGATATGCCCAAAGCCCGGGCTTGACTCGGGCCGAGGGCTGGCTGACTTCTCGCCGCGTGAGCTACGCGGTCAAGGAAATCTTCTACACCTTGCAGGGCGAGGGCGGCCAAGCGGGCCGCCCCGCCGTATTCTGCCGCTTTTCCGGCTGCAATCTGTGGTCCGGGCGCGAGGAGGATCGCGCCGCCGCCGCCTGCACCTTCTGCGACACCGACTTCGTCGGCATGGATGGCACGGCAGGCGGCCGCTATGACACGGCGGATGCGCTGGCCGATCGCGTCGCGTCCCTCTGGCCGGCCGACGCGCCGGCCGGCTTTGTGGTGTTCACCGGCGGCGAGCCGCTGTTGCAGCTCGACCCGCCGCTGATCGAGGCATTGCACAACAGCGGCTTCGAGATCGCGATCGAGACCAACGGCACCCTGCCCGTTCCGAGCGGCATCGACTGGGTCTGCGTCAGCCCGAAAGCCGGCGCGCCTGTTGTCGTTGACCGCGGCGACGAGCTGAAAATAATCGTGCCGCAGCCCGGGCTCGACCCGCTCGCCTTCGCGCATCTCGATTTCCGGCGCCTCTCGGTACAGCCGATGGACAACCCCGACCGTGCCGCCAACACCGAATACGCGATCCGTTTCTGCCTGGCGCACCCGCGTTGGCAGCTCAGCCTGCAGACGCACAAAGTCACCGGGATTCGCTGAATAAACCTGTGGCGGTGACGTTATCAGGCGATTTCAATCGTTCTGCTCTATGAGGCGCGAGCGATTGGAGAGCGCGGTGCGCATAGGCCCGGCGGATCGGCCGCCGTTACGACAACAGCGATGAGGATCAGGGAATGAGGGTTGCGACGGGGTTATGTGCTGCCGTGCTGCTGGCGGGGATCGGATGGACCGCGACCGGGCAGGCACAAGGGTTGCCTCAGGGCTCGTACGCAGGCAGCTGCAACGATGTGCGGATCGAGGGTGATCGCCTGACTGCCACCTGCCGAGCCAAGGACGGTCGCCAGGTGCGCAACGCATTGGCCGGGTTCCGGCGCTGCGTTGGCGATATCGGAAACAATAACGGGGTGCTGCAATGCGGCGTGCCGGGCGGCGCGCAGTTGCGCGGCGAACTCGTCGGCGGCGGCTTCGCCGGCCCGCAGGGCGGCCCGCCGCCGCGTGGCGCTCCGCCGCCACCGCCGCCCTATGGTGCTCCTGGCCCCGGTGCCGGCCCGGGTTACGGTGGTCCCGGTTACGGTGGTCCCGGTTACGGTGGTCCCGGTTACGGTGGCCCCGGTAATGGTGGCCCGGACTGGCGCGAGCGCTGTGAACATCTGCGCGGCGAGGCGCATGAGCTGCGCGATCGTTTGGCGAACGAGTACAATCCCTATGAGCACGGACGCATCGAAGCCCGGCTGCGCGAGGTGGAGGAACAGCGCGAACGCTGCCGCTAGGCGCAGAGGCAAGAGGTAACCGCGGGTAAGCGAGTTGCCTCTTGCGGTTTGGAACAAATCATGTACATTTCCTCTCGGGCCGTGCGTTGCGCGGTCCTGCCCGGTGTGGAATAAGAGGGGAGCGGCGACTGATGCAAACCGCGTTGCGCCTTTTGGACAAGGACATGATGGATAAGCAGCGGGCACTGGACGCCGCGCTCGGGCAGATTGAGCGCTCCTTTGGCAAAGGCTCGATCATGAAACTCGGCGCGCGTGAGGCGGCGTCCGATGTTGATGTCATTTCAACAGGTTCATTGGGTCTCGACATCGCTCTCGGTATCGGCGGCCTGCCACGTGGCCGTGTCATCGAGATTTATGGCCCTGAAAGTTCGGGCAAAACGACTCTCGCCCTGCATGTCATCGCCGAAGCTCAAAAAACTGGTGGCACTTGCGCCTTTGTTGACGCGGAACACGCGCTCGACCCCGCCTATGCCCGCAAACTCGGGGTGGATGTCGATAACCTGCTGATTTCGCAACCGGATGCCGGCGAACAGGCGCTCGAAATCGCGGATACGCTGGTGCGCTCGGGGGCGATCGATGTGCTCGTCGTCGATTCGGTTGCGGCCCTGGTGCCGCGCGCCGAACTCGAAGGCGAGATGGGCGACAGCCACATGGGACTGCACGCGCGGCTGATGAGCCAGGCCCTGCGCAAGCTCACCGGGTCGATTTCGCGCTCGCGCTGCATGGTGATCTTCATCAATCAGATTCGCATGAAGATCGGTGTCATGTTCGGCAATCCGGAGACCACCACCGGCGGGCAGGCGCTAAAGTTCTACGCCTCGGTGCGGCTCGATATCCGCCGCATCGGCGCGATCAAGGACCGCGACCAGATCATCGGCAACCAGACACGCGTCAAGGTGGTCAAGAACAAGATGGCGCCGCCGTTCAAGGTCGTAGATTTCGACATCATGTACGGCGAGGGTGTGTCGAAGCGCGGCGAACTGATCGATCTCGGCGTGCAAGCGGGCGTCGTCGAAAAATCTGGCTCGTGGTTCTCGTATGACGGACAGCGCATCGGCCAGGGCCGCGAGAATGCCAAATCCTATCTCAAGGACCATCCCGAGGTCTCGGATTCGGTTGAGCATGCGATTCGCGGAAACGCCGGTCTTGTCGCCGATGCGATGATGGCGACCCCGGCGGAAGCGGCAGCGGAGGAATAGCCCTCAAATCGCGGCACGCGCCGCCCATCGGCAACCTCATACCTGGCACCGGGCGGCGTTAACCCTCCCACAACCTCTATCGGGCACAATGTCCGCCGTGGCACCTGCGGCCGCGAAGCCTCCGGACCGCGCGCTTGAGACGCCGATGACCGAGGACAGAGTTTGGGACGGAGCTGATCTGTGTCGCGCAATCCTTCGATCCCCCCGATTATAGCCGCGGTCGCTGTCATCGCCGCGCTTTATGCCTGGGCGGTGGTCGCATTGACCCCGGCACATCCCGGAGCGATCGGGCTCGACTTGAACGCCCTCGGCTCCGATTACACGGTTTTTTACAGCGGCCTTAAGTTCTACTTCGACGGCAAGTTGCCGCTCCTGTTTGACGGCGACCTGCTGACCGCCTATCGCAACACCACCTTCGCGCATTGGCTGGCCTATCCCAGCCCATTTCTGCCTTGGGTGTATCCGCCGAACTTCCTGCTGCTGTTGCTGCCCTTCGGCCTGCTGTCCTTTCTGCCGTCCTACATTCTGTTCACCGCGATAACCGCGGCGCTTCTCGCCCTGGCTTTGTGGTATGGCGCCGATCGGCGCGAGACGCGTGTCCTGGTGCTGGTAGCGGCATTGCTCGGGCCAGCCGCCGCGATCAATGTCTCGATGGGGCAGAACGCGTTTCTGACGGCGGCGCTTCTGGTAGGCGGGATGCGGCTGGCGCGCACCCGCCCGGCGCTCGGCGGCATCGTGTTGGGCCTCGCCACCATCAAGCCGCAATTCTGGGTCCTGGTCCCGGTAGCGCTCGCGGCCGATCGGCAGTGGCGGGCGCTTGTCTGGTGTTTTGCCGGCGCCGCCCTGCTCGCCCTGGCGAGCGCCGCGGTCTTCGGGCTCGACGTCTGGCGCCAGTGGATCGAACTGGCGGGCGGCAATTACTGGACCGCGAATGCCAAATGGGTCGGGTATGGCCGCGCCTGGGGCACCAGCGTCTTCGCCGGTGTCGCCGCGTTGGGGCAACCCGCTGCGATTGCCGATCTGGCGCAATCGGCGGCGATCGTTCTTGGGATCGGCTTGACCTGGCTGGGTACTCGGCTGCGCCTGCCGCCGGATCTGAAGATCGCCAATCTGCTTGCCTGCACGATTCTGGCCGCGCCCCACTCGTCGATCCACGATCTCGTCCTGCTGGGCGCGGCCGCGGCGCTGTGGAGCGGCAATGCCGCCCAACTTGACCGCCCCTTGGCGCACTGGACCCTTGCTCTGGCGCTGTGGCTGACGGCGATCTTCAACCCGCCCGCGGCGACACCGATTGGCAGCATCACGCCGCTGCTGATCGTCGGTTTTTCGGCGCTGATTCTGGTGAGCAACCGTGCCGCCGTCGCGGCCGTGCCGACGGCGAGCACCGCCCCGGCTCCCGGGCCGAGCCGACCGCAGATGCTGTGATAACCGACATCAGCGAAAAACGCGGCGCCCCCGAGGGCCGGCAGCTCCACGGGCAATTCCACGGGCAATTCCACGGCCGGCGAACGGCATGGCAGCTGCCGGTGCCCAGCCTGCCGCTTCTGGTCGGGGTCGCCGTTTTCGCGCGGCTTCTGGTCGAACGAACCGCTCTCCTGCACGATCCTGACACCTACCTGCACATCGCCGCCGGCCAGTGGATGGTGGCGCATCACGCCTTGCCGACGCACGACCCATTCTCGCACTCGATGCCCGGCGTGACCTGGATTTCGTCGGAGTGGCTGGCCCAGCTCGCCATGGGCTTCCTTTACGACCAGCTCGGCTGGCGCGGCGTCGTCCTCGCGACCGCTGCTGCTTTTGCCCTGTCCATCGGCCTCCTGACGCGGTTCCTGCTGCGCCGGCTCGACGCCTTTCCGAGCCTCATCGCGGTCATCGCCACGTCGGCCCTGCTCGAACCGCATGCCCTGGCGCGGCCGCATATCCTGGCATTGCCGCTGCTCGTGGCGTGGACCGGCATCCTGCTCGGCGCGCGCGACGACGATCGACCGCCGCCCTACGCGGCGCTGCCGCTGATGGTGCTGTGGGCCAACCTGCACGCCAGCTATCTCTTCGGCCTCGCCCTCACCGGCTATCTTGCGGTCGAGGCGGTGTGGCAGGCCGGCGCCGACCACCGCCGGCGCGAGGCCATGCGCTGGGCCGGTTTTGTCGCGGCCGCATGCCTCGCCGCCCTGGTAAACCCGCACGGCATCGCGGGGTTCGTCCAGCCGCTGCGCCTGATGCAGATGCCCGCGCTGCAGCGGAGTTTCGCCGAGTGGCTCAGTCCCGATTTCAGCAAGTCGCCGGCCTTGGAGATGTGGCTTCTGGGGCTGCTCCTGCTGGGTTTCACCGCGCGGCTGCGCTTACCGGCAACCCGCCTGCTATTGCTGCTCGGGCTGGTGCACATGACCCTGCAGCATGCGCGACATGGCGACCTGCTCGCGGTCGTCGTGCCGCTGGCCGTCGCCGCGCCGCTCGGGGAGCGCCTGCGGCCGCTCCTGCGGGAGCAAGCCGCCGACCTCACCGCCTGGGCCGCCCGCTTCACGCAGCCGCAGAGGCCGATTTCCGCCGTCGTCGCGGTGCTAGCCGCCGCGATCATTGCTCTTCCCACCGCGCTCACGCCGATCGAGCGCGTCGATGACGCGGTGACGCCGGCCGCCGCGCTCGCCGCGGCGCAGCGCGCCGGCCTCAGCGGCCCCGTCTTCAACAGCGAGGCGTTTGGTGGCTACCTGATTTTCCGCGGCATCCCGACGATGATCGATGGACGCGCCGAGATGTACGGCAACGACTTCCTGGCCGAGGCCTACGCCGCCGAGCAAGGCGACGAGACCGCAGTCGCAAGGCTTCTCGCGGCGCATCCCGTCACCTGGGCAATGCTGATCCCGGATACTGGCGCGGCCGGCGTACTGGCGCATCAGCCGGGTTGGCAACGCGTCTACGACGACCGATACGCCATCGTCTACCGGCGCGTCGCTCCGCCCGGTGGTTAAAACCGGCGCGGCATAGCTGCCCGATACAGCGCACCCCTTGCATGGCGCCGCGGAACCCCCACAATCGAGCCATGCAGACCACCAATGATATCCGCTCCGCCTTCCTCGATTATTTCGCTCATAACGGTCACGAGATCGTCCCGTCGAGCGCCCTCGTACCGCGCAACGATCCGACCCTGCTGTTCACCAATGCCGGCATGGTGCAGTTCAAGAATGTTTTCACCGGCATCGAAAAGCGGCCGTACCAGCGCGCGACCACCTCGCAAAAATGCGTGCGGGCCGGCGGCAAGCACAACGACCTCGAAAATGTCGGCTATACCGCGCGGCATCACACGTTTTTCGAGATGCTCGGCAATTTTTCGTTTGGCGATTACTTCAAGGACCGCGCGATCGAGCTCGCCTGGAACCTGATCACGCGCGAATTCGGTCTGCCGCGCGACAAATTGCTGGTGACGGTCTATTCCGAGGACGACGAGGCGGCTGATCTGTGGGCGAAAATCGCCGGCCTGTCGGATGACCGGATCATCCGCATCCCGACCTCGGATAATTTCTGGGCGATGGGTGATACCGGCCCCTGCGGCCCCTGCTCGGAGATTTTCTACGATCACGGCGAGGACATCCCCGGCGGTCCGCCGGGCAGCCCAGATGAAGACGGCGACCGGTTTATCGAGATCTGGAACCTCGTCTTCATGCAGTACGAGCAGCTGCCCGGAGAGCGCCAGCCGCTGCCGCGCCCGTCGATCGATACCGGCATGGGGCTCGAGCGTATCGCCGCCGTCCTGCAGGGCAAGCACGACAATTACGACATCGACCTGTTCCGCACGCTGATCCTCGCCTCGGCCGAGGCCTCGGGGGTTGCCGCCGACGGGCAGAACGCGGTGTCGCATCGCGTCATCGCAGACCATCTGCGCGCCTCGTCGTTCCTGATCGCCGACGGTGTTCTGCCAAGCAAGGACGGCCGCGGCTACGTCTTGCGCCGCATCATGCGGCGCGCGATGCGCCACGCGCAGATACTGGGCTGCAAGGAGCCGCTGATGTGGCGCCTCGTTCCCGCGCTGGTGCAGCAGATGGGCGCCGCCTTTCCCGAATTGCTGCGCGCCCAGCCCCTGATCACCGAGACGCTGCGGCTCGAGGAAGCCAATTTCAAGCAGACCCTCGAACGCGGTTTGCGTCTGCTCGACGAAGAGACGGCGCAACTGGCGGATGGCGCGCCACTGCCGGGCGAAGTCGCGTTCCGGCTTTACGATACGTATGGCTTCCCGCTCGACCTGACCGAAGATGTGTTGCGCGGCCGCGGCCGCAAGGTCGCCACCGCGGGGTTCGACGCCGCGATGGCGCGCCAGAAGGAAGAGGCGCGGCGCAACTGGGTCGGGTCCGGCGAAGCCGCGACCGAAGCAACTTGGTTCGCGGTGCGCGACGAGGTCGGGCCGACCGAGTTTCTCGGCTATGAGACCGAAACCGCCGAGGCCGTGATCCTGGCGATCCTGCGTGGCGAGGACCGGCTCGGCGAGGCCGAGACCGGCGCCGAAATCGGTATCGTCGTCAACCAGACGCCGTTCTACGCGGAATCGGGCGGCCAGGTGGGTGACACCGGCACGATCTTCTCCTCGACCGGCGGCGAACTCGCCGTGTCGGATACGCTGAAGAAGGCCGGCGATCTGCATCTGCATCTCGGTACCGTGCGGCACGGCACATTGCGTGTCGGCGATGCGGTCGAGTTGCGGGTCGATAACACGCGCCGCCGCAAATTGCGCGCCAATCACTCGGTGACCCACCTGTTGCACCAGGCGCTGCGGCACCGGCTAGGCGAGCACGTGACGCAGAAGGGGTCGCAGGTGGCGCCGGAGCGCATGCGCTTTGACTTCAGCCACCCGCGCCCGCTCAGCACCGAGGATGTCGCCGCGATCGAGACCGAGGTGAATTCCCGCATCCGCGATAATGGCGAGGTGCGCACCCGCCTGTTGACCCCCGACGCCGCCGTGTCCGAAGGCGCGCTGGCGCTGTTCGGCGAGAAATACGGCGACGAGGTCCGTGTCGTCGCGATGGGCGGCGCCGAGATGACGGGCGAGCGGCCCTTCTCGGTAGAATTGTGCGGCGGCACGCACGTGCGGCGCACCGGCGATATCGGCCTGTTCAAGATCGCCGGCGAAAGCTCGGTGGCGTCTGGCGTGCGCCGGATCGAGGCGCTGACCGGAGCCGCCGCCGAAGCCTACCTCGCCGGCGAGGAGGAACTGCTGCGGCAATCGGCGGTCGCCTTGCGAACCAGCACCGCGGAACTGCCGACCCGGGTCGCGCGGCTTATCGAGGAAAACCGCCGGCTGGAGCGCGAGCTGGCCGAGGCGCGGCGGGCACTGGCCGGCGGCGGCAACCGCGCCGCCACGGCACCGGCGGGCAAGCGTGTCGGAGATGTCACCTTTGACGGCCGCGTGGTCGATGACGTGCCCGGTCGCGAGCTGAAATCGCTGGCCGACGATCTGAAACGCCGTATCGGCAGCGGTGTTGTCGCGGTTGTGTCGCGGGCCGAGGGGAAGGCGGCGGTCGTCGTCGGCGTCACGGCCGACCTCACCGCGCGCTTTGATGCGGTAGAATTGGTGCGCGCCGCCGCCGACGCCCTGGGCGGCAAAGGCGGTGGCGGGCGTGCCGACATGGCGCAGGCCGGCGGCCCGGACGGAGCGCGCGCCGAGGCGGCGCTCGCCGCCATCGAGGCCAGTCTGAAACAGCGCGGCGAAAAATCCGTCGAGGCAGCGCAGTAAGCTGATCTCGCGATCAGCTCGGCATTGATTCGTCGGGCGGTTGCGCAGCGCCCTTGACCGTTCGCCTAGGGGTCCGCATAACGTCCTGAATCCGCGCGATATTCTACGAATGCTCGACGACGACGGTCGGTGCATCGCATGATGTGGCGTGGTTGCGGCACGCGAGTATCGTGGCCAGGCGCATAGGGGGGTCGGTGCGTACAGCATGAAACGCTTTGGAGCGGCGGCAACCCTTTTTTGCGCCCTGAGCCTTCTTGCCGGCTGTGAAGACGCGCCATGGCACATTGACCCGCTCGATGTAAATGGACGGGACGGAGGTGGAACCCCGCTCAGCTACTCGACGCTGATGCGGATCGGCGCCGCCGCTCACGCGGCCGGCGATCTGCCCACCGCCGTCAGTGTCTACCGCCGCGCTGCCGCGGTCGATACGCACGCGGTCGCGCCGTTCGTCGCATCGGGCAACACGCTGCTTGAGATGGGCCAGACCAGCGAGGCGATTATCGCCTATAACTCGGCATTGGCGCGCAACGCGCACGATGGCGAGGCATTGCGGGGGCTGGCTCGCAGCTATCTGATGACCGGCAAGCCGGAGCTCGCCGGTCAACCGCTGTCGGTGGCATTTCAGGATACGCCCGACGACCCGAAGCTTCTTGAGCTGATCGGCGTGGCTGACGATTTCGTCGGCCAGCATGAAGAGGCCCAGGCCCGCTACAAGCGCGGCCTGGAGTTGTTGCCGGGCGACGCGGCGCTGTCGCTCGATCTTGCGTTGTCGATGGCCATTACCGGCGATTACCCGCAGGCGGTCGCGATCCTGCAGCCGATCGCGACCGCGCCTGGTTCATCGGCACGCGACCGTCAAACACTCGCCCTGATCTATGGCCTGCAGGGCAATCGGCCGGCGGCGGAGCATTTTGCCCGCATTGACCTCAATCCGCAGGGCGTGGCCCGCAACCTCGCCTTTTACGACAATCTGCGCCGGTTGACACCCGCGGCGCGGCAGCGGGCGATCCAGACCCTCACCCTCCAGGGCGGCGCCCACCACTCATAGCGACGACGGCGCGGCGCGCCTCTGAATGGCGTCAGGCCGGGAACGAAAGAAAGCACTTATCGGAGGCCAGGATATACGTCTCCATGTAATCGTGGATGACCGCCTTGCGATCGAGCGCCTCCATCGCGCCGATCAGGCACATCCAGTTCAGCATCTCGTGCTGCCCGGAGAATTCCATCTGGTCGAGACTGCGACTGCGCCAGGTGCCCCAATCGGCGCGCTCGACGGCGTCGAACAGCACCCGATCGCCCTCATGATCGGGCCACAGATAGCCGTTCTTTGGCGACAGAAAACAATGCGACCAGCTCGACGAGGCGATCAGCGCCACCCGATAGGGTGACGCCGCCAGCGTCTCGGCGATCGCGGCGCCGACATCCATGCACCGCCACGGCTGCGGTGAGGGCGGATCGCCGGTCTCGTCCGGCCCCGGCGGCGGCGCAAACAGATGCCCGAGCCCGCCCTTGGCGTGGATCAGGTTTCGGCCATAGCAATTCACCGCGAATGGCACGACGGGATAGGGAACCCCCCGGCGGTCCCAATCGAGATACAGAAACGTGTTGGTAAAGGCATGCGCCATCGGGTGGTGCAGCGGCTTGTAGGCATAGGCGATATCGATGCCGCGCTCGATCAGGCCGGTGGCGATGGCCTTCGCACCCTCGCGATGCCCTTTCAGGGGCAGGCGCCAATCGCCCGGCTCTGCCCAGCGGTTTGGCTTGCCTCCGTTGCCGTTGTTCCAGGGCTGGAGCTCGAAGGCATCGTCAAAGCCGAACACGCAAAATGGCGGCACGATATCTTCGCGGAAATTCTCGTACTGGTCGTCGCCCCACACCAGGACAAAATCCGGGTTGAAATCGTCGAGGATTTTGCGGATCGCACGGAAATCGTTGCCGAAACGCTCACCGCAGCGGCGGGCGGCGGAAAGGCCGTCATCGTTGCCGAGCTCGGCCAACAACTCCGGTGGCCAATTCGCCGGGTCCTTGACCTTCGCCTCAACATTGGGCGCGCTCAAGACCCGCTGAAACACGTCCGTCAGCCGCTCGTCGGGCAAACACAGCGTCGGCCAATGCGTGCAGCCCAGCCCGAGT
>Ga0213875_10001327_pt1 | contig 16309 bp, 16 predicted proteins | sample BarmaccomBMRX_R8_FD_160105 | JGI IMG/M metagenome (GOLD analysis project Ga0213875, IMG submission 160105) | Root-associated microbial communities from Barbacenia macrantha in rupestrian grasslands, the National Park of Serra do Cipo, Brazil - RX_R8 | ecosystem: Host-associated > Plants > Roots... | reverse complement strand
CTCCGGCTCGGGCACGTCGATGCGGGAGTCGGCCCGGACCGAGACGGCCCGGCCGGGGCCGCGAACCCGCCAGGACGCCGACTTGAAGAAGATCTCCGGGCGCTCGGCGGTGTAGACGCGGTCGTAGACGTCGGCCGACTCTTCGCTCTCGCTGACGCGGGCGTCGCGGGAGCGCTCGTAGGTGACGCCGGCCGCCCACACCTCGGTGCGGCCGTCGACCGGGGCCAGCAGTTCGAGGTTGCCGAGCGGGAGCTGTTCACCACCCGGGCTGGCCAGCAGCTCCTGGAGCTCGCTGACCGGGAGCGCCAGCAGGTCGGCGAGGGCGGGCGACCCGGCCAGCGTGGTCACCACGCGGGGGCCGTCGCCGTCTCCGTGGACGGTGTCCTCGTCGAGCACGCCGACCCGCGGGTCGGTCTGGCTGCCGCTCCGGAACCTGATCAGCCGCACCTAAGTCCCCTTCCTGGGAGCCAACTCCCAGCGCGCCGCGATAGTTTATCGTATGAAGAGAAGGCTTCATCAGATGAAGCGTTTGACCTGCGGGGTAACGGAGGTTAGCGTCGAGCCAGGTCGCCGACGTACCAGGAGGATAACTGTTGACTACCGCTTACCCGGCTCGGGCCCGGCACGCCCAGGTGGTGCACGATCTGGGCGCCCGGATCGTCCGCGGCGGACTGGCGCCCGGCGACGCCGTGCCGACCGAGGGACAGCTGGTCAGCGAGTTGCGGGTCGGCCGGTCAGCGCTCCGGGAGGGCGTCAAGGTGCTGGCCGGTAAGGGCCTGCTGGAGAGCCGGACCAGCGCCGGGACCCGGGTGCGGCCGCGGGAATCGTGGAACCTGCTCGACCCGGACGTGCTGACCTGGCGGTTCAGTCCCATCCCGGGGCCCGATGACATCCGCGCGCTGGCCGGGCTGCGGGTCGCCCTGGAACCGGGCGCGGCCCGGCTGGCGGCCGAGACGGCCACCGCCGGGCAGCGCGGCGCGATCGCGGCCGCCATGGCCGAGCTGTGGGCCACGGTCGACCAGCCGAACGCCTTCGTCGAGGCTGACCTGGCCTTTCATCGGGCGGTGTTCATCGCCGCCAACAACGACCTGCTGCTGTACATCCACGACGTGGTGAGCGTGGCGCTGAGCGCCATCCGCCCGCTGCACAGCCACTCGGTCGGGCACAACCGGGAGACGCTGGCCAACCATGAGCGAGTCGCGGTGGCCATCCGGCGCGGGCATCACCGCAAGGCCGAGGAAGCAATGCGGGACATCGTCGAGGTGGCCCGCGAGGACGCGTTGCGGGAGATCTCATGACTGACTCCGGGCCCGGGCAGGTCCGGCTGGAGGCGCACGGGCACGTCGCCACGATCACGCTGGACCGGCCGGCCAAGCTCAACGCGCTGACCGGCGAGATGACGGCGACGCTGGCCGCGCACGTGGCCGCTGTCAATACCGACCCCGGGATCCGGGTGGTGGTGCTGACCGGCACCGGGCGGGCGTTCTGCGCCGGCAGCGACATCGCCGAGCTGGACCGGTACCCGACGCCGTGGGACTTCGGGCAACGCGAGGACTACGGGGACGTCATGCGCACGCTCCGCAAGCCGGTGATCGCCGCGGTCAACGGGTACGCCCTCGGCGGCGGCCTGGAACTGGCGCTGGCCTGCGATATCCGGCTGGCGGCGGACCGCGCCACGTTCGCCGCCCCGGAGATCAAGCTCGGCTGGATCGGCGGCAGCGGCCAGTCGGCGCTGCTGGCCCACGCGATCGGGCCGTCCAACGCCGCCCAGATGCTGCTGACCGGCGACCCGGTCGACGCGGCCACCGCGCAGCGCTGGGGGCTGGTCAGCGACGTGCTGCCTGGGGACCGGCTGCTGGACCGGGCCCGCGAGCTGGCCGCGGTCATCGCCCGGCGGGCGCCGCTCGCCGCCCAGACGGCCAAGCTCAACCTGCGAGCCGCCTACGAGATGCCGCTCACCCGTGCCATCGACTACGAACGGCACCTGCAGACGATCTGCTTCGGCACCGCCGACGCGGCCGAAGGGCGGGCCGCGTTCAGCGAACGCCGCGACCCGGCGTTCAACGGCCAGTAGAGGTTCAACGGCCAGAAGAGAGAGCGAGCCCGCCGATGGGGATCTTGTCCGGTTACCGAGTGGTCGACCTGTCCATCGCGATGGCCGGCCCGCTGGCGGCCATGCGGCTCGGCGATCTGGGGGCCGACGTCATCAAGGTCGAGCCGGTCACCGGCGAGTGGCAGCGGCACGCGCCGGCCGGCGGCGCGACCGGGCGCGAGGTCAACGCCTCGTTCCTGGCCCTCAACCGGAACAAGCGCAGCCTGGCGGTCGACCTGAAGTCGGCCGAGGGTCACCAGATCGTCCTGGATCTGGCCCGCACCAGCGACGTGTTCCTGCAGAACTACCGAGGCGGGGTGGCCGAGCGGCTGGGCGTGGACTACGAGTCGATCCGCGCGGTCAAGCCGGACATCGTGTACGTGTCGATCTCCGGCTACGGGGAGACCGGCCCGTACGCCAACCGACCCGGCCAGGACCTGCTGCTGCAGGCCATGAGCGGGGCGATGTTCAGCGTGGGCCGGGCCGGCGACCCGCCCGCCCCGGCCGGCACCTACGCGGTCGACGCGATCACCGCCTACAGCGCGTTCGAGGGCGCGCTGGCCGGGCTGCTGCACCGGGAACGGACCGGCCAGGGCCAGCTGGTCACGGTGAACATGCTGGACGCCGCGATCGCCGTGCAGATGCAGGAGCTGTCGGTGTACACGGTGGGCGGGGTGCCGCAGCACCGCGGAGACGAGCCGCACGCGCACACCTACATCCGCGCTCCGTACGGGGTGTTCGCCACCGCCGACGGCTATCTGGCACTGGCCATGCCCAGCCTGGAGGCGCTGAGCGAGGTGCTGGACGTCCCCGAGCTGGCCGCGATGGACGACCACGTGGACGGGCACACGCGCCGCGACGAGATCACCGCGCTGGTCCAGGCCAAGCTGCCCGAGCGCACCACCGAGGACTGGCTGCGGCGGCTGGCCGAGCACGGCATCTGGGCCGGGCCCGTTTACTCCTACGCCGAGGTGCTCGACGATCCTCAGGTGCGGCACAACGGCTCGTTCGTCAGCTACGACCATCCGACCGAGGGCCGGGTGACCACGCCCGGCTTCCCGTACCGGTTCAGCGCGGCCGAGCCCGCGGTGACCAGGGGCGCGCCACTGACCGGGGAACAGACCCGGGAGGTCCTGGCCGACCTCGGCCTGGATAAAGACACTGTCACCCAGCTGGAGAAACGCGGGATCGTGGCCAGCCGGGAGCAGCGGTGACGACCAGCCGGACGGCGCTGAACGGGCTGACCTGGAATCATCCGCGCGGGTACGTGGTGCTGGACGCGCTGGCGGCCGAGGACGGCCCGGGCGGTACCGCGGTGCGCTGGGACCGGCAGCCGCTCGAGGGCTTCGAGTCCACCCCGCTGCGCACGCTCGCGGACCGGTACGACCTGCTGGTCATCGACCACCCGGGACTGGGCGAGGCGGTCGGGGACCGGGCGCTGCGGCCGCTGGGCACCCTGCTGCCGGAGGAAGAGCTGGCCGGCTGGGCGGCGGTGTCGGCCGGCCGGTCGTTCGCCAGCTACCGGCTGGCCGGGCAGCAGTGGGCGCTGCCGCTGGACGCCGCCGCCCAGGTGTCGGTGGGCCGCCCCGGGCGGCTGGACGAACGGCCGTCGACCTGGGACGAGGCCGTCTGCGCGGCGGGCCGTTATCCCAGCGTGGTGTGCCTGGGCGGCCCGCACGCGCTGCTGATGTTCTGCTCGATCTGCGTGGCGCTGGGGGCACCGCCGGCCGCCGACCCGGGGACGGCGGCCGCGGGCCGGGACGGCGGGTTCGCGGACCGGCAGGCCGGCCGGGAGGCGCTGGCGGTCATGGCCCGGCTGTTCGGCCACGGGAGGCCTTTTTATTCAGAAAAGGCGAATCCGATCGCGGTGCTGAACTCGATGGCGGCCGGTGACGGGAGCGGGCCGGTGTACTGCCCGCTGGTGTACGGCTACATCAGCTACCAGGGGCGGCTGGCCGCGTTCGACGCGCCCGCCGGGCCGGCCGGGATCGGCAGCGTGCTCGGCGGGACCGGGATCGCGGTGACTCGCTCGTGTGCCCGGCTGGACGAGGCGGCGGCGCTCATCCGCCTCCTGCTGTCGCCCGGGGTGCAGATCGGCCGGTACGCGGAGCTGGGCGGGCAGAGCGCGGACCGGCGGGCCTGGCGAGATCCGGCCGCCGACCGGCGGGCGGGCGGGTTCTACTCGGCCACCGGGCGGACCATCGAGGCGGCCTGGGTGCGTCCCCGCTACGCCGGCTACATCCCGTTCCAGTCGGCGGCCTCGGCGGTGCTGCGCGAAGGCCTGGAGCGAGACGATGACCATGACGACCTGCTGGACCGGGTCGACAAACTGTTCGCGGGCACGGCAAGCCCGGCGGAAGCCACGACGAGGAGGTCAGGGTGAGCATTGCGGTGGTGACCGGCGCCGGCGGCGCCCTCGGCCGGGCCATCGCCCGGCGGCTGGCGGTGGACGGCCACGCGGTCGCGGTGGTCGACATCGACTCCGACGCGGTCGAGGTGACCAGGAAGGATGTCGCGGCCCACGGCGGCGCGGTCCGCTCCTGGACGCTGGATCTGCGCGACGGCGACGCCGTGTCGGAGATGTTCGACATGGTGGCGCTGCAGGCGGGCGGCACCGGGATCCTGGTCAACAACGCCGCGATCTACCCGAACACGCCGTTCCTGGAGGTGTCACCGGCCGAGTACGACGACGTGGTGGCGGTCAATCAGCGCGGCTACTGGCTGTGCGCGCAGGCGGCGGCCCGGCAGATGATCGAGGGCGGCGGCGGCACGATCATCAACATCGCGTCGATCGTCACCCACGGCGGCTGGACCGGGCTGGCCTCGTACGCGGCGTCCAAGGGGGCGGCGGTGTCGCTGACCCGGGCGCTGGCCCGGGAACTGGGGCCGTACAACATCCGGGTCAACACCGTCTCCCCGGGCGCGTTCCCGACCGCGGCCGAGGAGATCCACGACAACCCGGAGGCCTACAACGAGTTCGTGCTGGAACACCAGGCCCTCAAACGGCGGGGCACGCCGGACGAGCTCGCGGCGGTGGTGTCGTTCCTGGCCGGCCCGGATTCCTCGTTCGTGACCGGCCAGACGATCGAGGTCAACGGCGGATGGGTGATGTCATGACCGGCGGTCCCGGCCGGGGGGCCATCGAGCGGCACGCCGGGGATCTGGCGGCGGCGGGCGGGGTCCGGTCGGTGGTGCTGGACGATGGCGTCGGCCGCGGAATCCGGGTGCTGGAGTTCCGCACCGGCGGCGGGCTGCGGTTCGACGTGCTGGTCGACCGGGCCATGGACATCGGGCTGGCCGAGTTCGACGACGTGAGCGTGGGCTGGCGGTCGGCCACCGATTTCCGGCACCCGGGGCTGCACGAGGTCAACGACGAGGACGGCCTGTCCTGGCTGCGGAGTATGTCCGGACTGCTGGTCAGCGGCGGCCTGGACCACACGCTGTTCGGGGGTGAGGTCGGCAGCGAGCAGTACCACTACCCGCCCCGCCAGCAGGTCCGGCACGGCCTGCACGGCCGGGTGGCCAACATCCCGGCCCGGCTGATCGGCTACGGCGAACGGTGGGACGGAGACCGGTGCATGCTGTGGGCCGAGGGCGAGGTCCGGCAGGCGGCGATCTTCGCCGAGCATCTGGTGCTGCGGCGGCGCATCGAGGCTGACCTGGGCGGCACCGAGATCCGGATCACCGACACGGTCACCAACGCGGGCTTCGACCAGACCCCGCACATGTTCCTGTACCACATCAACGTAGGCTGGCCGCTGCTGGCCGAGGGGGCCCGGTTCGACGCGCCGGTGGCCGAGACACTGTGGCGCAGCGACAGCGTGGCCGAGCAGGGGGTCTCGCACCTGGTCATGCCCGGGCCGCAGCCCGGCTTCGTGGAGCAGGTCTACGAGCACGTGATCAAGCCCGACGGCGATGGCCGCAGCCGGGTCCGGCTGGTCAACGACGACCTGGGCAAGGCGTTCGAGCTGGACTACGACCCGGGCGCGTTCCCCGCCTTCTTCGAGTGGCTGAACCTGCGTGAGGGGGCTTACGCGGTGGGCCTGGAGCCGTCCACCCACCACGTGGCCGGCGACGCGGCCGCCCGGGCGGACGGGTCGATGATCTGGCTCGGGCACGGCGACGCGCGGCAGTACGAGACCGTGTTCCGGTTCACCCGGAGCTGACTGTTTTCAGGCGAGAGCTGACTGTCACCCGGAGCTGACCGGGACCTGGTCGGCGTACGGGCGCAGTGGCGCCGGGTAGTCCAGGCCGGCCGGGAGGGCCACGCCGGGGCCGGCCGGGGCGGGCACGATGCCGTGGGCGTCGATGCCGCTCTCCCGCTGGACCGGGTTGGACGTGATCAGCGACTCGTAATAGGTGTTGTTGGAGATCGCCATGCACAGGTGGCGGTTGGGGATCTCCGGGCCGTGCACTTCGGCCCGCAGGTGGTAGGCGTCGGCCAGGTGGGCGGTGCGCATCGCGCCGGTGAACCCGCCGCGCAGCTGGGTGCTGGCCCGGACGCCGAACGTCACGGCACCCGCCGCGATGAAGTCGGCACTGTTCATGTGCACGCCGTCGGAGGTCTCGGCGACCAGCAGCGGGACCCCGACCGCGCCGGCCAGCAGCTTGTAGGCGGTCACGCTGAACTCGCGCATCGGCTCCTCGTACCACAGGTAACCGGCGTCGGTGAGCACCCGGCCCAGGTAGATGGCGTCCGGCAGGTCGAACCCGGCCGACCCGTCGTACATCAGCGGCACGTCGTCGCCGACGTGGGCCCGCAGGGCGGTGCACAGGGCGGCGTCGGCCCGGGCGTCGCCCCAGGCGTGCAGTTTGATGGCCGGGTAGCCGAGCGCCAGGCACTGGTCGGCGACGTCCAGGTACTCGGCGGTGTCGCGGAACGTCACGGTCGAGGCGTAGGCCGGAATCTCAGTCCGGAAGCCGCCCAGGACCTGCCAGGTCGGCAGGTTGACGGCCCGGCCCGCCAGGTCCCACAGCGCCACGTCGACCAGCCCGAGCATGGGCAGCGGGAACTCCTCGGTGCGGTCCAGCTCCCAGATCCGGTGCCAGAGCCACTCCCGCTGCAGCGGGTCCTGGCCGGTCAGCTCGTCCCGCAGCACCCGGTCGACCAGGTCCTCGAGCAGGACACCGCTGCCCCGCCGGGGCGCGAACGCGACGCCCTCGACCCCGGCGTCGGTGCCGATCCGCAGGACCGCGCCCTCACCGGCCGGCGGGCCGCCCAGCAGCCCGTGGCGCCAGGCGAACGGCGGGTCGGCGGCCGGCAGCTGGATCCGGTAACTCTCCACGTGGGTGATACGCACGGGCTCACCTCATCGATTCAGCGGGTCACCGGGTCGGGGCGGCCGGCCAGGGCGTCGGCCCGGGCCACCTCGACGATCTCGCGCATCGCCGCTTCCGCCTGCCGGTGGTGGCGTTTGCGGATGGACGTCGCCACCCGGGCGTGATTGGGCAGCGTGTCCTTGTTGTGGCCGATCGACTGGGTGTGGATGGGCCGGACCGAACTCATGGCCACGCTGATCACGTCGTGCACGTACAGCAGCAGATCGTTCTCGGCGGCCAGGAAGACGGCCCGGTGAAAGGCGAGGTCGGCTTCGATGAAGGCGGCGGGCTCGTCGGCGGTGGCCCACAGCGCGGCCATCGCGGCCTCGATACCCTGCAGCCCGGCCGGAGTCCGGGCCTCAGCCGCCAGCCGGGCCGCCCCGGGCTCGAACGCCACCCGGAAGTCGGCGAGCGCGGCGATGTCCTCGTCACCGACCGGCTCGGCGAACCGCCACCGGAGCACGTCGGGGTCGAGCAGGTTCCACGACTCGCGGGGCCGGACCCGGGTGCCGGCGCTGGTGCGGGTCTCGATCAGGCCCTTGCCCGCGAGCACTTTCACTCCCTCGCGCAGAGCGGAGCGGCCCAAGCCGAACTCGGCGACCAGCTGCTCCTCGGTGGGAACCAGCTGACCGGGCGCGAAGACGCCCCGGACGATCTGGCGGCCCAGCTCGTGGACGACCTGCCCGTGCCGGGCCCCATCGGGATACGCCCCTTGCTCAGCCATGACCATCCCTGGTGAAGTCCCCGGTGTAGTGACGCAGGCCGGCTTCGCTCGCTCGCATCAGGCGGCGGCACCGTCGAGCTGACGCCGGACGAACCCTACCGCGTCCGGGACTTCGGCCTCGGTGAGATGCTCGATGACCAGCGGGCCGTCGTAACCGGCACCCCGCAGCAGCTTGATGTACTCGGGGTAGTTGAGCACGCCCTGACCGGGTCCGGGCAGGGCCGGCTTCAGCGCGCCCGGCTCGCGGGCCGGAGCGACGTCCTTGGCGTGGGCCAAGCGGAACAGGCCGTGTTCGGCCGCGAACCCGCGGCGCAGGGTGGCGGTCACGGTGTCCGGGTCGAGGTCATCGACGCCGAACCAGTTGGTCGGGTCCATCAGCATCTTCAGGTGCGGGGAGTCATACGAGCGGACGAACTCGGCCCCCATCTCGGGGGTGTAGCAGACGTGGACGACGTAGGGCTCGTAGAGGATCACCACGTTGTTGGCCTCGGCCACCGGCAGCACCTCGTCGGTCACGCGCCGCAGCTCGTCCAGGGCTTCGGGCTTGAAGTTGGCCGGGTCCGGATCCCAGTCACTGGTGGTGGACAGCGAGCCGGTCTCGGTCGAGATCAGGGTGGCGCCGAAGTGGCCCATCTCGGCCATGAACGCCTTGAACTTCTTCAGGTTCTCGCGGCGGACGTCGGGGTCGTGATGCAGCAGGTTGAGGTAGGCGCCGATGGCCGGGACCTGCACGCCGGCGTCCGCGTAGGCCCGCGCCCATACTTCGAACGACGACTCTGGGTCGTCCCGGTCGAAGCCGAAGCCGATCGAGATGCCCCGCGGAATGAACTGGACGGCGTCGAAGCCGTAGCCGCGCGTCTTGGCGGCCACCTCGGCCGGCCCGGAACCCTGGATGACGTTGGAGAAGACGGCGAGCTGCATGGGGTGCCTCCTTGCGGTGGTGGTGGTCAGCGCAGCGGTGGTGATCAGCGCAGTGGTCGTCATCAGCGGAGCGCAGCGGCCGGAAGGGTGAACGGCACCGCCCGGCCGTCGGACTCGGCCGAGGTGACCGCCCCGAGTACGGCCTCCAGCGTGGTCAGGCCGTCCCGGGCCGAGTTGTCCGGTTCGCGGTCCTCGACGATCGCGGTCAGCAGCTCCCCCATCGATCCGGCGAAACCGTCGGGGAACCAGGTGCCCGTGGGGGTTATCTCGGCCCGGGCACCGTCGGCCTCCAGGGTGAGCGGGCCCTCCTCGAGCACGCTGCCCCGGATCGTGCCGGTGGTCCCGTGGACGGTGAAGGGGTGGGAACGCTCGGCCGCCGGCGACCCGCAGAAGGCCCTGATCCCCAGCGTCAGCCCGCCGGTCAGCTGGATGCGGACGTCGAACTCCCAGGGGGTGTGGCTGTCGTCGGGCTGGATCGGGAGGCGCGACTCCTGGGCCCAGAGCTTTTCCGGCCGGGCCGGCCGCAGCCACCGCAGCCCGATGTCCAGCCAGTGCACCGAGTAGTCGTACAGCCCGAAGTGCGCCATGTCGTTGAAGTGGGTGCCGATGGTCCAGGCGAAGCTGGCGTCGTACTGGTGGGTCACGGCCAGCGGTGGCCCGATGATCCCGTGCTCGACCAGCCGGGTGGTGGTCAGCCAGGGCGGGGCCCAGCGGCCGTTGACGTTGACGGCCAGCTTCAGGCCCTGGGCGTCGGCCAGCCGGACGGTGTCCAGAGCGGCGCCGAGCGAGGTCGCCAGCGGCTTCTGCCCGAGGACGTGCTTCCCGGCCCGCAGGGCCGCCTGCATGACCGCGACCCGGTCTTCGGGCCGGGTGGCCACGTCGACCACGTCGATGGCGGGGTCATCGAGCAGATCCGCCAGCGAGCGGTGGACCCGGCCGAGGTCGAAGCTCGCCTGAGCCTCGGCCAGGGCAGGGGCCGAGACGTCGTACGCGCCGGCCACGCGGAACCCGTGCCTGGCGTAGGCGGGCAGGTGAGCGTGGCGGACGATGTTCCCGACCCCGACGATGCCGATGCCGAGCCGTCTCGCATCGTCAGAAAACCGGGGTGGCTGGGCGGCGTCGGTGAGGGCGGCCTGCAGAGCTGACGGTGATGTCACGCGGGGGTCCGTTCCTGCTGTTCCTGCTGGGCGGTCAGGTCGATCGGGTGGCCGCGGCGGGCGGAGGCGTAGGCGGCGTCGACCAGGGTCAGGGTCCGCAGGTGATCCGCACCGGAGTTGACCGGCTCGCGGCCCGCGCCCACCGCGGCCTGGACCGCGCTCATCACCGAGACGAAGGCGTCCGGGAACCAGCAGGTGGTCCACTGCGGGTGGACCCAGGTCCCGCCGCTGGCGTCGCCGGCGTAGCGGGCCGTGCTGGGGCACCGCTGCGGCCACCGCGGCCACCCGCAGGTTCCCTCAACGACGCCGGCCGTGCCGGTGACCCGCCAGCGGATGGACGTGCCGACCTCATCCAGGCTGGCGTCGGGCGCGACCCAGACGTCTTCCAGGCTGAGGGCGATGGCGCCGCTGGCCAGCGTGAGCTGGGTGAGCACGACCCCATCGCCGGGCCGTCCGGGCGACCGGGGGTCTGGTGTGGCGGTGGTGGCCACGCGGCTCGGCTCGCCGAGCAGATAGCGGAGCACGTCGAGATGGTGGATCGACATGTTGGCGATGGTCAGCCGATCGTAGCCGTCGAGGAACTGCTGCCAGTGCGGGATGGCCCGCATCTCGATGGTGGCCAGCACCGGCTGGCCGAGCAGGCCGGTCCTGAGCGCGTCGGCGGCGACCAGGATCCCCTGGTCGTAGCGCATGTTCTGGTTGACGGCGAGGACCTTGCCGGCGTCCCGGGCGGCCTCGACGGCGGCGGCGGCCTCGTCGGTGGCCAGGGCGAGCGGTTTCTGGACGAGGATGGCGCGGATGTGGGGCCGGGCGCAGGCTTGGCGGATGAGATCGGGCTGGAGGTGCGGGGGGTAGGCGATCTCGACGATCTCCACCTGCGGGTCATCCAACAGTTCGGCCGGGGTCGCGTAGGGCCGCCCGGCGCCGGCCTGGGCCACGGTGGCGGCCGCGTGGCGGGGGTCGCGGGACGCCACCCCGGCGATGGGCACCCCGGCGGCGGCGTAGGCGGGCAGGGCCACGTCGCGGACGATGAACCCGGCCCCGATGATGCCGACGCGGAAGGGGAACGGCCCGATCGGTGGCTGCGCGGCCGCTTCGAGCTGGGCTTGCAGATCTTGCCGGGCTTGCGGACTGGTCATCCCTTCAGGGCTCCCGCCTGCAGGCCGCCGCTGATCCAGCGCTGGGCCACCGCCAGGACGATGCCCGACGGGATGGCGGCCAGCACGACGGTGGCCATCATCGGCCCCCAGTTGCTGCCGAAGGCGGTGACGAACTTGTAGAGCCCGAGGGTCAGCGGCTGCACCGAGCCGCTGGAGTTGAGGGTCAGCGCGAACAGGAAGTCACCCCAGGCGAACAGGAAGGCGAACAGCCCGGCGGTGATGATGCCCGGCAGGGCCATGGGCAGGGCGATCCGCAGAAACGCCCGGCCGTGGCCGCACCCGTCGATCTCGGCCGCCTCGAAGATGCTGCTGGGGAGCGAGGTCATGTAGGCCCGGAGGACTAGCACGGCAAAGGGCACCGCGTAGGTGGAGTCGGCCAGCACCAAGCCCAGGTAACCGTTGAGCAGGTGCAGCTTGTTGAACGTCACGTAGAACGCGATGGACAGCGAGATGCCCGGGACCATCTGGGTCACCAGCAGGGCGAAGATGACAATGCTGATGCCCCTGAACCGGAAGCGGGCCAGCCCGTGCGCCGCCGGGGTGGCGATCAGCAGCGTGAGCAGGACCACGCCCAGCGAGACCAGCAGCGACGCGGTGATGTTGCTGACCTCGTTGTCCCAGGCGGCGTGGAAGTTGGCGAAGGTGACCTGGTGCGGGATCACCCCCGGGGCCACCGCCAGGATCGTGCTGCTCGGCTCGAGGGCCACGATCACGGCGTAGTACACCGGGAACAGGACGACCACGATGATGGCCAGGCCGGCCACCAGCAGCAGCCACGACCGCAGGGCGGGCCGTACCCGGCTGCGGCCGGAGGCCCGACGGCGTTTCGCGCCCGCTGACCGGGCGACCGCTACGGTACTCATGCCTGACGCTCCGATCGCCGGATGCTCCAGATGTAAATGACGCTGATGATCGCGCAGAACAGCAGCAGGATGTTGCCGATGGCGGCGCCGTTGGCGAACTGGAGGTTGGAGAACACCTGCGTGTAGGCGTCGGTTGCGAGCAGCTGGGTCGCGTTCCCGGGCCCGCCGTTGGTGAGCAGGATGACGATGTCGAACGTTTTCACCGTGTAGATCAGGCCGAGCATCAGCACGATGGCGGCGACCGGCCGGATCAGCGGCAGCGTCACCTTGCGGAACCGCTGCCAGGCGTTGGCCCCGTCCACCATGGCGGCTTCCTGGATCTCCCGCGGCACGTCCTGCAGGCCCGCGTAGAGCAGGATCGTGTTGAACGGGAGGCCCGCCCAGATGCTCACGATGATGATCGCGGCCATCCCCGAAACCCGGCTGTCCAGCCAGAAGATCGGGCTGTGGATGATGTGCAGGTCGGCCAGGATCCGGTTGACCAGCCCGCCGCTGCCCGCGAACAGCAGCCGGAAGATCGTCCCGGTCGCGATCAGCGGCAGCAGCCACGGGATGAGGATGAGCGTCCGCAACGTCCGGCTGAGCGGGAACCGCCGGTTGAAGAAGCTGGCGATGGCGAGCCCCAGGCCGAACTGGAAGAACAGCGTGATCACCGTGTAGATGACCGTGTTGACGATCGCCGTCCAGGTGACCGGGTTGTCGAATACCTGGCGGTAGTTGCTCAGCCCGGCGAACTTCGCGAACCCGGTCGCCAGCGAGGCGAAGGTGAAGTCCTCCAGGCTCATCGACACCCCGAAGACCAGGGGGTAGGCGAACATGACCACGACGTAGACGACCACCGGGGCCACGAACGCGAGCTGGATGAGCCGCCGACGGCGCAGGCGCCGGTGGGGCCGGACCGGAGCCCGGCTCACCGGCGCCGGCTCTCCCGATCGGGCCGGCGCCACCGCTGCGACCTGCGTCCTACCCTCCAAGGTAGCCCTTGATCGTCGACGCGGCCCCGGTGAAGGCGGCCTGCGGGCTCTGCGCACCACTGAGCGCGGTGTCGATGGCCTGGCCGGTGTCGGTGTCGACGGTCGGGTACTTGGAGGCCAGCGAGTCCGAGCCCAGGCTCTTGGTCCGGGCCTGCCCGTGCAGGGCCTCGGTGTAGAAGATGTCCATCTTCGAGCCCTGCTTGGCCTCGACGGTGGGGACGGCCGACTTGACCACCGGCACCTCCCAGTTGGTCAGGGCGTCCTTCTCGACGACCGCGTCGGTCTCCATGTACTGCAGGACCTTGCAGGCCGCCTTTTCCTTGGCCGGGGTGCTCTTGGTGATGGCCCAGACCTCGCCGCCGATCGGGGCGATCACGGTCTGGCCCTGCACCCGGGTCGGGATGCCGGACGTGCCGTACTGCAGGCCACTGACCGTGTTGAGGGTGGGGATTTCCCACGGCCCGTTGATCATCATGGCCACCTTGCCGGAAGCGAACTCCGAGGCGATGGTGGTCTGGTCCCAGTTGGTGGTGTCCTTGGACGCCGAGCCGTCCTTGACCAGGTCGGTCCACAGCGTCAGGGCCTGCACCGCCGGGGTGGCGCCGAGGTTGGTGAGGCTGCCGCCGTTGCTCCACAGGAATGGCTCGAACTGCCAGGCCGCGTTGCCGTTGGTCGGCTGGCCGGCGAAGGCGATGCCGGTGTGCTGGTTGTTGGTCAGCTTCTTGGCGTCGGTGATCAGCTCGGACCACGTCTGCGGCGGAGTCACCCCCGCGGCCGACAGCATCTGCTTGTTGTAGAAGAGCTCGATCGACGCCTGGATGAGCGGCAGGGCGTACAGCTTGCCGTTGTAGGTGGCTTCCTGGAGCTCGGCCGAGTCGATGTTGGCAGTGTTGATGCTGCACACCGAGCTCAGCGGGACCAGGTCGCCGGTGCTGGCCAGTTCGGCCAGGTCGGGGTTGTCGAGCATCAGGATGTTGGGGGCTCCCCCGGAACCCGCCTGTTCAAGGACCTTGGTCAGGTAGGTGTCGGGGGCGATGGAGGTACGGGAAATGGAGATGTGGTTCGCCTTGGCGTAATCGCCGAAGACGCCGTTCCACAGGCCGTTGGCCGGCTGCGCGGTGAAGTAGTCCTCCTCCGTGAGCTGGGTACTCCCCCCGCTGCCCAATTTCGCGGAACTGTTCCCGGACGCCGATGATCCGGACGATCCACAGGCGGCGAGTCCGGCGGCGGCCAGGGCCACGGCCGCGACTCCGACGGTCAGCTTTGCTCGAGATCTAGCGCACGCGGCCATCTATGCTCCCTTGCCGATGTGATGACCTTCGACTACGGCGGACTGGCGTCCGTGACTCAAAGCCACCGCCGACAGGTTCGTCTTGAGTGGTTCGGTGACCCGAGCTCCGGGGTCCGGACCCCGGCACACGAGTCAGTTTTCCCTGCGCAAAGTGCGTTTATCGTAAGGCGAGGTTCTTGGGCCTTCAAGACCTAGATCAGATAAAGTTTCATCTTCATCAGATCTAGATGAGCCTGAGGGCTTCACCGGGGCCGGTCGGCGGCGGCTCAGAAGGGCCGGGTGCAGGCGGGCTGCCGGCGGGCTGTCGGCGGGGCGGGCTACGCTCCCGGCATGGCGTTCTTCGTGCTGACGATGGTCAACGGGCCGCGCTACGACCCGGCCCGGGCGCGGCGCGAGCAGGACGGCTGGGACGAGCACGCCGCGTTCATGGACGAGCTGACCGCGGCCGGGTTCGTGGTGCTGGGAGGCCCGGTCGGGGACGGGGAGCAGGTCATGGTGGTGGTCGAGGCGGCCGACGAGGCGGCGGCGCGGGCCCGCTACGCCGGGGACCCGTGGGGGCCGATGGGCATCCTCGAGATCGGGGAGATCCGGCCGTGGACGATCTGGCTGGACGGCCGCGGGGTCACGACGCAGCGGGCGGCCGGGGGGCCGGGAGCTGAGGGGCCGGCGTAGGCCGTGCTGGAGGACTGGGCCAACTTCGCGGTCATCACCGGGAGCGCGGCCGGAGCGCTGACCGGGCTGCTGTTCGTGGCGGTGTCGCTGAACCGGGACCGGATCGTGGGGCACGCGGGGCTGCGGGCCGAGGCCGGGCAGACGCTGACGCTGTTCATCCTCGCCCTGCTGCTGGCGATCCTGCTGGTCATCCCGGGGATGTCGGCCCGCACGCTGGGCATCGTGCTGGTCGCGGTGGCGATCGCCTCGGGAGTGACCCTGAGCCTGCAGTCCCGCCGAAAGCCCGACTCGGACCGGGACCGCGGGCGGCCGAAGGCGGCGGACGGGCAGCCGCGGCCGCGGTTTTCCGACCTGAGCGCCGAGGACCAGCTGTACCGGCTGCTGGACGTGGTCAGCCCCAACCTGTTCTCGATGCTGTGCGTGCTCATCGCCGGCTGCCTGCAGCTGGCGGGCAGCGACGGCCTGTACTGGCTGGCAGCGTCGGTGCTGCTGGCCCTGGGCGGCGGCGTGATCAACGCCTGGCTGTTCCTGACCCGATGACGGCGGCGGCCGGGTTCTCGGGGGCGGAGGTGGCCCGGGAGTTCTACCGGGAGGCGGTGGCGCCAGTGCTGGCCCGCCATTTCCCGCGGCTGCGGTACGCGGCGGGCCGGCTGGGGTCGGGGTCGGACGTGCTCGGGTTCGACGACGCGACGAGCCGGGACCACGACTGGGGCTGCCGGCTGACGCTGCTGACCGACCGGGCCGACCGGGCCGCGGTGCCGCTGGTGCGTGAGCGGCTGGAGCGCGCGCTGCCGGCCAGCTGGCGCGGGCGGCCGGTCCGGTTCGCGACCACCTGGGACCCGGCGGTGGCGCACCGGGTCGAGGTGGCGACGGTGGGCGAGTTCGCGGCCAGCCGGCTGGAGGTCGATCCGCTGGGCGGGCTCTCGGCAGTTGACTGGCTGATGCTGACCGGGCAGGGCGTGCTCGAGCTGACGGCCGGGCCGGTGTTCACCGACCAGACCAGCGAGCTGGAGCGGCTGCGGGACGCGCTGCGCTGGTACCCCGACGACATCGACCGCTACACCCTGGCGGCGGGCTGGCTGCAGGTCAGCTACCGGTTGCCGATGCACGGGCGGGCGGCCGACCGCGGGGGTGAC
>Ga0213875_10001326_pt1 | contig 16310 bp, 15 predicted proteins | sample BarmaccomBMRX_R8_FD_160105 | JGI IMG/M metagenome (GOLD analysis project Ga0213875, IMG submission 160105) | Root-associated microbial communities from Barbacenia macrantha in rupestrian grasslands, the National Park of Serra do Cipo, Brazil - RX_R8 | ecosystem: Host-associated > Plants > Roots... | reverse complement strand
CTTCGACATCGTCGCCTGGTTGAAGAAGATGCGGCCGAAGTGCTCGCGGTCCGGGAAGATGTCGTCCTGCCGGGGCAGGAACGCCCCGCCCGAGTCGACCAGGTACACGCACGGCAGCCGGTGGGCGGCCGCCACCGCCTGCGCCCGCAGATGCTTCTTGACCGTGATCGGGTAGTAGCTGCCGCCCTTGACGGTGGCGTCGTTGGCCACCACCATGCAGTCCCGGCCCTCGATCCTGCCTATGCCCGCGACCAGGCCGCCGGCCGGCACCGGGTCCTCGTACAGCTCCCAGCCCGCCAGCGGGGCCAGCTCCAGGAACGGCGAGCCCGGGTCCAGCAGCCGGTCGATCCGGTCGCGGACCAGCAGCTTGCCCCGGCCGACGTGGCGGGCCCGGGCCTTCTCGTCCCCGCCCCGCCGGACCTGGGCCAGTCGCTCCCGCAGCTCATCGGACAGCTGCTTCAGCGGCGGAACTGCTTGCTGGTCCGCCGCCGGAGCTGCCGGCAAAGTCTCCGTCATGCCGCCCGCCCTCCTAAAAGTTCCTCCCACAGGTTAACGATCGTTAACACACCTGTCTAGTATGAGGGCATGACCGCCGTCTCCGAACCGTCCGGCCGCCGGGCCGCCGCCCGTCCCGACCGGCGCGCGCAGATCCTCGCCACCGCGGCCGGGCTGTTCGCCGACCGTGGCTTCCACGGGGTCTCGATCGACGAGCTGGGGGCGGCCGTCGGCGTCTCCGGTCCCGCCCTCTACCGGTACTTTCCCAGCAAGGACGCGATGCTGAGCGAGATGCTGGTCGGCATCAGCGAGCGCCTGCTGGCCGAGGGCCGCCGCCGGCTGGCCGCCACCGACGGCCCGGCCGCCGCCCTCCGCGCCCTGATCGGCTGGCACGTGGAGTTCGCGCTGACCGAGCCGGCCCTGATCACCGTGCAGGAGCGCGACCTCGCCAACCTCACGGCCGCCGACCGCCACCGCGTCCGCCAGCTCCAGCGCCGCTACGTCGAGACCTGGGTCGACGTGCTGCTGCAGGTGCTGCCCGAGTCCGACGAAGCCACCGCCCGGGCCGCCGCCCACGCGGTGTTCGGCCTGATCAACTCCACCCCCCACAGCGCCCTGCTCGACACCGCCGCGATGGCGTCGCTGCTGGAGCGCATGGCCGCCGCCGCCCTCACCACCCCTGGCGCCCTCGCCGTTAACGATCACTAACTGGCGGGTGGAGGGCTTTGGCCCGGCCGGACGATGCCGTGCTCGTAGGCCCAGACGGCGATCTGCACGCGATCGCGCAGGCCGAGCCGGGCCAGGGTGCGGGTGATGTGGCTCTTGATGGTCGCCTCGCTGAGGTAGAGCCGGGCGGCGATCTCGGCGTTCGACAACCCGGCCGCGATGAGCCGCACCACGTCGCGTTCCCGCTCGCTCAGCCGCCCGGCGGCGCTCTCGGCCGGTGCGCCGGGGGCCGGCCCGCGGCAGAAGTCTTCGATCAGGCGGCGGGTGATGGCCGGGGCGAGCAGTGTCTCACCGGCCCAGACCGCGCGGATGGCGCCGGTCAGCTGCCCACGGGTGGCGTCCTTGAGCAGGAAGCCGCTGGCTCCGGCCTTCATGGCGTGGTACACGTACTCGTCGAGGTTGAACGTGGTCAGCATGAGGATCTTGGCCCGGCTGCCGGCCTGGGCGAGCTGGGCGGTGGCCTGGATCCCGTCTACTCCGGGCATGCGGACGTCCATCAAGATGACGTCCGGGTCCAGGCGGCGGACCTGGGCGAGGGCCTGCCCGCCGTCACCGGCCTCGCCCGCGACCTGGAGGTCTGGCTCGGCTTCGAGCAGCATGCGCAGGCCCTTGCGGATCAGGTCCTGGTCGTCGGCGATCAGGATGCTGATCATGACGGCTCCCCGGTCGGCAGCCGGGCGCAGACGGCGAACCCGCCGCCCGGACGCGGCCCGGCCCGCAGGTCACCACCGAACACCGCGACCCGCTCGCGCATGCCCACCAGTCCGTGGCCCCCGGCCAGGGCCGGCGGCCCCACGGTCCGGGGGCCGTCCCCGTCACCGGGGCCGTCGTCGGTGACCTCGATCGTCACCGCGCGGCCGGCGCACCCGACCGTCACCTCGGCCCGGACCGGGCCCGCGTGCTTGAGCACGTTGGTCAGCGCCTCCTGGACGATGCGGTAGGCGGACACGTCCACGGCCGGGGGCAGCGCCGCCTGGTCACCGTCGATGGACAGGCTCACCTCCAGTCCCGCCGCGCGGAGGCGGCCGGCCAGCGCCGGCAGCTCGCTGATGCCCGGCTGCGGGGCGCGGCCGGTCTCCTCGTCCGGGTCGCGGAGCACGCCGAACAGGCGGCGGGTCTCGGCCAGGGCCTGCCGCCCGCTGTGCTCGATCTCCGCCAGGCTCGCGGGGTCGGCCCCGCCCGCCGCCCGCGCCCCGGCGGCGTGCAGCACGACCACGGTCAGGTGGTGGGCGATGATGTCGTGCAGCTCGCGGGCGATCCGGGCCCGCTCGGCCGCCGTGGCCTGCTCGGCCCGGCGCTCCAGGGCCGCGTTCCCGGCGGCCAGCCGGGCGCCCTGCCGGCGCGCCCGGACCAGCACGCCGGCCAGCACGAACGCCGCCAGCTGGAACACCGACAGGGCGAGGCCGGCCGAGTCGTCGCCGTTGGAGAACGCCAGCCCCAGGCCGCCGTGACCGGCCAGCTCGACCACCAGCGGGACCGCGACCAGCAGGCCCGCCGCCGCCCGCCGGACACCGGCCTGCGCGCCCAGCGAATACGCGGCGGTGAACAGCACGAGCGTGATCGGCACCGGCGTTTCCGGCTGCGGGCCGAAGTTCAGGCTCTCCGGCCGGTAGCTGGTCACCAGGTACAGCAAGGACAGGGCGGCCCAGATCGCGGCCCACATCAGCAGCGGCGCGCGGCGGCGCAGCAGCAGCGGCGCGCCCAGCAGCAGGGGCAGCAGCCCCCGCAGCCACCAGGGCCCGGCGATTGGGGTGCCGATCAGGCCCGGCCGGCTGGCCGGGCCCCAGGCGGCGATGGCGGTCAGCCCGGCCGCGGCGATCGCCAGCCCGGCATCGGTGATCGGGCCCGGGTCGCCGCTCGCCAGCCGCCGGATGGCCTTCATGCTCTTGAAGCTAACGCCCGGCCGGGCCGTGCGCATCAGCCGTGGGCCGGCTGCGATTGCGACTTACGGATGAACCGGTCCGGACCTGAGGCCGCAGACAACCGGCCCGGCGCCCGGCGACAGTGGGCGGCGGACCCACCGGATCTCCTCAGGAGGAGCTTGATGAACGTCGTCGAGACCAGTGGCCTCGGTAAACGCTACGGCGGTACCTGGGCGCTGCGCGAGTGCACGCTGGCCATCCCGGCCGGGCGGGTGACCGCCCTGGTCGGGCCGAACGGGGCGGGCAAGAGCACGCTGCTGAACCTGGCCGTCGGCCTGTCGGTGCCGTCGGCGGGTGAGGTCACGGTGCTGGGCGGCCGCCCGGCCGGGTCGCCGGCCGCGCTGGACGCGATCGCGTTCGTGGCCCAGGACACCCCGCTGTACAAGAACCTGACCGCCGCCGACATGATCTACGTGACCCGCAGCCTGAACCGGCGCTTCGACCAGGACTACGCCCGCGCCCGGCTGGCGGAGCTCGGCATCCCGCCCAAGCGGAAGGCCGGCCAGCTGTCCGGCGGCCAGCAGGCGCAGCTGGCGCTGACTCTGGCCCTGGCCCGGCGGCCGCGGCTGCTGATCCTCGACGAGCCGGTGGCCATGCTCGACCCGATCGCCCGGCACGACTTCATGGCCACGGTGGTGGCGGCGTCGGCCGGCGGGGTGTCGGTGCTGCTGTCCTCGCACGTGCTCACCGAACTGGAGCGGGTGGCCAGCTACCTCATCCTGGTTGCCCGGGGCCGGGTGCGGCTGGCCGGGTACGTCGATGACCTGCTCGCCGCCCACGGCCAGGCCAGCCTGGAAGAACTGGCCCTGGCCCACCTGCGCGAGACCACCCCGGAGGTGACCCGATGACCGCGTTGACCAGGTCCGGCCACCCGGACGGGGACGACACCCAATTGCGGCCGGTGCCGTGGCGGCGGATGGCCGGGGTCACCTGGCGGCAGCACCGGTACCCGCTGGCCGGGGTGGCGGTGCTGCTGGGCGGGCTGGCGGTGTGGCTGTGGATCATCGGCCGGCCGCTGCACCGCGCCTGGACCGCCGCGGCCGCCTGCCACCCGGCCGCCGCGTCCGCCTGCCAAGCCCTGATCGGCTCGTTCAACGCGGCCGCCACCAGCAACGTCATGAGCGACAAGGGTCCCGGCGGGGTCCTGCTGCAGGTGCTGCCCGCGCTGATCGGGGCGTTCGCCGGGGCGCCGGTGCTGGCCCGGGAGATGGAGGCCGGCACCTTCCGGTACGCCTGGACTCAGGGCTTCGGCCGGTGGCGCTGGGCGCTGGCCAAACTGGTGCTGCTGGCGGTGGCCCTGGCCGCCCTGACGGCCGCGTTCGGCGTCCTGGTGTCCTGGTACTTCCAGCCCTACGGCGGCCCTCAGGACCTGTACCGGAACTCCTCGTTCGGTGACCTGTTCAGCCTGCGCGAGGTCACGTTCCCGGCCTGGACGCTGGCCGCGTTCACGATCGGCGTGCTGGCCGGCATGCTCATCCGCCGGGTCGTCCCCGCGATCGCGGCCACCCTGACCGCCTCCGCCGGGCTCGCCGTCGCCACCGCCGGGCTCCTGCGTGAGCACTACCTGACCCCGCTGGTCACCAGCAACCCGGCCCCGCCGAGCACGCTGTGGATCATCAGCCAGTGGTGGACCAGGGACGGCCGGTTCGTCTTCGGCAGTCCCCCCTTCAGCCTCATCAACCAGTTCTGCTCGGCCCCGCCCCCCGGGCGGAGCAAGAACCCGCCGTTCGGAACGTTCGCGCAGTGCCTGGCTCCGCACGGTTACACCCAGTGGACCAGCTACCAGCCGCCCAGCCGGTTCTGGCCGTTCCAGTGGATCGAAGGCGGCTGGCTGCTCGCCCTGTCGGTGCTGCTCATCGCCGCGGCCATCTGGCTGGTCCGCCGCCGCGCCGCCTGACCTGCCGACCTGCCGGTGGCCGACTGGGAGGCGGCGCTGCGGCTCAAACCGACCGGCACGTTCGTGGTCGCCCGGAGCGCCGCCCGGCGGCCGGCCGGGGTCGGCCGATCTACACCGACGCTTGCATTGCCGGCCACGCGGCGGACAATCAGCATCGTGGGCGCGGTCACCGAGATCAGCCAGCTCGTACTGGGGGAGCGGCAGGCTCGCGACCGCGCCTGGTGGGACCAGATGCGGTCCGCCTACGCGACCGAATCGGCCGTGCGGCTGAGCTGGTTCACCGGCTCCGGCCCCGACTTCGTGACCGCGTCGCAGCAGATGGTGGGGCGCGGCGACACCGCCATCCACCGGCTCGGCCCGCCGGTGGTCCGCCTCAACGGCGACCGCGCCCTGGTCGAGCTGCCCGCCGTCATCGAGCTCCGCACCACCCTGGCCGGTGTCGAGGTCGACGTCGAATCCCGCACCCGGCTCTGTTACCGCACCGAACGCCAGGCCGGCCGCTGGCTGATCGTCGCCCTCGACCCGATCTACGAACGGGACACGCTCACCCCCGTCTACCCCGGCGCCGAGTTCACCGTGACCCCGGCCGACGTGGCCAGCTTCCGCCCCGCCTACCGGTTCCTGTCCCATCTGCTGTCGCAGCGCGGCTACACCCCCGACGGCGACATGTACGGCGACGACCGCCCCGACCAGGTCGGCGAGTTCTACCAGCACGCGTTCGCCTGGCTGGGCACCAGCCCGCCGTGACCGACCCGATCCTCACCCCGGCCGTCCGCGCGTGGGCCGCCCGGACCAGGCCCGGTGCCCGTGTCACGGGCTGTACCGTGCAGCCGCTGACCGGCGGCTACGTGTCGGGCCGGGTGGAACGGGTCACTCTGCAGCTGACAGGCGATCATGCGTCGGCCGATATGGAAAACCCTGAAAATGTGCCCATGGAGTTGGTGCGCAAGGATGTTCCGGCCCATGAGATCGCCGGCCTCCGGGCCGCCCAACCGCTGCGGCCGGACGCCACCGCGATCCCCGAACTGGTGGCTTGGGGCGAGGCCTGGCTGATGACCCCACTGGCTCCCGGCGCCGCCCTGGCTCACGGGCAGGCGCCGCCCCCCGCCCTGTTCGACTCGCTGGCCGCCCTGCACGCCCGCTATCAAGGTGACGCCGGCCTGCCCGCCCCGATCCCGCGGGTGTCGCCGGCCTGGTGGCGCTCCCTCTGCCAGCACTGGGTGGTCCCCGGCCTGCGCGCCCCCGCCGCCCGCCACCCGGCCGCCGTCACCGAACGGGCCCGGTCCCTCGTCGCCCGCGCGGCCACCTGGCCCGGCGCCGCCGCGGCCCTGGCCGAACTGCCCGCCACCCTCCTGCACGGCGACGTCCACCCCGGCAACATCCTGGTCGAGGAGGGCCGCCCCACCCTCATCGACTGGGGCAGCGCCCGGGTCGGCCCGGCCGCCCTCGACCTCGCCAACCTGGTGCCGGCCGATTCTCCGGGCGTCGCCCGTTACGCCGCCGCCTGGCCGGCCTTGACCGGCCAGCCCCTCCCGGACGGCGTGCTCGAACTCGGCTACCGCTGGGCCGCCCTCCAGATCCCGGTCCAGTACCTCCCGTGGACCGCCGCCCACCGTCCCACCACCGCGTTCACCAAAGCCCTCGACCAGATCGACCAGGCCCTCGCCCACCTCACCTGACTCCGGCCCGCCTGGCCGAGTCCGCTGCCCGGCTCACCTGACCCAGACCGCCGACCCCGTCTCCGTCCCGTCCCACTGACCCTTCCCAGTCACAAGTGGGCACATGAGATTTGTTACGCCGCTCAGCTCACGCCAGCGCCAGCACGAGACCGGCCGCGATCAGCAGGGCGGCCGTCACCCCGTGAATGCCGAGCGCGGTGGAGAGCTTGCCGCCGTTGGTGAGCACGATCGTGGCGTCCCCGATCGGCGTCAGGGCGGCGGCGACCAGTGTCCAGCCGAGGGCCGTACGCCCGGCCACCGCCCAGACCACCAGCGGGACCACCCCGGAAGTGATGTCGCGGACACCCTTGATCGCGGTCAGGGCGCGGACGTTGCCGGCCGCGACCCCGAACGCGAGCGTCGCCTGCCGGGGGACCAGCAGGAAGCGGACGCCGAGCCCGATGATGGCGGCGCAGGCGGCGAACGCCACCACAAGAGCGGCCAGATGCATGAGAGATCCTCCCTGACGCATAGTCTGGCGTCGTTATATAACAACGCTAGACTATGCGTCAGGCGCCGCCAACGGCGGGCCGAAGTCGACCAGGGCACCGAAGGCGACCCGGGCGACCAGGACGACCCGGTGCCCAGCGACGCAAAAGCTAGCCGCGCGAGCTGACCCCGGTCAGAGCCTCCAGCGCCGCCCGCGCCCCGCGCTCGGTGATGTCGCGGTAGACGTCCGCGAACACCCGCGCGAACTCGGGGTCGGCCGCCAAGTCCCCGAACAGCTGGGTCACGGTCAGGAAGCCGTCCGGATCGGCGGCCTGGCGCCGGACGGCGGTGTCGACCAGCTCGCGTTGCCGGTCGACGAAGATGATCGGCCCTCCCCCGCCGTCGACCCCGCGGGCGAACGCGGCCCAGCTGGCCACGACCGCGGCCGCCAGCGGGGAAGACAGGCCCCGCTGGCGGCGGTCGCGGATGACCGGCAGCAGGAACTGGGCGATCCGGTCGGAACCGTCGGTGCCCAGCCGCAGCAGCGTGTCCGGCACGTACCGGTTGGAGAACCGGGCCAGCAGGCTGCGCTGGTAGTCAGCGAGGTCGATGCCGGGTACCGGCGCCAGCGTCGGCTCCGCCTCGTCCTTCATGTACCGGCTGACCAGCGCGGCGATGGCCGGGTCGGCGATCGCCTGGTGAGCGAACCGGTAGCCCATCAGGTAACCGAAGTAGGCGATCGCCTGGTGGCTGGCGTTCAGCAGCCGCAGCTTCATCTGCTCATACGGCCGGACGTCGGGGACCAGCATGACCCCGGCGTCCTCGTACGGCGGCCGCCCGAGCGTGAACCGGTCCTCCAGTACCCAGGCGGTGAAGTCCTCGCAGACCACCGGCCAGGCGTCGGTCACCTTATAGGTCTCGGCCACGTAGCGGCGGGTGTCGTCGGTGGTGACGGGGGTGATCCGGTCCACCATGCTGTCCGGGAACGCCACCTCGCGCTCGACCTAGTCGCCCAGCGCCGGATCGGCCAGCCGGGCGAAGGCGGTGAAGCTGAGCCGGGCCACGTGCCCGTTGCCCGGCAGGTTGTCGCAGGACATGACCGTGAACGGCGGGATCCCGCGGTCCCGGCGGCGCCGCAGCCCCTCGACCACCACTCCGAACACGGTGGCCGGGGTGGCGCCGGGCGCCAGGTCACGCCGCACCACCGGCTCGTCGGCGTCGAACTCGCCCCGGTCGTTGAGGTTGTAGCCGCCCTCGGTGATCGTCAGCGACACGATCCGGGTGCCGGGGTCGGCCAGCCGCTCGAACACCGCCTCCGGGTCGTCCGGCCCGTACAGGAAGTCGGCGATCGAGGCGATCGACCGGGCCATCGCCCGGCCGTCCGGGGCCCGCTCGACCAGCGTGTAGCGGAGGTCCTGACCGCGCAGCGCGTCGCGGACCCGCGCGTCCCAGGGCAGCAGCCCGACCCCGCAGCTGGCCCAGTCGGCCGCCTCGCCCCGGTTCAGCAGCCGGTCGAGGTACATGGCCTGGTGGGCGCGGTGGAAGTTGCCGACGCCGATGTGGACGATGCCGATCCGGAGGTCCTCGCGCCGGTACTCCGGCTGGGCCACCTGACCGGCCAGCTCTCGCTCCACGAACCGACCATATCGCGGCCCGGGCCGGCCATTTCAGCATCGGCACCGCCGTCTACCTGGGTCTCCAGGAAAGCGAGACCAAAATCCGTCAGCTGACCGATGTCTGAAAAGTGCAACTTGCAGCACCATTTGTTGTGCAAGCGCAGCCCGAACCGGCGCCGGCCGTCCGCGGTCCCCTCCTGGACGGCCGGCCCGCTGGGCACTGCCCTAGCTTGCAGCTCATACCGGCTACGAAGGAGCCCCATGATCACGAGGGCGCCCATTTACCCGACCGAGCTCCACTCCCGCCGCGTCCGGCTGTCCACCGGCCCGCTCGCCGCGGCTGAGGCTCGCGACCAGGTCCGGGCGGCTATCAGAGCCTGGGACGTCCCGGTCGACCCGGACGTCGCCATCCTGCTCACCAGCGAACTGGTCACCAATGCCATCAAGCACGAGGCGGGGGAGACCATCACCCTGTTCATCACCTGCACCTACGGCCACCTGCGGGTGGACGTCCACGACACCTCGCGCTTCTTCCCGGTGCTGCTGGACGCCTCCGGGGACGAGGAGTTCGGCCGGGGCCTGTGCCTGGTCGACAGCCTGGCCGACAAGTGGGGCTGTGACCTCACCCCCGACGGCAAGGCCGTGTACTTCACGCTCGGCTTCCGGCCTGCCGCCGCCCCCGGTACCGGCGGCCACCGGCCGCGGTCGGTCGCCAGTCCCCGGCCGGGCATGGCCAGCCGGGGGCGCCCGGCCGTCACCCGCCCGTACGGCACGCTGCTGCGGTTCCCCCGGAAGTCACCGCGATGCGACGGTCCGCAGGGCTGACTCCCGGGCGATATCGGTCCGCGAGTGCACGTCGAGCTTCTTGAGAATGTGCGAGACGTGGGTCGCCACCGTCCGCCGGGACAGTAGCAGCCGGCCCGCGATCTCCGGGTTGGACAGGCCGTCCTCGACGAACGCGGCGATCTTGATCTCGGTCGGGGTCAGGCTCTCCCAGCCGCTGCGGGCCTGCCGGTGCTTGACCCGGGGCCCGCGGCGGATGCCGTGGCCGCGGAACTCGGCCTGCAGCCGGGCGGCGTCGGCGGCCGCCCCGAGGCTCATGTAGACCTCGACCGCCTGGGTGAACGCGGCCCGGGCCTGGCTCCGCTCACCGATCTCGACGAACTCTCCGGCCGCCGCCTCCAGCGCCTTGGCTCGCAGCAGCGGCCGCCCGGCGTCCTCGTACCCCTCGGCCGCCGCCAGCAGCCAGGGCGCCTCGTGGTCGACCAGGCCACGGCAGTAGAGCGCGTTCGCGTGCCGGTGCGGGATGTCCGACCCGGCCGCCAGCGTGGTGGCGTACCCGGTGAACGTCTGGGCGGTCTCCAGCTCCCCGGTCGCGACCGCCAGCCGGACGGCGTCGGTCAGCACGTCCTCGACCTCGTCGAGTTCGTCCGGGTCGTCGGCGAACGACGCGGTCAGCCCGGCCAGGGCGGCCGGCAGCTCGCCGAGCTGCTCGTGGTCCAGGCTCCGGGCCAGAGCGTAGGCACCGATCAGCCGGTCGCCGACCCGCTCGGCGTGCGCGGCCGCCGCGGCCAGGTACCGGCGCGCTTCGGCCAGGTCACCGCGGTGGAAGCAGATCAAGGAGGCCAGGCTGAGCTCGCCGCAGGCTCCGAACGGTTCCTTGAGTTCCTCGGGCACGATGGTCAGCTCGATCAGCGCCTCGTCCCAGCGGCCGGTCTCGAACAGCAACTGGCTCAGCGCGCCGTGCGCCTGGGCCAGCCGGAACGTGGTGCCGAGCTGATCGGCGAGGTGCCGGGCCTCGGTGGCCGCCGCGAACGCGCTCTCGTACTGGTCCCGGTAGCCGAGGATGATCGCCTTGTTGATCTGCAGCAGCAGCCGCAGGTCGACCAGGCCCGGGTCGGCTCGGGTGACGGTCAGCGCCCGGTCGTAGAGCGGCAGCGCGTCGGCCAGCTCGCCGCGGACCAGGGCCACCGCCGCCAGCACGTGCAGGGCCCACGCCATCGCTCCGTTGTCGCTGGCCTCGGTGGCCGCGTCGAGCGCGCTGGTGGCGACCTCACCCGCCTTGTCCAGCTCACCCAGGTACTTGTGGGTCCGGCCGGCCAGGACGAGCAGCCGGGCCCGGTGCCGGGCCGACAGGCCGGGCGCCGCCAGCGCATCCTGCAGGGTGGCCAGGGACTGCGCGGACGAACCGGCCAGCATCCGGCACTGGGCCAGCGTCCAGTGCAGGTCCACGAACAGATCTGGTTCGACCGGCTGGTCCAGGGCCCGGAGGACGACCTGCTCGGCGGCGGCCCGGTCCCCGATCCGGTAGAGGGCGTCGGCCAGCCGGCTGGACAGCCACCCGGCCTGGGCGGTGCTGGCCAGGGAGCGGGCCAGGGCCCGGGTGAGCAGCTGGGCGGCCACCCCCGGAGCCTGGCCGATGAGCGGGTCCGCGGTCCGGAACAGCCAGTCCAGCATCCACTGGTCCATCGGCTCGGCCGAATCCGGTGCGGGCGCCACGTCACCGGGACCAGCGACATCGCCGGACCCGTTGACGTCGGCCGAGCCGCCGACCGCCCACAGCACCTGCCGGGCGACCCGGTCCGGCGGCGCGCCCGCCTCGTCCAGCGCCCGCCCCACGTCCCGGTGCCAGGCGGCCCGCAGCGGCGCCGGTATCTCGTCGTACATGGCCGCCCGGATCAGCGGATGCCGGAACCCCAGGCTCCGGCGGGACTCGACCAGGACGCCGGCCGCCCGGGCCTCGTCCATGGCCGGGATCAGCTCGGCCACGTTCCGGTTCAGCACCACGGCCAGGTCGGAGACCGCGAACTCCATGCCCAGCAGGGCGGCGGCCTTGAGCACGTCGCGGGTCGGCCCGGTCACGAAGCCGAGGCGGTCGGCGATCGCGGCTGACAGCGAGCCGGGGGCCGAACCGCAGGCCAGCTCCACCGCTCCGATGTCGGTCACGGTCAGGCTCGAGCTGCGCAGCAGCGCGGCCACCAGCTCGGTGAGGTAGAGCGGGTTGCCGGCCGCCCCGCGGGCCAGCCGCAGCAGCTTGGAGTCGGGACGGCCACCCGCCAGCCGGGCCACCAGGTCGGCGGTGGCGTCGGCGCTGAGCTCGGGGAGCGGTAGCCGGTCGGTCTCACCGACCGCCCGCCGCAACGCTAGCAGATCGTCGCGCTGCGGCACCGGGCGCATCATCCCGATCAGCAGCAACGGCAGGTGCCCGGCCGACCGGGCCAGGCGGCCCCACAAGTTGACGCTGGCCGCGTCGGCCCACTGCAGGTCGTCGACGACCAGGATCGTCGGCTGGGCCGCGCACTGCTCGGTCACCAGCGCCAGCAGCTGCTCGGCCAGGGCGGCCTGGATGTCGGTACCCCGGTCGGCGGTCGCCTCGCCGCGCAGCAGCCGCACGATCGTGGTGCGCCGCGGGTTGTCGTCCGGCTCGCGGACCCGCAGCCCGTCCAGGAACGGCACCAGCGGCAGCGCTTGGCCGAGCTCGTCACCGGCGCCCCAGAACACCTGGCAACCGGCGTCCTGGGCTCCCGTGACCGTGTTCCGGACCAATGCGGACTTGCCAATGCCGGGCTCACCCTCGATCAGTACCGAGCTGCCGTGTCCCACCGACAACTCTTTTACCAATTCGGTCAGCAAGGCAGTTTCGCTGTCGCGACCGACGAGGGCACCGGCCGGCGTCACCGGGGGCATGGATGAACCCTACTACCAGAACATTTATCGAACAAGAAGCGCTTTTTCGGACACTAATTCGGTGGCCGGAAGCGCAATGCCGACCGTCGGCATTCGTCGGGTCGCATGCTTGCGGCGCAAGTTTCATGAACCTTGCAGAGAAACGTTCTTGAGTATTTTTCTGCCCGAAGGCATGACTTTTTCTAAACAACCAAAACTGCAAAGATAAATGCAGTTTTTGGTCAGGAAAAGTTTGGCCTAAACACTTAACTTTTCCGCTGTAATCATCTCATAATGACACCAAGCCCGCAGGGCTTCCGATAAATTGACGGGGCCCGCGGGGATGCTGCGCAGGCTTTTGAACTGCGGAAACACTGGAGGCGGCATGTCACTGAAGCGTAACATCATTATTCCCGCGATCCTCTCACTGAGCACCGCCGGGTCAATTCTGGCGGGCACGACAGCCGTGGTCCTGACATCCTCGGCTCCGGCTGCGGTAGCGTCCTCGGCCCACGCGACCAGGCCGCTCTGGATCTATGAGGGCTAGCTGCACAGTAATCTTGCGGTTTACGGCCTGCCGTCGATTCAGATAATCGGGGCAGGCCCGCCGGATTTTCATCGTTGTGCGCGAATGCCGATTGTGCGCTTCCAGTTTGTTTAACCGATGGCCAGCGGCCGCCCGCGCGAACTGAATGGGCTGAGCCACCGCCCGGGCCGCCTGCGGTAACTCTGACTACCTCGTTTCACTGTGGTCCCGGTTGCCCTACTGCTTTACCCCAGTCACAAGGCCGGGTTTTCGTCCCGGCCCCGGTGCGGCCGGCCCTCGGGACCGCCCGATCTACCCGCGTGCCCATTGAGCAGCCGCGGGTTTCCATTTGCACGGGCGTTTGCATGTGCATTACGCGTCGACCCGGCCGCTGAGGCACCCTATATTGCCGGCCCAGCCTGCTCATACGCGTCCACCTGGACACCGGCCAATCCTTACCGATCGCTGCCCGTCCGGGCTTGGTTCTGACCGTCGCCCGAATCTTGTTGCCGCGCATTTTGAACCGAAAATCCCTCCGCTACGTACCAGATAGCGGGGTGGAAGCTTTGGTTGCGGGTTGTGTGGGTACGGTGTAATAAGGGTTTCCGGAAAATTGCCATGAAACCTGCGGCACCGCCCCCGCTGCTCGCCCCGCGGTACCGAGGAGGGACGCCATGATCGCCCCAGGGAGTCCTACCGTTCGACGGCGCAGGCTGGCGGCTGAGCTGCGCTCGATCAGAGAGAGCCGCGGCAAGAGCGGCGATTCGGTCGCGGCCGCGCTGAAGTGGTCGGCTTCGAAGATCAGCCGTTACGAGCGGGCCCGCACCAGCCTGCGGCCCAAGGAGGTCGAGCGGCTGCTCGACTACTACGAGATCACCGGTTCCCGCCGCGAGCTGCTGCTCGGGCTGGCCCAGGACGCGGCCCAGAAAGGCTGGTGGGAAGAGTACGGCGACAATCTTTCCGAGGACTACCAGCAATTCATCGGCCACGAGGACGAGGCGGCCGCCATGTCGATCTGGCATGTCGACGTCGTCACCGGCCTTTTGCAGACCGAAGCGTACGCCCGCCACATCATCGGCAGTTACAGCCGGGTCGAACCGGTCCCGCCCGGTGTGATCACCCGGAAGGTCAACGTCCGGATGCGACGCCAGCAGGTGCTGGAGCGCGACGAGCTCCAGCTGTCGGTCATTCTCGACGAATCGGTGCTGCGGCGCCGGATCGGTGATGACGCCGTCATGCACGACCAGCTGCTGCGGCTGGCGAAGGATGCCGAGCGGCCCAATGTGGCGCTGCAGATTCTTCCGCTGAATGCACAGCACGACGTTTTCGGCGAGTCGTTTGTCATCTTCGGTTTTCAGGTGGACAACGATGCCATGCTGCAGGAGGTCGTGAGCATTGAAGAAATGCGTCGGGGATTTATCTTCGAGGAAGAGCGGGAAACGTACCTGCACCGGATCGCCTTTCAGGTGCTGGCCCAATCAGCGCTCGACCGGGAGGCTTCCCGGGACCTTATTCTGGAAACGGCCGAGACGCTTTGGTCAGGTGACGGAGGCCGCTAGCGGCAGGCCTGCCCGGGCTATTTGCCCGGGATCGTTTCCCATGTCACGGTTGGCGTGCCCTGGCCGTCATGACTGGCCTGGCCGGTTGTGCCCACGTTTGCCGACGCTGTCAACGGGATTTGCCGACGCTTTTTGCCGAAGTGCCCTGCGGGTGGGGCGACAGTGGACCTACGGTGTACCTGATGTGTTATTCTCGGGTCATCTTGCTACTAAAAGTAGCCAAACGACCTCGGGCTGTTAGCCTACTCCATTGGTAACGCGAGCTCCAGCGAGGTATGACGTGGAAAGCCCTACATTCGGAGAATTGCCCGAAGCGCCGGGTTCGGGTCTCAGCTGGGTGAAGAGTTCCCTGAGTTTTTCCAGCGGCAACTGCGTCGAGGTGGCCAGCCTCCCCGATGGTGGTGTCGGGCTGCGCAACAGCAGGCATCCGGAAGGGCCGATGCTGGAATTCACTCCGGATGAATGGCAGGCGTTTATCGGCGGCGCGCACAACGGAGAATTCGACCGCTTCGGCCGGTAGCGATCGCCGGTCAGATCAGCCGCTGAGGGTACCGGGCGGGGAGGGCAATGGAGCCTTCCCCGCTTTTTGCTTTTCCGGCTGCGGTCGCCCGGTCTGGCCCCCGCCCCTTCGTACATACGTCAGCTGACGGATGTCTTGCAGTGCAACTTGCACGAGACTTTGCGGTGCAAGAAGACTCGGTCACCCGGCTGTGACCCCACGGAGAGGCGGGACCGTTGGACGTTGCCCGGCTGCGGGAGAGCTTCGCCCTTGTCTCGGCGCACGGCGACGAGCTACCGCTGTTCTTCTACGCCGACCTGTTCCTGAAGCACCCGGAGACCCGGGACATGTTTCCGGTGTCGATGGCGTCGCAGCGTGACCACTTCGTCAAGGCGCTGGTCAAGATCGTCGCCCAGGTCGACCGGGTCGACGACCTCAAGCTGTTCCTGCAGGACCTGGGCCGTGACCACCGCAAGTTCGGGGTGGTCACCGAGCACTACGGCGCCGTCCGCGGCAGCCTGCTGGCCACCCTGCAGCACTTCTCCGGGCCGGCCTGGACCCCTGAGCTGGCGGCCGACTGGACCGCCGCCTACGAGCTCATCGGCTCGGTGATGATGACGGCCGCGAACGCCGACGAGCAGGCCCGGCCGGCCTGGTGGCACGGCACCGTGGTCGCCCACGAGGCGCGCTCGTTCGACGTGTCGGTGCTGCTCATCCAGCCCGAGCCGCGGATCGACTACCTGCCCGGGCAGTCGGTCGCGCTCGAGTGCGAGAGTCACCCGCGGCTGTGGCGGTTCTACTCGATGGCCAACGCCCCGCGCCAGGACGGCCTGCTCGAGATCCACGTCCGGCTGATCGACGGCGGGATGGTGAGCATGGCGCTGACCAGCCCGTCCATCGTCGGCACGACGGTCCGGATCGGACCGCCGGTCGGGGTGCTCACGCTCGACCCGCTCAGCTTCGGCCGCCCGCTGCTGCTGGTGGCGGGCAGCACCGGGCTGGCCCCCCTGAAGGCGATCCTCCAGCAGGTGGCCGGGCTACCCCAGCGCCCGCCGGTCCGGCTGTTCTTCGGCGCCCGGCGCGCCGACGGCCTCTACGACCTGGAAAACCTGGAGAAGATGGCGGCCGAGCACCCCTGGCTGACCGTCACCCCGGTGGTGTCGGACGACCCCACCTTCACCGGTGAGACCGGCAACCTGCCGGACGTGGTGGCCCGCCACGGCGACTGGTCCGGCCACGACGCCTACGTCGCGGGCC
>Ga0213875_10001325_pt1 | contig 16321 bp, 19 predicted proteins | sample BarmaccomBMRX_R8_FD_160105 | JGI IMG/M metagenome (GOLD analysis project Ga0213875, IMG submission 160105) | Root-associated microbial communities from Barbacenia macrantha in rupestrian grasslands, the National Park of Serra do Cipo, Brazil - RX_R8 | ecosystem: Host-associated > Plants > Roots... | reverse complement strand
CGACCCGCGCCGCTGCACGCCGTCGCCGTGGTGCCCCGTCGCGCCTGGAAGGTGACGAAGGTGCCGCGACGTCGATGTTCATCCTAGGCCAGCCGTGCCGGTTCGGCGGTAGCGCGGGCGGCGCAATGATCGCGCGGTGACATTGCGCTCGGCGAAGGCGGGATCGCGCCGGGCGGCGTTGTCGAACGCGCCGGTCGCGCGCAACGCCGCGATCAGCAGCTTCTCGTTATATTTGCGATTGGTGCCGACCTGCACGCCGCGATAGTAGACCGGCACCGCATAGCCGTTGATCGCGCGATCGATCGCGGTGCCGAGCGCCTCGTGATGGCCGATCTCGATGGCCTCGTCCCACGCCGCCGCGAAGCTTTCCGCGCCGGCCCGCGCGCGGAGCGCATAGGCCGATTTGCGGCTCATCCCCACCGCCTGCGCCGCCGCCGAGACGAGCCCGATCCGCGCGAGCTCGAGCAGGAATGCGCGCTGCCGCGCCGCCGTCCACCCGTCGCGCCGCGCGCGGGTGGGGACGGGCGTGAACTGCGGCCAGGGCGGATCGGCGGGGGCGGAGGATTTGCGCATCGGCGAGGATATGCGGGAGGCGGGGCGTGTAGGAAAGTTCTTTGCTGGATATGTCAAGTGTCACTTGACAGGCGGCATAAAATGCCGTATCTGGGTTTATGCTGATCAAGAGCATTCGGCATAAGGCGCTGCACCGGTTCGCCGAGACGGGCGTTGCGAAAGGACTGCCATCGGGATCGGTGGGTCGATTGCGCAACATGCTGGCGTTTCTCGACGCGACTAGCGGTGAAGAAGAGTTGCGCGTTCCACCGAACTTCGGCGCCCGTCGCTTGACCGGCGACCGGGCTGGCGAGTGGGCGCTGACGGTAACGCGCAACTGGAGACTCACGTTTCGCGTCGACGCGAACGGCGCAATTGAAGGCATGGACCTGGAGGATTATCACTGATGGCGATCCAGCTTCACCCCAGCTTCGCGGTGCATCCGGGCCTGTGGCTCCGTGCCGAGATCGTCGAGCCCGCCGGCCTGAGTGTCACCGCGCTCGCCGAGCGGCTGCACGTCACCCGCCAGGCGGCGAGCAACCTGCTCAACGGCAATGCCGGCCTCTCCGCCGAGATGGCGATACGCTTCGAGAAGGCGTTCGGCCTCAAGGCCGACACGCTGATGCGCATGCAGGCCGCGCATGAACTGGCGGCGGCGCGGGCGCGGGAGGATGAGATCGTAGTAGAGGCGGCTTGAAGAGGGCTATCGCCTAGCAAGTGCTCCTTGTATGTTCTTTTTCAAGATGCTCCGGGGTTGATCGGGATGAGCCAATCAGAATGCCTTCGCGGCCTGCCCGTCGATGCTAAGGGCCTCGCGAATCTGATGCTGGATTGGGCAGAGAAGGAGTCTCGCCCCGTCACGCCGATGAAGTTGCACAAGCTAATATACTTTTGTCACGCTGACATTATCGTGCAGTTTGAACAGGCTCTGGTCAAACAAGAATTTGAGGCATGGGATTACGGGCCGATTATACCTAGTTTATATGCAGAGTTTAAGATATTCGGAAGGATGAATATAACGAGCAGAGCCACCTCGTTTGATCCTGTCTCTGCAAAGAGGAGGGTGGCAAAAACTGATATTGATGCAGAGGTAAGGTCACTAATCTATAGGCTATACTCATTCTATGATCGGTATGCTGCTATGCAGCTGTCTGACTTGTCCCACGTATCGGAGGGACCTTGGCGTCACGCTAGGTCGTTGTTTTCTAATGGTCTGAACATGGATCGACGCATTTCGAATGATATGATCGCGCGGCTTCACAAGCTTTCCCACACGTAGCTGTCCGGAGTCGATTGACTCAGCGACCCCGTTATGTTCCCTTGCGGTGCTGGAGGTCGTGGTATGTCCCGCTCGAATGCTCCGTTGGCTCTCTCAGTCGTTACTTTGACCGTGCCCGGCAACGTGGAGGCCACGGTCTCTAGGATAACAGAGTTTGACGATCGAGATTTTGGTTTCAATCATAACCAGACATGGGCGTCATTGCCGTTGGCGTTGCGCGGGGTTCTTCGACCCGAATCTGTCGAAGGTTCTTTTAAAATGGCGCCTCCTCGGGTGCAGAAGTGCATCGTAGCGCTTTGTGAACTCGGCCTACGATCGCCACGTGAGACGATGCGCTTCGTGGATCATCCGGGTGCGGGTCTTCGGGCGGTTGAGTCGATCGATTGGGATCCCGAGGTGCGCGTTCGTGTCAAAGGTTCTTGCTGGTACATGCGGGAAGACACGCCCGTTATCCCGATGCTTCAACCTAGAAAGGCTGCGTTGGAACTCGAACGGCTTTCTGTTTATATGCTGCTTGCCCGTAGAGCATATTGCCAAGGTGACTGGGTCGATGCGGATCTTGATCTGATCGATCTGTCTGGGGACGAGCCCGTATCTGCTTCGGTTATCGCTGCACGAGACTTGGCTGGCGTTCCAGAAATGACTGTGAACGAATATGTTCATACGTTTGTCGCAGCGAAAAGAAAGGCCGATCATCTTCGCACAGAACGAGAGAAGATTGCGCCAGCGCTCCCGATGGCCGAACTTCTTGACCTAAAGTAAAGAGTCTCACCCTACCACCACAAAGCTATCGAGCACCCGCTTCCTTCCCGCCTGCTCGAAGTCGATCTCGAGCTTGTTGCCTTCGATCGCGGCGATGGCGCCGTAGCCGAACTTGCTGTGGAAGACGCGCTGGCCCAGTGCCAAATCCGTGCGGGGCTTGGCGCCGAGGCTGACGGCGCTGCCCCTAGCTTCGCTCGGCACGCGCGCCGCCACCGGCAGCGGCCCCGCCGCGGCGGCGCGTTGCCAGCCGGCGCCTCTCCCCTGCGCGCGGGCGACGTGCGCGAACGGGTCGCTGTGCTCGCTCCATTGCGCGCGCCACAGGCTCTCGCCGCCGGACATCGTCGTGCTCGCGGCGATATGCTCCTTGGGCAGCTCGCCGACGAAGCGGCTCGGCAGGCTGCTCGTCCACTGGCCGTAGATGCGGCGGTTGGCGGCGTGGAGGATGACGCAGCGCTTCCGCGCGCGGGTGATCGCGACGTAGGCGAGGCGGCGCTCCTCCTCCAGCGAGGCGAGGCCGCCCTCGTCGAGGCTGCGCTGCGAGGGGAACACGCCTTCCTCCCAGCCGGCGAGGAAGACGGTGTCGAACTCCAGGCCTTTCGCGGCGTGGATGGTCATGATCGTGACCTTGCCGCCTTCCTGCGGCGCGTCATTGTCCATCACCAGGCTGACATGCTCGAGGAAGCCGCCGAGCGTCTCGTAATCCTCCATCGCGCGGACGAGCTCGGCGAGGTTGTCGAGCCGGCCGGCGCTCTCGGCGGAGCGATCGGCCTGGAGCATCGCGGTGTAGCCGCTCTCGTCCAACAGTTGCCGGGCGAGTTCGGGGTGGGGAAGCTGGCTCGCCTTGTCGCGCCAGCGCGCGATGTCGCCGACGAGGCGGCCCAAGGACTTGCGCGCGGCGCCGGTGAGCTCGTCGGTATCGAGCACGCGAGCCGCTGCGAGGGTGAGAGGGATGCCCTGCGATCGGGCTATCCGGTGGAGCGTGGCGACCGCTTTGTCGCCGAGGCCGCGCTTGGGGACGTTGACGATGCGCTCGAACGCGAGGTCGTCGGCGGGCTGCGCGACGACGCGGAGATAGGCGAGCGCGTCGCGGATCTCGGCGCGCTCGTAGAAGCGAAAGCCGCCGACGATGCGGTAGGGCAGGCCGATCGCGATGAAGCGGTCTTCCAATTCGCGGGTCTGGTGCTGCGCTCGAACTAGGATAGCGGCCTGGTCGAGCCGACCGCCGTAGCGCTGCAAGACTTCAATCTCTTCGCCGATGCGACGGGCTTCTTCGGGACCGTCCCAGACACCGATGACCTCAACCTTGTCGCCGACATCTTCTTCGGTCCACAGCGTCTTGCCGAGGCGGCCGCCATTGTTGGCGATGAGCCCGGAGGCGGCGGCGAGGATGTGCGGGGTCGAGCGGTAATTCTGTTCGAGCCGGATGATCTTGGCGCCCGGGAAGTCCTTCTCGAAGCGCAGGATGTTGGCGACTTCCGCGCCGCGCCACGAATAGATCGACTGGTCGTCGTCACCGACGCAGGCGATGTTCTTGCGCGCCTGCGCGAGCAGGCGCAGCCAGAGATACTGCGCCTGGTTGGTGTCCTGATACTCGTCGACCATGATGTACTTGAAGCGCTGCTGATAGGCGTCGAGCACGTCGCGATGCGTCTTGAGGATGACGAGCATGTGGAGGAGCAGGTCGCCGAAGTCGCAGGCGTTCACGGCGCGCAGCCGCTCCTGATATTGCCGGTAGAGCGCCTGGCCCTTGCCGTTGGCGTAGAGCTCGCTCTCGCCGGCGTCGATCTCGGCGGGCGTCCAGCCGCGGTTCTTCCAGCGATCGATATGGCCGGCGAGCGCGCGCGCGGGCCAGCGCTTCTCGTCGATGTCGGCGGCGAGGATGAGCTGCTTGAGCAGGCGAAGCTGGTCGTCGGTGTCGAGGATGGTGAAGTTCGATTGCAGCCCGACGAGCTCGGCGTGGCGGCGGAGCATCCGCGCCGCGACCGCGTGGAAGGTGCCGAGCCACGGCATGCCTTCCGCCGCGCCGTCGCCGATGATGCGCTCGACGCGCTCGCGCATCTCGCGCGCGGCCTTGTTGGTGAAGGTGACGGCGAGGATCTCGCTCGGCCAGGCGCGGCGGGTGGCGATCAGATGGGCGAGGCGCGCGGTGAGCGCCGCGGTCTTGCCGGTGCCGGCGCCGGCGAGCATCAGCACCGGTCCCTCGGTGGTCAGCACCGCCTCGCGCTGGGGATCGTTGAGCCCGCGCAGATAGGCGGGTTCGGGGGCGAGCGACGCCAACTCAGTCATCCTCCGTCTTCCCATCTGCGCCGTTCGTCCTGAGCGAAGTCGAAGGACGTGCGGGAGGCGGGGCGTACGGGGCACGCACTTCGACTTCGCTCAGTGCGAACGGATTACTTTGGAAGAGAGCAGTCACCCCGAACAGGTAGGGAACGGGGCGGGCCGAGGCAACCGCGCTCCGCCAGCATCGTTGGGGTAGCGACGCATAGGAGATTGTTCATGAAAGCCGCTCTTCCCGTGATCGCCGCCGCGCTGCTGCTCGCCGCCTGCGGCAAGTCCGCGGCCGACAAGCAGGCCGATCAGCTCGACAACGCCGCGCAGCAGAGCGATTCCGCCGCCGCCAACGTCCTCGAGAACTCCGCCGACGCGATGCGCAACGGCACGATCGCCGCATCGGGCGCGACCACGCAGAACGCGATGCAGGCCGCGGGTGCCGCCGCCGCCGCCAATCCCGCGAACGAGGCGCAGCCGGCCGCGAACGCGCAAGACACCGCAATCCCGGGCACGCCGTCGCCGACCGGTCACACCAAATAGTCGCCGGCCATGTCCGCATGATCGCGCCGAAGAGGCGTCACGCGCAAAAAAGAAGGTGAATGCCGGCTTTAACGCTCTTTCGATCGGGCGGTGCACTTCCCCTTGGGGCCATCTTCGATCATAAACGTTTCGACAACCAAGACCGGGGTCGAACTTAGTTTCGGGGATGCCATAGAGGTGAGCGCGCCGTTCCGCTTTCCACGCTTCTTCGTGACGACACCCTCACCATGCCCCTATCTGCCGGGCAAGACGGAGCGCAAGGTCTTCACCGAGCTCACCGGTCCGCACGCCGCCGAGCTCAACGACGCGCTCGGGCGGATCGGCTTCCGCCGCTCGCAATCGGTCGCCTATCGGCCGAGCTGCCATGGCTGCCAGGCCTGCGTTTCGGTGCGCGTCGTCGCCAGCGAGTTCAAGCCGAACGCGACGCAGCGCAAGCTGATGCGGCGGCATGACGATCTCGTCGTCTCGGCCTGCCAGCCGTGGACGACCGAGGAGCAGTTCGCGTTGCTGCGCCGCTATCTGCTCGCGCGCCACCCCGGTGGCGGCATGGCCGACATGGACGACATCGACTTCGCCGATATGGTCGAGCAGACGCCGGTCAACACGCATGTGATGGAATATCGCGAGCCGGGCATCGGCGGTCGTCCCGGCCGGCTCGTCGGCGCTTGCCTGACCGATCATCAAGCCGACGGACTCTCGATGATCTACAGCTTCTTCGAGCCGGACAGGCCCGAGCGCTCCGGCCTCGGCACCTACATCATCCTCGATCATATCCGCCGCGCCGCGCACGCCGGGCTGCCCTATGTCTATCTCGGCTATTGGGTCGAGGGGTCGGCGCGGATGCAGTATAAGGTCCGCTTCCAGCCGATCGAGCGGCTGGATTCGGGCGGCTGGCGGCGCTTCGATCCGCCCCCGCCGGCGTTGGTCGTGCGGAGTGAGCCGCTGCCCTCGAAGCTCGCACCGATCGGCTGAGCCTTTGCGTCGCGGCGGCGGCGTTCCTATCTATCGAATTGTTGCCGTCATCCCAGCGGACGCCGGGATCTCGTGCGGCAAGCGCGGCGCACAAGCCTCCTGACACCCCAGCGTGCGCTGGGGATGACGGTCTTTGGGAGATAGGGATCATGACGATCGAGACGGCGACCTTCGCGGGCGGCTGCTTCTGGTGCACCGAGGCGGTGTTCAACGACGTCGTCGGCGTCGAAAGCGTCGAGAGCGGCTATATCGGCGGCAGCGTCACCAACCCCAGCTATCGCCAGGTCTGCGGCGGCGACACCGGCCATGCCGAGGCGATCCGCGTCCGCTTCGACAGCGACGTGATCTCCTACGCCGATCTGCTCGACATCTTCTTCCACACGCACGACCCGACGCAGCTCAACCGCCAGGGCAATGACATCGGCACGCAATATCGCTCGGCGATCTTCCCACAGTCGCCGGATCAGGAAGCGGAGGCGCGCGCCGCGATCGTGCGCAACCAGCCCGATTGGCCGAAGCCGATCGTCACCACGATCGAGCCCGACGGCCCGTGGTACAAGGCCGAGGATTATCATCAGGAATATTGGCAGGGCGAAGGCCAGCGGAATCCCTATTGCCTCGCGGTGATCCCGCCCAAGCTCGCCAAGCTGCGCAAGAGCTTCGCGGCGCGGTTGAAGGACGGCGTGGCGCTATCCTAACCCCGGTGCTCCGGCGAAGGCCGGAGCGCTGCATGGGGTGCCGCGCTCATGATCTCAGGGCTCTGGCCTTCGCCGGAGCACGGTTGTCCTGAGAATCAGCGCGATCACGAAATCTGGGTGACGCTCCAAAACCGTTCGTGCTGAGCGAAGTCGAAGCACGTGATGAGCCATGCGCCTTGGCCACACGTGCTTCGACTTCGCTCAGCACGAGCGGATTCCTACTGGATTAGCGCGGTGCCGCAGCGCGCTTCAGGCGGTCGTTGATGGCGCGGCCCAGGCCTCCGTCCGGGATCGGTGCGATCGCGATGGCCGCCGTGCCAGAGGCATCGGCGCGGTGCAGCGCGTCGAAGAGGTTCGCCGCCGCCTGCATGAGGTTGCCGGTGTCGGAGAGCGTGTCGTCGCCGGTGACGGCGCCGAACCCGATCAGCCACTCGCCGGGAATCGCGTCGCGCGCGTTCAGGCGCAGCGGCTTGGCCGGTGCGTAGTGGCTGGAAAGCTGGCCCGGCGCCTCGATCTTGTCATCGCCGGTCGTCGTCAGCGGTAAGCCGGCCACCGCCGCCAGCAGCTCGGGATCGAGCGGCCCGGGACGGAGCAGCCGCAGCCGGTGCTGTTCCACCGCGACGATCGTGGATTCGAGGCCGTGCGCGGTCGGGCCGGAATCGAGGATCAGCGGGATGCGCCCGCCGAGCGAGCGCAGCACATGCTCCGCGCGCGTCGCGCTGATCGTGCCGCTGGCGTTGGCCGAGGGCGCGGCGAGCGGGCGGTTCGCGGCGGCGAGCAGCGCGCGCATCGCCGGGTGGGCGGGCACGCGCAGCGCGATCGTGGCGAGGCCGGCGGTGACGATACGGGCGATGCCGTTCGCGGCGCGCGCAGGGAGCACCAGCGTCAGCGGGCCCGGCCAGAAACGTGCGGCGAGGCGCTCGGCTGCGTCCATCATCGCCGCGAGCCCGGCGGCGGCGGCAGCGTCGGGCACATGCACGATCAGCGGGTTGAAGCTCGGTCGGCCCTTGGCCGCGTAGATGCCGGCGACCGCCGTTGCGGACGTCGCGTCCGCCGCAAGCCCGTAGACCGTCTCGGTCGCGACCGCGACCGGCTGGCCGGCGCGGATCAGCGCGGCCGCGCGCGCAAGGCCATCGTCGGCAGGCAGCACGAGCGTTTCGCGATCGGAGGGAAGCGCGTCCATGGCGGCGGCTAACCCGCGTCCCATCCCGGCGCAACCTCGCGGACGTTCGTTGCGGAGAAGAACCTATTTTCGTGGCACTGCAACATTGATCTGTCTAAACTCGTGCAAAACGGGAATCGGGTCATGTCAATTACAGATCGACCGCTCGCGCTCTTCTGCAGCTGGCGCGGCCATCGCCGAGCGGCCGAGAAAAGCTGGGACGGTGAATTCTATCACAGTCGCTGTGCGCGTTGCGGCGCAGCAATCCTGCGTCTGTCGGGTGAGCGTCGCTGGCGGCTGCCGGATGCCGACGAACTGCGCTATTTCGAGAAGAAGCGCCAAGCCGTCGAGACGCTTGCCGTTCCCGCGCAGGAATGACCGGTCAGACGCGTTCTTCCGCTGCGCTGAACAGTTCCTCGCGGGCGATGCCCAGCCGCTCGATCGTCGCCCGCACGCGCGGCCACTCGGTCGTCAGGAAGGCGGCGCGTTCGCTCGCGCGCAGCCGCGCCGCCGCGCCCGTCGCGACGAACATGCCGACGCCGCGCCGAACCACGACGAGCCCGTCATCCTGGAAGCGTTGATAGGCCTTTGCCACGGTGAGTGGGTTGGCCTCGTAGCGCGCCGCGAGTGCGCGCACCGAAGGCAGCGGATCGCCGTCACGATATTCGCCATCGAGGATCGCGGCCGCGATCCGGTCGCGAATCCTGACGTTGATCGGCCGCTCGTCGCGCATCTCGAGCGACATAGTGTACTAATACAGCATGGCGCGTCAAGGATTCGACGTCCTTCCGCGGCCGCAGCGCCGTCTCAGCCCGGCCAAAGGCTCACCACCGCGTCGTAGTCCGGGCGCGGCCGCTCCTCGAGCGCGCGTGCGGGCGAACCGACGAAGATGAAGCCGGCGATCCGTCCTTCGGGCGCGAAGGCCGCGCGGACCGTCTCCGAATAGGCCGCCCAGCCGGTCAGCCAGCCGGCGACGAACCCTTCGGCGTGCGCGGCGGCGAGCAGGTTCATGCACGCCGCGCCGGCCGAGAGCTCCTGCTCCCAGATCGGAATGTGGCTGGCGTGCGCCGGCATCGAGATCGCGACGACGAGCACGGGGGCCTGCAGCGCGAACTGGCGGTTGGCCTCGATCTCGAGCCGGCCGGCATCGGCCTTGGTTTCGCGATAGGCGCGGTCGAGCAGATCGGCGAAGGCTTTGCGCTGGCCGCTGCCGACGATCACGAAGCGCCACGGCGCGAGCTTGCCGTGATCGGGCGTGCGGATCGCGGCGGCGAGGATGCGGCGCAGTTGCGCGTCGTCCGGTCCCGGCGCGACCATGTCGCGCGGCTTGCCCGAACGGCGCGTCGCGACGAGGCTGGCGGGGGAGGAGCGATCGTTGAACATCGCGCGGCCTTAGCGGTCGGCGATCGGGCTTCCTAGCTCAACCTGCCGAGGCTCAGCGCCGTTCGGTTCGAGCTTGTCGAGAACCGGCCAAGCCGGGCGCGGGGCCGCTTCTCGACGGTCGCATTTCGACAAGCTCGATGCTGCTCGAAGCGAACGGGTGTTGAAGGGCCGTCGCTTCTCATCGGGGAGCGATGGGGTTAGGTTACAGGGGAATGACAGCCCTTGCCGACGATCGCGCCGCGCGAACCTTCCTCGGCCATCCGCGCGGGCTGTTCGTGCTGTTCTTCGCGGAAACCTGGGAGCGCTTCTCCTATTACGGGATGCGCGCGATCCTGGTCTTCTACCTCACCAAGCATTTCCTGTTCGGCGAGGACAAGGCCTATCTGCTCTACGGCGCCTATACCTCGTTGGTCTACATCACGCCGGTGATCGGCGGCGCGCTCGCCGATCGCTGGCTGGGCGCGCGGCGGGCGGTGCTGTTCGGCGGCGCGCTGATCGCGATCGGCCACCTCACCATCGCACTGGTCGAGGGACCGAGAGGCGCGCAGGGCGGTTTCCTGCAAGGCTTCTACCTCGCGCTCGCCTTCATCGTCGTCGGCACCGGTTTTCTCAAGGCCAACGTCTCGACGATCGTCGGCCAGCTCTATCCGCGCGACGACATCCGGCGCGATCCGGCCTATTCGATCTTCTACATGGGCATCAACGTCGGCGGCGCGGTCGGCCCGATCGTCGTCGGCCTGCTCGGCGAGCTGTGGGGCTGGGGCTGGGGGTTCGGCGCCGCGGGCGTCGGCATGCTCGCGGGGCTGGTCAACTTCGTGCTGTTCCAGCCAGCGCTGGGCGCGGCCGGGTTGCCGCCGTCGCCGCAGGCGCTGCGCGCACGCGGATCGATCGGGCTCAGCACCGAGACGACGATCTATGCCGCCGCGATCGGCGGCGTCGTGCTGATCTACGCGCTGATCCAGTATCAGGATCTGGTCGGCTGGCTGCTCGTCGCGTTCGCCGCCGCCACGGTTGCCTTCGTGCTGTGGCGCGCGGTCGCGACCCTCGAGAGGGACGCGCGCAACCGGATCCTGGCGGCGCTCTTCCTCTGCGCGCTCAACCCGCTGTTCTGGGGATTGAACGAGCAGGGCGGCTCGTCGCTCAACGTGTTCACCGATCAGCGGGTCGACCGCCACCTGTTCGGCTTCGAGGTCCCCGCTTCGCAGTTCCAGTCGCTCAACTCGATCTTCATCATCGTCTTCGCGCCGGCGTTCGCGGCGCTGTGGACCTGGCTTGGGCGGCGACGCCTCGAGCCGAGTACGCCGGCCAAGTTCGGCATCGGCCTCGCGCTCACCGGCCTCAGCTTCCTCGTGCTGGTGTGGGGCGCGGCGAGCGGCAACGCGCTGACGCCGGCGATCTACATCGTGCTGCTCAACCTCGTCATGACCTGGGGCGAGCTCGCGCTGTCGCCGGTCGGCCTGTCGGCGATGACGCGGCTGTCGACGCTGAACATGGCGGGGCTGATGATGGGGGTGTGGTTCCTGTCGACGGCGGCGGGCGAGTATCTCGCCGGGCTGATCGCGAGCCTCACCGGCGGCGCCGGTACCGGCGCCGACCAGATACTGACGGTCTACGGCCGGATCGGCTGGCTCGGCATCGCCGCAGGCGCGGCCGTGGTCGCGCTGAGCCCGTTCGTCCGCAGGCTGATGCACCTCGATACGATCGGCCGCGACGACGTCGCGCACGGGCTCGACGGCGAGCGCACCCTCGCCGAGCCGCAGGCGCCGGGCTATCCGATCGCGGGCGAGCGGCCGGCGTGAGACCGGGCCAGCACTAGACGGTGAAGCTCTCGCCGCAGCCGCAGCTGCCCTTGGCGTTCGGGTTCTGGAAGACGAAGCCGGCGGTGAAATCGTCCTCGACCCAATCCATCCGGCTGCCGATCAGATAGAGCACCGATCCGGCATCGACATAGAAGTCGCCGCCGGGCGTGACGATCTTCTCGTCCATCGGATCGGGCGTGGTGACATAGTCGACCGAGTAGGCGAGGCCCGAGCAGCCGCGCCGCGGCGTCGACAGCTTGACGCCGACCGCGCCTGCGGGAGCAGTTGCCATCAGGCTGGCGATGCGCGCCTCTGCGGCGGGCGTCAGCGTGAGCGCGGCGGGGCGCTGGCGGGTTGCGACACTCATTACCTTCTAGCTCCGTTCGTGCCGAGCGTAGCCGAGGCACTTGCCCCGAGCGCTTCGCCTGCCGCACGTCCCTCGACTTCGCTCGGGACGAACGGGTTTATAGCATTCCGAGTTCTAATTTAGCCTCGTCGGACATCTTCGCCGGGTCCCAGGGCGGATCCCAGACGAGGTTGACCTCGGCCGAACCGACCCCCGGCACGGCGCCGACGCGCAGCTCGACCTCGCTCGGCATCGATTCGGCGACGGGGCAGTGCGGCGTCGTCAGCGTCATCGTCACGGTCGCGTGGCCGCCCTCGATGTCGACGCCGTAGACGAGGCCGAGATCGTAGATGTTCACCGGAATTTCGGGATCGTAGATGTCCTTGAGCGCGGCGATCACCGCCTCATAGGTTTCGCCGCACGGCGCGCCGGCATCGTCGCTCGCCGGCCGTTGCGAGAGGAAGCCTTCCAGATAGTCGCGCTTGCGTTCGAAGGTTTCGGCGACGCTTTCGTCGCGGCCCACCTGCGGGCGAGGCGGCGCCGGCGGCGCGGCGTCGGCCTCCTCGATGCGAAATTCCTGGTCCCCGTCCATCAGCCGAAATTCCCATTCATCCAAAGATTCGGGCTACCCGATCGAGCCCCCTCACCAGCGCCTCGACATGGCCGGGTCCGCTGTAGACGCCGAAGCTCGCCCGCGCGGTCGCGTCGACGCCGAGATGCGCCATCAGCGGCTGCGCGCAATGATGCCCGGCGCGGATCGCCACCTTCGCCTCGTCCAATATGGTGCCGACGTCGTGGGGGTGCACCCCCTCCATCGCGAAGCTGACGATGCCGGCGGCGTCCTCGGGGCCGAACAGGCGGACGCTGTTGACGGTGCGGAGCGCGTCGCGCGTCTGCTTCACCAGCGCGGCCTCGTGGGCGTGGATCGCGTCGAGCCCGATCGCCTCGACATAGTCGACCGCGGCGTGGAGGCCGAGCGCCCCGACGATGTGCGGCGTGCCCGCCTCGAAGCGCGCCGGTGGCGGCGCGAAGGTCGTGCGCTCGAACGTCACGCGGTCGATCATCGCGCCGCCGCCCTGCCAGGGAGGCATCGAATCGAGGATCTCGGGCCGCGACCAGAGCACGCCGATGCCGGTCGGACCGTAGAGCTTATGACCGGAAAAGGCGTAGAAATCGCAATGGAGCGCGGCGACGTCGACGGCGAGGCGCGGCACCGCCTGGCAGCCGTCCAGCAGCAGCTTCGCGCCGACCGAATGCGCGATTTCTGCGGCGCGCTTCGCGTCGAGCACCGAGCCGAGCACGTTTGAGACATGCGCGAGTGCTGCGAGCCTGTGCGCCGGCGTGATCATCGCCGCCATCGCATCGAGATCGACGCGGCCGTCCTCGGTCAGCGGCACGACGTCGATTTCGATGCCGGTGCGCTCCCGGATCAACTGCCAGGGGACGATGTTGCTGTGATGCTCGAGCGTGGAGAGCAGGATACGGTCGCCGGGCCTGAGATGGGCGAGGCCCCAACTCTGCGCGACGAGGTTGATCGCCTCGGTCGCGCCGCGGACATAGACGATCTCGTCCGCCGAGCCCGCGCCGATGAACCGGGCGACCCGCGCCCGCGCCGCCTCATAGGCGAGCGTCATGTCGGCCGAGCGTTGATAGACGCCGCGATGCACGGTCGCGTAGGTCTCGGCGTAGGCGCGATCGATCGCATCGATCACCGGCTTGGGCTTCTGCGCGGTCGCGGCCGAGTCGAGATAGGCCCAGCCGGCGGGGATAGCCGGGAAGTCCGAGACGCGATCGAGCGGGCGGGTCTGAGCAAGCGTGGCCATCAATCCCTCCCGTTCGTCCCGAGCGAAGTCGAGGGACGTGTCTCGACTTCGCTCGACACGAACGGAGAGTTGGAGAGCCAATTGTCCGCGTCCGCGACGAACACCTCCCGCACCGCCTCCTCGCCGATGCGGGCGAGCGCGTCGGCTACGAAGGCGCGGGTGAGCAGCGCCCTGGCGGGGGCGGGCGGAATGCCGCGCGAGTTGAGGTAGAAGAGCGCGCCCCGATCGAGCTCGCCGACCGCGCAGCCATGGGCGCATTTCACGTCGTCAGCGAAGATTTCGAGTTCGGGCTTGGCGTTGATCGTCGCGGTGCGCTGGAGGAGCACGCCGCGGAGCGACTGCTCGGCGTCAGTCTTTTGCGCATCGCGCGCGACTTCGACGCGCGCCGCGACCGAGGCGGTGGCCTGATCGTCGGCGACGGCGCGCCAAACCTGACGGCTCTGGCCGTGCGGCTCGGCATGGCGGAGGACGAGCGCGGCGTCGTGGCGCTGTTGACCGCGCGCGAGGAGGGCGCCGCCCGCTTCGGCGAAGGCTTCCTCGCCGGCGAGCGTCAGATGCGCGTCGATGCGGCTGTCGCCTGCTCCTGCAGCCAGCGTGGTCGCGATCAGGCTCGCGCCCGTGCCGATCTCAGCGGTGTCGGCCAAGCTGGTGAAGCCGCCGGCCGCGCCCAGGATGCGGCGCATCAGCATGAGGCGGCCCGAGCGGGCGAGCGTGATCCCGGTCGCTCGGTTCGCCCAGCCGGCGCCGGCGAAGCTCTCGACGATGCTCGCCTGCGCGTCCTCGCCAATCTCGATCTCGGCGGCGAGATGGCTGGCGCCGCCCGAGCCGAGATGGACGATCTCGATCGTCCCCGACGGCATGTGCTCGGCGCCGATGCGCAGCCGCCAGCCCCGCGTGCCGGCGAGTCGCCCGAGCGGGTGCCGCGCCGCACGCGCGTCGGCAGGGCCGATCTCGACCGGGCCGGGGTTGGAGCGCGACGGATCATAGACGCCGTCGACGAAGAGCAGGCGGGGTCCGTCACCGATCCAGAGTACGTCGGGCGCCGGTATCGCACCGGAAGGCCGCGCCTCGGCGAGCGCGGGGAGGGCGGACAAGTCCGACCAGCGCCACGCTTCCTCGCGGGACGAGGGGAGGGCGAGCGACGCCATCAGCAAGCGATCCGTTCGTCCTGAGCGCAGTCGAAGGACGTGCTGCAAGCGCCGTTCTGCTGGGCACGCACTTCGACCACGCTCAGTGCGAACGGGTCTTTCCTGGCTAGCGGAACGATCACGCCGCCACCCCGACATAGCCTTCGCGCTCGAGCTCCAGCGCAAGCTCCGGCCCGCCCGAGCGGACGATCCGCCCGCCCGCCAGCACGTGGACGAAATCCGGCTTCACGTAATCGAGCAGCCGTTGATAATGGGTGATGAGCAGCACCGCCTTGTCGGGCCTGCGCATGATGCTGTTGATGCCGTGGCCTACATGGCGGAGCGCGTCGATGTCGAGGCCGCTGTCGGTCTCGTCGAGGATGGCGAGGCGGGGGTCGATGATCCCCATCTGGACCATCTCGTTGCGCTTCTTCTCGCCGCCCGAAAAGCCGACATTGACCGGCCGCTTGAGCATGTCCGGGGCGAGCCCGAGCGCGTCGGCCTGGGCGCGGGCGCGCTTGAGGAAGTCGCCGCCCGAGAGCGGCGGCTCGCCGCGAACCGCGCGCTGGGCATTGAGCGCCTCGCGCAGGAACTGGACGTTGGAGACGCCGGGAATCTCGACCGGATATTGGAAGCCGAGGAACAGCCCCGCCGCCGCGCGCTCATGCGGCGCGAGCGCGAGCAGGTCCACCGCCACCTCCCCTCCTGTGGTCTGGAGCGCCTCCCCAACCCCGTTTGTGTCGAGCGAAGTCGAGACACGCTGCGCATCGCTTGCGGCACGTCCCTCGACTTCGCTCGGGACGAACGGGGTGGTGAAGGTCACCGAACCCTCCGTCACCTCATAGCCCGGCCGGCCACCGAGCGTGTAGGCGAGCGTCGACTTGCCGGCGCCGTTCGGCCCCATGATCGCATGCACCTCGCCCGCGCCGATCGCGAGATCGAGGCCCTTGAGGATCGGCTTGCCGTCGACTTCGGCGTGGAGGTTGGTGATCTGGAGCACTAAACTTTCTCGCACGTAAGGTGGACTTCGACGACTTCGAGCGTCGCTATCTTGGCCGGCGCTCGGTCTGTCGGAAGACCGATATGCAAGACGTCCTTGACGCGGAGCTGAGCCTCTTCACCGAGATAATCGGCGATGACGATCTCGCCTACTCGGGGAACTGATAGAAACTTATGCGGACCTACAGACCGAATTTCATGGTCCTTATCGCGCACCGATACTTCGCAGATAACGCCCATATTCTGAGCCATCACCCCACGCTCCCCTCAAGGCTGATCCCCAGCAGCTTCTGCGCCTCGACGGCGAACTCCATGGGCAACTGCTGCAAAACCTCCTTGGCGAAGCCGTTGACGATCAGCGCGACGGCCTGCTCGGCGTCGAGGCCGCGCGACATGGCGTAGAAGAGCTGATCGTCGCTGATCTTCGAGGTAGTGGCCTCGTGCTCGATCTGCGCGCTGGGATTGCGAACCTCGATATAGGGGACAGTGTGCGCGCCGCATTCATGGCCGAGCAGCAGGCTGTCGCACTGGGTGAAGTTGCGCACGCCCTCTGCCGTCGGTCCGACCCTCACCAGCCCGCGATAGGTGTTGTTCGAGCGGCCCGCCGA
>Ga0213875_10001324_pt1 | contig 16346 bp, 12 predicted proteins | sample BarmaccomBMRX_R8_FD_160105 | JGI IMG/M metagenome (GOLD analysis project Ga0213875, IMG submission 160105) | Root-associated microbial communities from Barbacenia macrantha in rupestrian grasslands, the National Park of Serra do Cipo, Brazil - RX_R8 | ecosystem: Host-associated > Plants > Roots... | reverse complement strand
GGCAGCCGCGTCCACCGCGTTCGAGCCGGTGAGCTGATCGGCTACGCCGCCATCAGCGGCACCACAGTCGGCTCGAAGAGACTGTGGATGGGCCTGGTACGGAACCCGCCGGCCAGCGCCACGGACAACCACCATCACGGTGACTCGGAAGCCGGGATTTACGTGGTCAGCGGTCACCCCGTGTTCGTCTACCACGACGGCACGAAGGAGGTACGAATCTCCGCCGATCCCGGTGACTTCGTTTTCGTGCCTCCGTTCGTCCCCCATCGCGAGGAGAATCCCGACCCGAACGAGCCCGTCGTCGTGGTGATCGCACGGACGACGCAGGAACCGATCAAGGTCTCGCTACCCGCGCTGTACCGGCTTGAGGCCACGGGTTCCGCCAGGAGCGGAACCGCCACTCCGGACATCACACCGGTGCCAGGATGACGGCATGGCGGAGATTCTCCACTTCCCTCGAAACCGCGCGCCGGCGAAGACCCCGGAGCCGCTGTGGCGCGAGACGCTCGGCCGGACTCTGCGCACCATGAGGGAGAAGCAAGGTGACCGCCTCGTCGACGTCGCGGAGCGGGCCGGCATCTCACCCCAGTATCTGTCCGAGATCGAGCGAGGTCGCAAGGAGCCGTCGAGCGAGATGATCGCCGCGGTCACCGGCGCGCTGTCCGTCGATCTGGCCGGCTTGCTTACCGCCGTCGCGGGCGAAGTCCAGCGGCTCCCGGCAGACCTAGCGTCCGGGCGCCGGCCGATGAGGCCCGTGCTGATGGCCGCATGAGATCGCCGTTTCAGGTTCGGTGGTCGAGGACGCGGTCGGCGAGGCCGTAGGCCACGGCGCCCACCGCGTCGAACACGCGGTCCCGGTCAGTGTCGTGCCGCAGATCGACGATATCGCGACCAGTGTGCGCTGAGAGGATCTCCTCGAGCTGGGAGCGCACCCGCATGACCTCGTCGGCTTGCAGGATGAGGTCCGGGATGGTGCCGCGGCCCTGCGCCGCGGGCTGGTGCAACACCACTCGGGTGTGCCGCAGCACGCAGCGGCGCCCGGCCTCGCCCGCGGCGAGCAATACCGCGGCGGCCGCGACCGCTTGGCCCACGCACGTCGTCGCCACCGGTGCCCTGATGTAGCGCATAGTGTCGTACAACGCGAGCATCGCGGACGGATCGCCGCCCTCGGAGTTGATGTACAGGTTGATCTCCTGATCCGGGTTGTCCTCCTCCAGGTGCAGCAACTGGGCGATCGCCGCGTTCGCCACACCCGAGTCGATCGCGGTGCCGAGGTAGACGATCCGCGCCGACAGCAGGTGTGAGTAGACATCCATAATCCGTTCGCCGCGCGCATCGCGAGTGACGATGTTGGGAATGGTGTAGGTGCTCATTCGCGGGCTCCCAGTCCTAACTCGTGTTTGCGTACTGGCACAACCTGTTCGAGGCTGTGAACGACGTGGTCGATGAAGCCGTACTCACGTGCCTGCTCCGCGGTGAACCAACGGTCATGCAGCGAATCGACGAAGACCCGCTCGGCCGGCTGACCGGTGTCCTCGGCGATGATCCCGAGCACGGTGTCCCTGGTATGGCGCAGGTCGTCCGCCTGCACCTCCACCTCGACCGCCGATCCGCTGATCCCCGCCGAGCCCTGGTGCATCAGGACGCGGGCGTGTGGGAGCGCGAAACGTTTACCCCGTGTGCCCGCGGACAGCAGGAACTGGCCCGCGCTGCACGCGACCCCCAGTACGAGCGTGGTCACGTCGCACGGCACGAGCCGCATCACATCGCGGATGGCCAGCATCGCCGGCACCGAGCCGCCCGGTGAGTGGATCCACAACGCGACGTCCTTGCGAGGGTCCTCGCTCGCCAACCAGAGCAGCTGGGTCGCGAGCACTGTCCCGTTGTCGTCGTCGAGCACGCCGTCGAGGACCAGCACCCGCTGGCTGAAGAATCGTTCTCGGAGCCGGTGGTCGAACAGCGGCCGCTTGTCGTCATTCGTCATGCTCCGACAATGCCGTCACCACGGCTTCGTTGGCTGCTGTCTCTGCCGTGCGCGGATCGGCTCTCAGCAGATCGCATGCGCCCAACGGTGCACTATGGACTTCACGGTCCGGTTGGCCACGGTGTCGAGGCCGACTGTGGCACGCCCGCGGCGAGGGGTTCGAGAAGTGCAAACACGCGCCGACGGTCCGGTAACCAACGCGGGCGTAGACTCGCTCGGCACCGTCGCCACCCGCGGTGAGGAACACGGTGTGCGCGTTCCTCTGATGGGCCCCGCGGGTCAGACAGGCCGTGATCGCGGCCGCGACACCTCGCCGTCGGTAAGTCTCCAACACCCCGATACCGGCGATCTCGGCGGCACCGTCCACCACTTCAAGCGCGAACCCGCCACCGATCACCTCACCGGTCGTGAGGTCCGCGGCGAGTACCGCGACGCCGCCGGCCATGGCCGCCTTCGCCTCTTCAACCTCCTCGTCGGTGATGTCCGGCGACTCGCCGAACGCCGCGTTTTGCGCCGACCGCATCCGTCGGACGTCGTCGTCGGACCCAGGTTGTCCGATCGCGACGCCGTGCGGCGGCGGAACGTCCACCCGGTCGTCGGGCGCACAGACCATCAGTGGGGTCCTGCGTTCGAGCGTGTACCCGGCGTTGACCAGCAAGTGTTCCAGCGCCGGCGCTGCCTCGGGGAAGTACTCCAGCCGGGGCAGCAGGCCACGGCACCGGAATGCCTCAGTCAGGTCCACGATCTGCGCTGGCGATGGCCGCGCGCCATTGTCGGGAATCGCGTAGTTGAGCATCGGGTGGTCCGTTCCCGGCGTGAAGGTCGCCAGGAACGGGCCGACCCGCGCGGTCTCGCGGCCTCGCGGAGCGGTCTCGCGGACGTAGTTCTGCACGGCTGACACTGCTCGCATTTCTGGGAGAAGCCTTTCGAGAATCGGCAAGGACATGGGGGGACCCGCGCGGAATCGCGGGTGTGCGTGCGGGGACGCTCAGAGCTGGACGTCGGCCTGGGGGCGGCCGACGCTAGTGGCGACGGCGGGCAACGGCGGTCCTTGGTCTCGAGTGAGCCGCGATCTCGGGGGAGGCGGCCGTGGACAGTCTGACAGCGGCCGCAAGCGATTATCGGAGGTCTGTCGGTCAGCTGAGTGCCGTTCGGTAGCTTTCCGGTGTGCCGGACACACCATCGCCGCTCGACCGCATGCGTAGCCAGCACCGTTGGCTGGATCACGTGGTCCGAGCCCTGACCCGGTACGTCGAGTGCACCGGTGACCGCTTCGCCGCGGCGATCACCTACTACACCGTCCTGTCCCTGATCCACCTGCTGGTGCTGGTGTTCGCGGTGGCCGGGTATGTGCTTGCGGGCGATCCCGAGCTACTCAGGCAGGTCGAGCGCAGCGTGCTGTCGCTGGTGCCCGGTACCTTCGGCAGACAGGTCACCGGCACTATCGCCGCCCTAGTCGACGTGCGGGCCGCACTCGGGACGTTCGGTCTGGCGGCCGCCGTCTGGTCGGGCCTGGGGTGGATGACCAACCTGCGCGACGCCCTGACCGCCCAGTGGACCGGCTCGGTGCCGCCCCGCACCCGACCGGCCGACTGGCTGCGGGTCAAGCTCATCGACCTGCGCGCGTTGGCCGGCCTGGTACTGGCGCTGGTGGTGTCGCTGGGGCTCAGCGTCGTCGGCCTCAATCTCGGACCACAACTGCTAGGGCTGCTCGGATTGAAGCGGACCGTCGCCGGGATCGTTCTGTTCGCCTCGACTTCGCTGGCGCTGGGCCTGATCGCCAACTGGTTGGTGTTCGTAGCGCTGCTGGCAAGGGCACCACGGGTTGGGCTTCGGCATCGCCAGGTGTTCAGGGGGGCGCTGTTCGGCGCGTTCGGCTTCGAACTGCTCAAGCTCTGCGGCAACGGTTACTTCCACCTGATCAGGGGCTCGGCGGCGATCTCGGTGTTCGGTTCGGTGTTGGGGATCCTGTTCTTCGTCAATGTGGCCTCGCGTCTGGTCGTGTTTGTCACGGCGTGGACAGCGACCACCGGTTCACGGCCGCTGGGCCGAGCACCTCATTGTTCCGGCCACCGCTGTGCCGGCCAGGTTTACTGATCCGGTCGCTATCGCCGTTCAACTCCACGTGGCGCGGTCATCGCACACCCCGGGATTTTGATCATTTGAGTGCATGCCGTACAGCTGCATGCAACCTGGCAGTTCGCTGACAATTCCCTGCGATTGGGATATAACGACCAAAACGGACAAAACGATATTAGCTTGCATGTTATACACACAAACGGATTCATTCGATCGAGTGGGAATCACACGTTCAGCGCAACTGGGCGGGTCTTTCGACCCTGAAATCTGGGGAATCACCACGAGATGTCCGGTCACACGGAAGTCCTACCTGCACACGCCGCGCACCCGGGAAACCGCGGCCGGCATGCGTCGCGACGGGCGTACCAGCATGGACACCCTGCCCACGACCGGGCCGCGCCGAGGGTGCGGCGGTTGCACCAGGTGTTCGAAACAACGTGTGACCGCACTCCGACCGCGGTCGCGGTGGAGTGCGAACAGGGACGCTTCACCTATGACGAGCTGGACAGAAGAGCCAATCAACTGGCCCATCACCTCGTTGACAACCAGATCGGCGCCGGTGCGCGAGTGGGCATTCTCCTGCCGCGCTCCATCCACACCTACGTAGCGTTATTGGGAATAGGCAAGGCAGGCGCGGCATTCGTTCCCATCGACCCCGCTTCTCCTTCCGACCGGATCTCCTACATCGCGGCCGACGCCGACGTCGACCTCCTGCTGACATCATCGGATTTCAGCGGGGCGGCCACGGAACTGAGTTGCCCGATTCTCCAGATCGACACCTCCACCGACCTCCTGGTGACCGCGCCGTCGACCCGCGTGGTTCTGGACGACGCCAACCAGCGTGATCCGGATCCGGCCGCCTATGTGATCTACACCTCGGGTTCGAGCGGCCGCCCCAAGGGTGTCGAGGTGACGCAGGCCAGCATCCGCAACTTCCTGGACGTCGTGCCAGCGATCTACGACGTGCGGCCAACGGACCGGGTCTACCAGGGCATGACCATCTCGTTCGACTTCTCGATCGAGGAGATCTGGCCGACCTGGTCTGTCGGAGCGACGCTGGTGGCCGGGCCGACCGACTCGCGGCGGCTCGGTGCCGAACTGGCGGACTTCCTCGAGCACACCGGGGTGACCGTGTTCTACTGCGTGCCGACCCTACTGGCGACCATTCCCCGAGAGCTGCCGCTGGTGCGCACCCTGCTCGTAGGTGGGGAGGCCTGTCCGGCTCAGCTGGTCGACCGGTGGAGTCGCCCTGGCCGGCGCATTCTCAACACGTACGGGCCCACCGAGGCCACCGTGACGGCCACCTGGGGCCAGCTGCTGCCCCGTCGCCCGGTCACCATCGGCCGGCCACTGCCGACATACTCGGTGGTCCTGCTCGACGAGGCACGCCGGCCGGTGCCCGACGGCGAGGTGGGCGAGATCTGCATCGGGGGCCCCGGGGTGGCCCGCGGCTACGTCGGCCGCCCCGAGCTGACCGCCGACCGATTCATCGAGCACGCCATGGCACCGGCGGGAAACCGCCTCTACCGAACCGGGGACCTCGGCCGCATCACCGACGACGGCGAGATCGAGTACCTCGGACGGGCCGACGCCGAGGTCAAGATCCGCGGCTATCGGGTCGACCTCGGCGAGATCGAGAACGTATTGCTCGAGGACACCGAGGTGGCCCAGGCGGTGGCGGCGCTGACGGCACTGTCCGACGAGGACGGAGCACCGAGCGAGTTGGCCGTCTATGTCGTGGCCTCAGCCGACGCGCCGAATCAGGAACACGATCTCGCCGACCGCCTGCATCTCGTGCTGCGCCAACGGCTTCCCGGTTACATGGTGCCCTCATTCCTCGACATTGTCGCCGGGCTGCCCACCATGCCGAGCGGAAAGGTCGACCGCGCGAGCCTGCCAACACCGTCTGGCCGGCGGCTGGTCACCGCCGGTGGCCCCTTCGCCGCGGCCGAAAGCGAACTGGAGAAACAGCTTCGGGCTGTGTGGGCCGAGGTGTTCGGCCTCGAACCGGACTCGCTGTCGGTAGAGGCGGACTTCTTCGCCGAGCTCGGCGGACACTCACTGCTCGCGGCCACGGTCGTCTCACAGCTGCGTGCCCGCCGGATCGGCGGCTGTCCCGCGGTCCGTGACCTCTATGACAATCCGACGATCCGAAGCCTTGCCGCCCGACTCGAGACGGCCACCGCCACCGCCGCCGAGGCACCGGCAAGTCCACCGCGCGAACCACCGCTGCGTCACGGCACGTCCCGCATCGCCCGCGCCGGCATGGTCCAAGCAGTGGCGATCTACCTGCTTCTGCTGGTCATCACGCTGCCGATCTCCTACGTCTACACGATCAACGACGGCGACGTGTCGGTCAGCGTCCTGATCCAGTTGATGACCGCCATCCTGATCAGCTATCTCGGCGTGCGATGGGTGGTTCCCATCACCACAGTCCGACTGCTGGCTGCCGGGATCACGCCGGGCAGATATCCGCTGTGGGGGGTGACCTACCTTCGCCTGTGGGTCCTCGACCTGCTGCTCGCGATCGGCCCGCTCCCGGTGGTCAGCGGCTCACCACTGATGCCGGCCTATCTCCGGCTGCTCGGCGCCAGGGTCGGTCCGCACGCGACCATAGCCACCAGCACCATCAGTCTGCCGTCCATGGTGGACATCGGCCGGAACGCCTCGATCGGGTACGGAACGGCCCTGCGTCCGTGGCGGGTGGAGGACGGTTGGGTCATCGTCGGCGCCATCACGGTGGGAGCCGGCGCGTTCGTCGGCGCCAACGCTGTGCTGGACCCCGGCGCGTCGGTTGGACCGGATGCCGGCCTTGGCGAGCAGTCGGTGCTGGCCGTCGGCGAGTCGGTCCCGGCGGGTGGCAGGTGGGCAGGATCTCCGGCGACGGCCACGGAGAAGCTCGAGGCTGCGATGGAGACCATGATGACGGCCCGCGGCGTGCTGCGCCGCTGGAGACCACATCACATCGCGGCCGCGGTGGTCGGCCTGATGGGACTGGAGGTCGGCGCGATCGCGATGATCGTGCCTGGCGTTGCCCTCGTGTGGTGGGCGCTGCTCGGTTGGGGCGTGCTGGCAGGCCTGGTGGCGACACTGGCCGCCGGTCCGGTGTTCGTGTTCACCGTCTGCGCCGTGGTCGCGGTCGGCAAGCGTCTCATCCTGCCGCGCGTGCCGGTGGGAATCCACCCTGTGCGGTCCGGGCTCGGCGTGCGCAAGTGGATCGCGGACAAACTGCTCGAGTTCAGCCTGATGTTCACCAACTCGCTGTACGCGACGCTCTACACGACGCCGTGGCTGCGGCTGCTCGGTGCCCGGATCGGCAGACGCGCCGAGGTCTCGACCGCCGCGTATCTCGACCCCGCTCTGCTCACGCTCGGGCGGGAGAGCTTCGTCGCCGACATGGCCAGCGTGGGTGCCGCGACGTTCGCGAACGGCCGGGTCGCCCTGTTACCGACCTCGGTCGGCACCAGAGCTTTCGTCGGCAACGCCGCGTTCGTGCCGGCCGGTACGGTACTGGGAGACGAGTCCCTTGTCGGGGTCAGCACGATCCCGCCGGCGACGGGAGTGCCGCAGGGCACGTCCTGGCTGGGCTCGCCAGCGATGCACCTGCCGAGACGTCAACACAGCGGCTCGTTCACCGAGGCGGAGACGTTTCACCCGCCGATGAACATGGTCGCCAAGCGGCTGGCGGTGGAGTTCGTCCGTGCCACCCTGCCCGCGTCCCTGCTCGGAGTCAGCTTCTACCTGTTCCTGCTCACCCTGTCCGGTCTGGCCAACGGGCGGGACCTGCCGGTACCGGCGTTGGTCTCGCCGGTGATCGCCATCGCCGCGGGCATAGCGGTCATCGCCTACTGCGCCGCGGTCAAGCGAAACGTCGTCGGCTGTTACCGGCCGCGAGTGGAGCCGCTGTGGAGTCCGTTCGTGCGGCGCAGTGAATTCGTCACCGGCCTCTACGAGGCGGCCGCCGTGCCCGCCGGGATCGGGATGTTGGTCGGCACTCCGTTCCTGCCGCCCATACTGAGATGGTTCGGCGTACGGATCGGACGCCGAACCTGGATCGGTACGACCTATCTGACCGAGTTCGACCTTGTCGAGATCGGCGACGACGCCACCGTGGGCACCGAGGTGTCGCTGCAGACGCACCTGTTCGAGGACCGCGTGATGAAGATGTCCACCGTGCACGTGGCCACCGGGGCGACTATTGGCACACGAGCCATCGTGCTGTACGACGCGGTCGTGGGCGAGCATGTCCGGCTGGGTTCGCTTTCGCTGCTTATGAAGGGCGAACAGTTGCCAGCCGGCTCCAGCTGGCGCGGTATTCCGGCACAGGGAATGACCGCTGGCCCGGCCGCGGAGCAGCCGTCGACACCTGCTCCCCTCCCCTGCGTCGGGTGGACGGGCGTGGCCCGGGCGCTCCAGCGAGTCCGACGAGTGGCGGGAATGGCGACCAGATGAACACCACACTGCTGATGTGCGATGCCCACCATTTCCGGATCGACTATGAGATCAACCCCTACATGCGCACCAGTGTCCAGCCGAACCTGGCAGCGGCCGTCGCCGAACACGAGGCGATCATCGCCGCGCACCAGGCCGCCGGCCGCACCGTCGAGCGGCTGGCCTCAAGACCGGACTGTCCAGACATGGTCTACACAGCCAACGCCGCCGTGGTCCGCGGTGGCCGGGCGGTGCTGGCCAAGCTGCCAGCCGAACGTGACGCCGAGACACCACACCACCGGGCATGGCTGACCGACCGCGGACTGGACGTCCTCGACGTACCGTATGCGTTCAGCGGCCAGGGCGACGCGCTGGCCTGCGGCGATCTGCTGTTCACCGGTTACGGGCAGCGCACCGACCGGCGGGTACACGCGGTGCTCGCCGAGTACCTCGGCTACCAGATCGTGCCGCTGCGTACCGTGAGTCAGCGGTGGTACGACCTCGACCTCGCCGTCGCGGTCATCAGCAATCCCCATACCGTGGCCTACTGCCCCGACGCTCTGGACACACCGAGTCGCGGCCGGCTGCGTGAGCTCGGACTGGACCTGATCGAGGTTTCCGTGGACGAGGCAAGCCGATTCGCGCTCAACCTGATCAGCGACGGCGGCACGGTGACCATGAGCACCGGCGCCCCCGTGTTCGCCGCTGAGCTGCGCGCGCGTGGTTTTCGTGTGGTGGAGCTGGACACCAGTGAACTCCGCAAAGGCGGCGGCGGGATCCGCTGCACCGCCCTGACACTGGACAACCCGATCGCGGTGAGGTCGTCGTGACCGCCAGCGGATCGAGCCGAGTCGTGACGGCCGCACGTCGGATGTTCGCCGGGATCCTTCTGCCGGCACGGAAAATCGCCGCCCGAACATCGGCCAGACCGGTCGCGCTGGTGTACCGCGGGCCGGCATCCTCAGCTGGCTGCCCCGAAGCGGTCGCCGCGCTGCTCACCAGGAGCCGGTGGAACTTCGACGTTCGCTATGTGGGGCCCGAGGAGGAGTTCCCACTGACCGCCGAGGTTCTCGCCGGCGCCCGGATCTACGCCCAGCCCGGCGGCGGCACCCTGTCCCATGCCTACCGGCACCTGCGCGGCAGCCGTACCGCGATCCGGACGTTCGTCCGCTCGGGCGGCGGCTATCTCGGCTTCTGTCTCGGCGGTTACCTTGCCGGCGCGACGCCCGGTTTCGCTCTGCTGCCAGGCGACACCGACCAGTACATCGCCTCCCGGGCGGCCACCGTGGACTCCGAGGACGACACCGTGGTCGACGTGCTGTGGCGGGGGCGCAACAAGACGCTGTTCTTCCAGGACGGACCCTACTTCCAGATCAAGAGCGGCGCGAAGACCACTGTGCTGGCCACCTACCCGAACCGGACGATCGCCGCCGTAGTCACCGAGTTCGGCGCCGGCCGGGTCGGCGTGGTCGGCCCTCACCCGGAAGCCACCCGTGACTGGTTCAGCGACGTCGGACTGGCCCCGCCGAGCAGCCTTGGCGACGACCTCGGTCTCGATCTCGTCGACAGCGTGATGACACCGTGTCCCAGCTGACCGCTTTGGCGACCAGGGCACGGTCGGTACCCGCCAAGGTAATGACAGCATCGGCGCGACTGGTGGCCGTGGACGCCACCCGTGGCATCGCCCTGCTCGGCATGATGGCGGTGCACGTCCTGCCCGAGTCCGACGCGAACGGTCAGTCCACCTGGTCATTCTTGATCTTCGGCGGGCGAGCCGCGGCGGCCTTCGCGGTTCTGGCCGGGGCCACGGTGGCCTTCATGACGGGTCGCCGCCGTGTCACACGCGCCGCCGCGATGTCGACAGTGGCGGCATTGGCCACGCGGGCGCTTGCCGTGGGCGCCATCGGATTGGCACTGGGCTACGCCGACGCCGCGCTCGCGGCCGTGATCCTGCCCTACTACGCCGTGCTCTTCCTGCTCGCGATTCCCCTGGTGTTCCTGCCGAGCTGGGCCGTGGCCCTGGTCGGCGTGATCGCGATGACCGGGTTTCCCGCGCTCACCCATGTGCTCATACCTGAGCTGCCCGTTCCGACCCTGCTGAATCCGACCCTGTCCTACCTGGTCCATCAGCCCGTGGCGCTGCTGTCGGAACTGTCTGTCACCGGCGAGTATCCGGCGTTGACATGGCTGACCTACTTGTGTGCTGGTCTTGTGGTCGGCCGGATGAACCTGGCACGGCTGCGTACCGCTCTCGGACTGCTCACCGCCGGGGCAGCGCTGGCATTGGCGGCCTGGTTCGTCTCGTGGGCACTGTTGAACCACTTCGGCGGACTGGCTCAGATCTGGGCCGCGCAGCCGGACAGCGTGTTGACCGAATCGGAGACCACCGACCTGCTCGCGCTCGGCGGGGACGGCACCACTCCGGCCAGCACCTGGTGGTGGCTCGCGGTGGACGCGCCACACACCGGAAGCCCACCCGACCTGATGGGCACCACCGGTACCGCCATCGCGATGCTTGGCGGCTTGCTGGCCCTCACCCACCTCCGCCAGCCCGTGCTGCGTCGAGCTGTCAGGGTAGTGCAGGCTCCGCTGGCGGCGGCCGGTGGCATGACTCTGACCCTGTATACCGCGCACATCATGTTCATCAATTCCGATTACGACACCTACGACAGCGCCACCAGCTACCTGCTGCAAGTCGCCGCCGTGCTGCTCATCGGCCTGGGCTGGCGGGCAAGCGCCGGCCGCGGTCCGCTGGAGGCCTTGGTCAGCGCGCTCACCGGCCGCGCCCGCCGCGCGGCGTCACGGAACGCCGGCTCTGATACGCCGACACCGGCCAGCGCCGCCCGGCCGGTGCCCGACGACACGAGAGGACTGTCGCCATGACGTGTTCCCGGTGCCGTCAACCCTCGCCCGCTCGTCGCCGCCAATCGGCCGGCAACCCAGGACTCCGGGCACGACCGGTGACCCGCCGCGAGGTGTTCGCCGCGGCGGCCGCGGTTGGCGTGTTGACCGCCGTGACCGCGTGTGGATCGCGGTCGAGCAAGCCGGACACCCGGCCGGTCGCCTTGGTCTACCGCGGAAGGGCATCCTGCTCGGGCTGTTCGCAGGCCGTGGCTACCCTGCTCGAGAATGCCCCGACATCGTTCAGGACGGTGTTCTGCGGTCCCGATGAAGACGTTCGGATCACCCGCGACGCTCTGGCGACGGCAACGGTGTACGCCCAGCCTGGCGGCGGCGGCGTGGACCAAGCGTGGCGTCGACTACGCCTGTACGCCAAGGACATCCAGGACTGGGTCAACGGCGGTGGCCACTATCTGGGATTCTGCCTAGGCGCCTACCTGGCCGGCGCGACTCCTGGCTTCGCCTTGCTTCCCGGTGACACTCACGAGTACATCGACACCCGTGGCGCCACTGTGGACAGCACGGACGACACGGTCGTCCCGGTCCGGTGGCGCGGCCAGCCCCGGCACATGTTCTTTCAGGACGGTCCGGTGTTCCGCCTCAACGCAGGTGCCGCGGCGACCGTGCTGGCCAGTTACGACACCGGGGAACCGGCCGCCGTGGTCGCCCGCTGCGGAGCGGGTCGGGTCGGGGTGGTTGGTCCTCACCCCGAAGCGGATCAGTCCTGGTATGCCAGCTCCGGTCTGACCAATCCTGACGGGGTCCGGCCCGATCTCGGGTACGACTTGATCGAGAGCACCATTCACCCACCCTCGTAGCGCCAGTACATGATCAGTCTGTGGGGGCGCCGATCGCCTGCATCAGCGTGGGGAACGACGCGTGCAGCGCCCGCTGCCAGTACCGCCAGCTGTGAGTGCCAGGGTTCGTCAGGTCGTCGGTCACCGATGCGCCCAGCTGTCGCAGCTTGGCCACCATCACGGTGGACTCGGTGTCGGTCAGTTGTTCACTCGGATCCACTTTCGCCCCAGGCGCGTCGAGCGGCCCCGGCTCCCCCGTCCCCGACGAGATGTAGAGCGGTGCGCCACGAAGGTTGCCGGCATGCTCGTACGGATTGTGTGCGGCCCACACATCCGCGTTGCCCACTGGGTCGCCCCACAGCGCATCGGGGTTCGCATGACCATCACCGGACAGGATGCCTTGGATCTGCGCGATTGACACCTGGTTGTAGGCGGTGTCGAGCAGGCCGCTGTAGGAGGCGACCGCCTTGAACATGCCGGGATTCAGCGCCGCGTACGACATCGCTCCGAAACCACCCATGGACAGGCCTGCTATGGCACGGCTCTGACCGGCGCGGTAGTCCCGCTCCAACAGTTGGCGGACTTCCACCAGGTGGAACGTTTCCCACGCCGGCCCGTTCAACCAGTTCGAGTAGTAACCAGCCGGGCCGGCCTCGGGCATCACGATCAACACGTCCGTGTGGGCGCTCAGCTCGGCCACATCGGTGTATCGGGTCCAGCTCCGGTAGTCGTCGCAACATCCGTGCAGCAGATAGAGAACCGGCCATCGGGATGCGGGTTGGTTGCTCCAGTCCGGCGGTAGCAGCAGCCGCACCGTCTCCGTGCCGCTCAGCGCTGGGGACGTGATGGACAGGTCCACCGTCCGTGGCGCGACGGTGGTCTGGTTGACCACCTTGGCCCCGTCGTCGGCCGTCGCTACCGTGGTGTGCGCTGACACCGTCACGGCGTGTGTCACACCAGATCCTGGTGTGACACACGCTGACGTGCAGCCCAGCATGCAGACGACGGTGAGGGCGAGTGCGCTGAGCGGCCATCGCGCCGCTGTTCCCCTAGCGAACATGCGAGCAGTCTGCGCGGCCAACCTGAGAAGATCCCGAAAGGCTCCTGTGCGTCCGTCGTGGACTCCAAGCCGCACCGGCCGGTGAATCGAGTTGCCCCACCTGTCAACGCTGGTTGGTCGCTCCGAGACGGCACATCACGCGTTACGAACTGATCACGGTGTCACTGGGATCGGGGGGTGTGAGACCAAGACGGCACAGAGCGAAGGCAAGCCAGTGGGTGTGTTGGGCCATAACGGTGTTCTGGTCAGTCGCGCCGCCGTGACCAGCATTGTCCCAAACCCGTAACAGGATGGGGGCGTCGCTCGCGGTCGCGGCTTGCAGCCGAGCGGCGAATTTGCTCGCATGCCAGGCGGGACAGCGCGGGTCGGTCTCGCCCGCTTCGAGGAACACCGCGGGATAGGCGGTGTGGTCGCGGACCAGATGGTAGGGCGAGAACGTCGCCAGGCGGTGTACCTCGTCTGGGTCGTCGATATCGGCGTACTCCAGACTGGTCGCGGCGCGGGAATAGCCGTCGCGGCAGTTGATGAGGTCCAGGACGGGAACCCGGGGGATGACTGCCGCCCACAGATCAGGGCGCTGCGTGACGGCGACACCAGCCAGGAGCCCTCCGTTGGACAGGCCCGTCACCGCCAGCGACCGTGGTGTGCTCAGACCGGCGGCGATGAGGTCCTCGGCGAGGGCATACAGGTCCTGGAAGCAGTTCTGCTTGTTGCGTAACCGACCGCCATGCCACCATTCGAGCCCAAATTCGCCGCCACCGCGCAGATGCGCGTGCACGAACAGCCCTCCCGACAGCGCCAAGGCAGCCATCGCACCGGGAAACTCCGGCACCCATGGCGTGTTGTATCCCCCATAGCCGAAGATCAGCGCAGGACGAGGGTGATCGACGGCGAGATCTGTGCGGCGCAGCACGTGGTAAGGCACTCGGGTGCCGTCGGCCGAGACGGCCCAACGGTCTTCCACGTACACATCGTCGAGCTGAACCCGAGGCTCGGCCAGTGTCTGGATGTCGGTGTGGCCGGGAAGGTGGCGGTAGATACCCCACGAGGTGGTCAGCGAGGAATAGCCAAATACGAACTGGTCGGGGTGTCCTTGCGGAATCAGGCTCGTCAGCGGCAATCGGTCGACTAGTGCGCCCCGACCAGGTAGCGGCACCTGGCCGTGTGCGGCACCCGCCGTGTCGACGATGCGGACTCGGGCATAGGTGTCGACGAACTCCTTCAGGTACAACAGGTCGCCTACCGGAGTCACCGATCGGATCACCGCGTCCGACTCAGCCACCAGTTCCCGCCAACATCCCGGGTCATTCGGGTCCTCGGCATCCAGATCGATCGCGACCAGCCGCCCGCGGGGGGCGTCCACATCGGTGACCGCGATGTACTCGTTGCCGATGATGTGCCCGGCCAGGGTTCCCGGCACCGAGGTCACGAACGGCCGCCATCGCAACGGCTCGTCGGTCAGCTCGGCGATCGCGAGCGGGATCGGGGTCAACACGCGCTCTACCGCGACCGCGTACCTGCCTTGCGGCGCGATCAGCACCGTGCGCCAGTGCCGCTCCTGCGACCATGCCGGACCGTCAACCCGCACCGTCGAGACTTGTGGGCTACGTCGGTGCAGATACACCACCTGCTCACCGTCGAGTGCGGTCCCGGTGAGCCCGGCGAAAAAGAAGCCGCTCGAATCAGGCAACCAGTGCACCCCACCGGTCCAGGCGTCCATCACCACATGGCGGGGTGGATCGTCCAACAGGGCACCCGTAGCCACATCGACCAACCGAATCATGTTCTGCTCACTGCCGTCCGCGCACACCCCCAATGCGAGCGTCCGACCATCCGGCGACGGTGAGATCCACGACAGAAAAGGCGGCCGCTCCGGGCATTCCGTGGTCGGATCGAACAGCACCCGACCCGCGCCCATCGGCTCGTCGGCCACCAGGGCCTGTGCCTGCCCGGCTCCCCGTGGGAGGTGCACCCGAAACCAGTGGCCGCCTGCAAACCGGGGTAACACTGGCCGGTGATCGACGTGAAGGTGGGCCACCATCTCGCGCAGTCGCTCGTAGTGCGGCCACTGCAGCACCCACGCGTCCGCCAGCTCCCGCTGTGCCCGCTGCCATGACCGCACCTCCTCAGTGTCGTCCTCCAACCACCGATATGGGTCCGGAAAGGACACTCCCGCCAACGTCTCTGTCGCCTCAACCACCCGCGTGTGCGGATAGGTCATCCGCTCGACGGCGCGCGCCATTGTTTCCTCTCCTTTGGATTTTCCCTCGAACGACGCTACATCACCGGCAACGCCTCATTCGATTTGTCTGCTCTGCAGAAAAGTTCGGCACTGCCTTTGGTGACAGACCAAGGCCGACCAGCTCATGCTGAAGACGTTCGCACGACTGGTGCTGGCGGGGCCGCGACGCGGTCCGGAACCGAGCTGGTCATGGCCACATGCCGGCAAGCGCTGTGGCTGGGCGTGCGGATCTACGAGGACAGCCGAGGCGACTGCGGTGGTCATCGATGACGTATCGGTCCCGGCTGGTGTGCCCGGGCGGCGTCGTCCGGGCACACCAGCGGGATTCAGACCGTGCCGATGGCCTCGATGATCCGCGGACGCAGTTCGGCGGCACTCACTACGGCGTCCACCGAGCCGACTTCGACGGCGCGGTGCACGCTGTGCACCCGGTCGAACTCGATGGCCACCTCGGACAGCTTCTCGGTCCGCACCGAGGCCCGCAGCTCGGCCAGCTTCGCGCTCAGCTCGGCACGTTCGGCGCCGGAGGCCTCCGCGATCCGGGCCTCCAGGTCGACGACTCGGGCGTCGGTCGAGGTCCGCCGGTTGACGTCGGCGGTGAAGACCACCGCCGCGGCCGGCGCGCCACCGATGACCGAGGCGAACGAGCCCTCGATGGCGAGCACCGTCATGTTCGGGTTCAGCGTTTTGGAGAACACCACGAACGCGCCGCCGTGGTACCGCGAAATCACGCAGAACACGATCGGACCCCGGAAGTTGACGATCGCCCGGCCGATCTCCGCGCCGTACTCCAGCTGGAGCTTGCGCATCGACTCCGGCGACCCGTCGAACCCGGACAGGTTGGCCAGCACC
>Ga0213875_10001323_pt1 | contig 16362 bp, 19 predicted proteins | sample BarmaccomBMRX_R8_FD_160105 | JGI IMG/M metagenome (GOLD analysis project Ga0213875, IMG submission 160105) | Root-associated microbial communities from Barbacenia macrantha in rupestrian grasslands, the National Park of Serra do Cipo, Brazil - RX_R8 | ecosystem: Host-associated > Plants > Roots... | reverse complement strand
GCTCCGGGACCGCGATCCGGCGGCGGCTGCGGCACGGTGTGTCGCACTGTCGGGTGGCGTGTTCCAGAACAAGACCCTGCTCGAAGGGGTGACCGCCGAGCTGGCGGCGATGGGGCTGGAGGTCTTGCAGCATCGCGAGGTGCCCGCCAACGACGGGGGGCTGGCCCTCGGCCAGGCCGTGATCGCCGCGGCGACGGCGCGCGATTGAAGGAACGGAGAGCATCATGTGCCTCGGCATTCCGGGACGAATCGTGCAGGTCATCGACGCCGCGGAGCAGCTCGCCATGGTCGAGGTGGCGGGCATCCGGCGCCCGGTGAACATCAGCTTCATCTGCGACGACCTCCGCCCGCCCGAGGCCTGCGTCGGCGACTGGGTACTGGTGCATGTCGGCTTCGCGATGAGCCGGATCGACGCGGACGAGGCCGCGCGCACGCTCGCAGTGCTGCAGGAGATGGAGGACATGCAGTCCGAGCTGGAGGCGATGCGCGCCTCGGCGGAGCCGTAGCTGTCTGGCGGGAGATCCGGCATGTCGGAAGACGAGGCACTGAAAGGTCTTTATCCGTTCCTGCACGGCGCCAGGCAAGACTCCGGCCGGATGCGCCAGGCGCTGCTCGATTCCATCGAGCAGAAGGCGCGCGACAGCATCGAGGCGAAGCGGCAATTCTTCGTGGACGCCGGCGAGGCGGTGGTTGCGGCGGCGGAGGCGATCGCCGGCGTCTATCGCAAGGGCGGACGCCTGTTCAGCATGGGCAACGGCGGCTCGAGCTGCGATGCCGCGCATTTCGCGGTGGAATTCCTGCACCCCGTCACCGCCGGCAGGCCGGCGCTGACCGCGATCAACCTCGCCTGCGACATGGCCATGCTGACCGCGGTCGGCAACGATGTCGGCTTTGGCCATATCTTCAGCCGCCAGCTGATCGCGCAGGCCGGACCGAATGACGGACTGGTCGGTTTCTCCACCAGCGGCAACTCGGAAAACATCCTTACGGCGTTCGCCCGGGCGAAGGAGCTGGGCGTCGTCACCATCGGCCTCGCCGGCTACGACGGCGGCAAGATGGCGCGCAGCGCCGATGTCGATCACTGCCTTGTGGTGCGGAGCGAAAGTATTCACCGCATCCAGGAGGTGCACGTCACGATCTACCATATCCTGTGGGACCTCGTGCACACGCTGCTCGCCGAGGACCGCGGCGGCCTCGCCGCCAGGAGCCAGCCATGAAATACGTGGACGAGTTCCGCGATCCCGCCAAGGCGAAGGCCCTGGCTGCGGACATCACGCGCCTGGTCGCGCGCATCCCGCGCGCCCGCCGCCGGCCGTTGCAGATCATGGAAGTGTGCGGCGGGCACACGCACGCGATCTTCCGCTACGGCATCCAGCAGATGCTGCCCGAGGAAGTCGAGTTCGTGCACGGCCCGGGCTGCCCGGTTTGTGTGCTGCCGATGGGCCGCGTCGACGACTGCGTGGCGCTGGCGGAGCGCCCGGACGTGATCTTCACCACCTTCGGCGATGCGATGCGGGTGCCGGGATCACGCAAAAGCCTGCTGAAGGCAAAGGCGGACGGGGCGGATGTGCGCATGGTCTACTCGCCGCTCGACGCGCTGGCGCTGGCGCTGAAGAATCCGGATCGCGAGGTGGTCTTTTTCGGCCTCGGCTTCGAGACGACGATGCCGAGCAGCGCGATGACGCTGATCCAGGCGCGGGCGCAGGGCGTGCGGAATTTCTCGCTCTTCTGCAACCACACCACGATCATCCCGACCATCAAGGCGATGCTGGACTCGCCGGAGCTGCAGCTCGACGGCTTCCTCGGCCCTGGCCATGTCAGCATGGTGATCGGCACGCGGCCGTACGCCTTCATCGCCGGGCACTACCGCCGGCCGATCACCATCGCCGGGTTCGAGCCGCTCGACGTGCTGCAATCGACCTGGATGGTGCTGAAGCAGCTCGCCGAAGGCCGCTGCGAGGTGGAGAACCAGTACGGCCGCATCGTCCCGGAGAACGGCAACGCCAGGGCGCTGGCGGCGATCGCCGAGGTGTTCGAACTGCGCGAATTCTTCGAGTGGCGCGGCCTCGGCTCAATCGACCATTCGGGCGTGCGTATCCGCCCCGCATACGCGGCGTACGACGCGGAAAAGAAATTCCATATGCCCAACGTCAGGATCGCCGATCCGAAATCCTGCCAGTGCGGGGAGGTGCTGAAGGGCGTCATCAAGCCGCATGAATGCAAGGTGTTCGGCTCGGCCTGCACTCCGGAAACGCCGCTCGGCTCGCTGATGGTCTCCACCGAAGGCGCCTGCGCCGCCTATTACAACTACGGACGGGTCGAGGGCCTGGCGCGTGTATGACCGGGCGCCCCCGCGCGCGCGGCTGCGCGACACCGCGATCAATCTCGGCCACGGCGCTGGCGGCAAGGCGATGCGCGCATTGATCGAGGACGTGTTCCTCGGCGCCTTCGGCAACCCCATGCTGGACCCGCTCGAGGACCAGGCGGTGCTGCCGCTCGGGGACCTCGCGCGCCACGGCGACCGCCTCGCCTTCACCACCGACAGCTACGTCGTCGATCCGTTGTTCTTCCCCGGTGGCGACATCGGCACGCTCGCCGTCGCCGGCACGGTCAACGACCTCGCGGTGAGCGGCGCCCGGCCGCTCTTTCTTTCCTGCGGCTTCGTCATCGAGGAGGGACTGCCGGTCGAGACGCTCCGCCGCGTCGTCGCCAGCATGCGCGAGACGGCCGAGCGCGCCGGCGTGGCGATCGTCACCGGCGACACCAAAGTCGTCGAGAAGGGGGCGGCCGACAAGCTGTTCATCAACACGAGCGGCGTCGGCGTGATCCGGCCGGGCATCGCGATCTCGGCCACCAACGCCCGGCCGGGCGATAAGGTGCTGGTCAGCGGCGTGCTCGGCGACCACGGCACCGCCATCCTGATCGCGCGCAATCAGCTCGCGCTGGAAGGCGCGGTGCAGAGCGACTGCCAGCCGCTGCACGAACTCGTGGACGCGATGCTGTCGGCCTGTCCCGACATCCGCTGCCTGCGCGACGCGACGCGTGGCGGGCTCGCGACGGTGCTGAACGAGTTCGCGCAGAGCTCGCAGGTTGCCATTCGCATCCGCGAGCGCGACGTGCCGGTGCGCGAGACGGTCAGGGGCGCCTGCGAAATCCTCGGGCTCGACCCGCTGTTCCTCGCCAACGAAGGCAAGCTGGTCGCCGTGGCGCCGCCGGCCGAGGCGCCAGCCCTGCTCGCCGCGATGCGCGCGCATCCGGCTGGAGCGGAGGCTGCCGTCATCGGCGAAATCACCGAAACGCCGGTCGGGATGGTGATCATGCAGACGAGCTTTGGCGGCGAACGCATCGTCGATATGCTGGTCGGCGAGCAGTTGCCGCGGATTTGCTGATCGCAAGCAAGCGAGATGCACGAGCTCAGCATCGCTCAGTTCGTCGTCGAGGCGTGCGCCGAGCGCGCAGAGGGCGGCCGCATCCTCCGCGTCACGCTCGAAATCGGCAAGCTGGCCGCAGTGATGCCGGACGCGCTCCGCTTCTGCTTCGACGTCTGCGCCCGGCACACGCCCCTTGAAGGCGCGGCACTGGACATCGTCGAACTCCCCGGCCGGGCCATCTGCCGGGACTGCCATTGCGTCGTCATGCTCGACGATCTGCTCGCGCGCTGCACATGCGGCAGCTGCAATGTCGAGATCGTCGGCGGCGAAGAACTGAAGGTCAAGGAAATGGAGGTCGCGTGATGTGCACGACGTGCGGCTGCGGCGAGATGGGAAGCGTGCTCTACACCGATCCGGCGACCGGGGCGCAGCTCGTCGTTCCCGGCGGCCAGCCGAGTTCGGTTGCGCATTCACATGCCCCGGATTACCACCACCATCACCATCACGCGCATGAGCACGGCCACGCGCACGACCATGCGCACATCCATGACCACAGCCACGCGCGGACGATCACCCTCGAGCAGGACATCCTCGCCAAGAACCAGCTCGCGGCCGAGCGCAACCGCGGCTGGTTCGATGGGCGGGAGGTGCTGGCGATCAACCTGCTGAGCGCACCCGGCGCCGGCAAGACCAGCATTCTGGAGCGCACCATCCGCGAGCTCGGCGCCACGCCGCCGATCTACGTGATCGAGGGCGACCAGGCCACGCTCAACGACAGCGAGCGCATCCGCGCCGCCGGCGCGCCGGTGCTGCAGATCAACACCGGCACCGGCTGCCATCTCGACGCCGAGATGGTGGCGCGCGCGCTGCGCCAGCTCGCCCCCTCGCGCGGCGCCCTCGTGCTGGTCGAAAACGTCGGCAACCTCGTCTGCCCGGCGCTGTTCGACCTCGGCGAGCACGCAAAAGCGGTGATCGTCTCGGTGACCGAAGGCGAGGACAAGCCCGTCAAATACCCGCACATGTTCCGCGCCGCACAGGTGATGCTTCTCAACAAAACCGATCTCCTGCCGCACCTCCGCTTCGACGTGGAGCGCTGCATCGCCTATGCGCGACAGGTCAATCCCGCGATCCGCGTGCTGCGGGTCTCAGCCGAGACCGGCGAGGGCATGACCACCTGGTACGACTGGCTGCATGAGCAGATGCCGTCGCCGGCGCGCCGTCAGGCAGCGGAGCAGCCGGTCCGCTGACCCGCGACGCGTTGCCTCAACCGCCGAGCGACGCGCCCAGGCGATCCAGCAGGAACCCGGTCCCCTGTTCGCGCGATCCGGCGTCCTCATAGCCGTCCAGGAAAGCGCCCTGCTCGGTGACCACCAGCCGCGTCCCCGATCCTTCCGCGCGCAACTCCAGCGTGGCGAGCGAGACCGATATCTTCCGCTCGTCCATCCGCATCTCGTAGGCATAGACGAGACGCTCGTTCGGCACGACGTCGAAGTACGTTGCCTCGAAGCTCGAGACGCGGCCGTTCGCCCAACGCCCCTTCAGCCGCTCGCGCCCGCCTGGCCGCACATCCATCTCGCGCTCGAGCACGGTGAAGCCGTCGCCGCCGCCGAACCAGCGCTCCTTGGCGGTCCTGTCGGAGAGCGCACGAAACACTTCGGCGGGCGACGCCCGGTAGGCGCGCTCGAGCGAGAAGGTGTCGTGAACCACGGCGCGCGATCCCGCGGTCCGCATGCGCGCCACCTCGCGCTCCAGCTTGTCCAGCGTGGTCCGCCAGCCCTCGGGCGCTCCCTCGACGGCGGACAGGAAGCTCGCGTCGTGGACGTCGTATTGCTGATGCACGGTCATCCGCGTCCCGACGCCGTCCTCCTCGAACGTGACCGTGGTGCGGGCGGTGAATTTCAGCGAGTCGCCGATTGCCACGCCGCTGGTGAACACCAGCCGCTCGGGCGGCACGATCTCGATGTATTCGCCGCGCGACCAGAAATCCTGGCCGGCCGGGGAGCGCATGCAGATGGCGCAGACGCCGCCCGGCCGGAAGTCGATCTCGGCCTCGGGCACGGTGAAGCCCTCGGGGCTGAACCACCGCTGCATGTGCTCGGCCGTGCTCCACGCGCTGAACACCAGCGCGCGCGGGGCGGCGAAGGTGCGCGGGATCACCAGGGGCACCGGTTGCACACCGGTCGTGCCGTCATCCGTCTGCGCCAACGTCGCCTCCCCCCGCTTGCAATTCACTGAGATAGTCGCCGAGCCGATCGAGCCGTCGCTCCCACTCGGCGCGCCGCGCATGGATCCAGGCTTCCACCTGGCTCAGCGCCTTCGGCTCGATCCGGCAGGTTCTCACCCGCCCAACCTTCGCGGAGGTCACCAGGCCCGAGCGCTCGAGCAGCGCCAGGTGCTGCATCACCGCGGGCAGCGACATGGCGAGCGGGCGGGCGAGGTCGCTGACCGAACGCGCCCCGTGCGACAGCCGCTCCACGATCGCCCGCCGGGTCGGATCGGCCAGCGCCTGGAAGGCACGATCGAGGGCTGCATGGTTAAGCATCAGCTTCAGTATCACCGGCCGGATGCTCAGGCAACCCCTTCGGCATCGGTGGTCTGCCGCCGGCTGCCGCCGCGCCGCCGGACGCGATAGAGTCGCCGCATCACGGAGTACGCTCCATGCGTTCGCTTCTCTTCGTCCCTGCCGACAGCGAGCGCAAATTCGCGCGGGCGCGCGCGTCCGGCGCCGACGCGCTGATCCTCGACCTCGAGGACTCCGTCGCCGCCGTTCGCCGGCCCGAGGCGCGGCGCCTGCTGCGCGGCTTTCTGGACGGCGGGCGCGATGGGCAGCGGTTGTTCGTGCGCATCAACTCGCTCGCCGCGGAGGACGCGCTGCACGACCTCGCGGCCGTCATGCCGGGCCGGCCGGACGGCGTGGTGCTGCCAAAAGCCACGCCGGACGACCTGGCGCGGCTCGATCATTACCTCGACGCGCTGGAAGTTGCGGGCCGCCTGCCGCGCGGCGGCACCCACGTGATCGCAATTGCGACGGAAACCGCGGCCGGCGTCTTTTCGCTCGGCCACTACCGCGGCGTCACCGCCCGGTTGGAGGCGCTGACCTGGGGGGCGGAGGACCTTGCGGCACTGCTCGGCGCCGTCAACCGCCGGCCGGACGGCGCGTACGACGACACGTTCCGCCTGGCGCGCGCGCTCTGCCTGCTCGCCGCCCAGGCCGCCGGGGTCGCCGCCGTCGACACCATCCACGCCGATTTCCGCAACGAGGCGGCGCTCGCCGAGGAGTGCCGCGCCGCCGCCCGCGCCGGCTTCACCGCAAAGATGGCGATCCACCCCGCCCAGGTCGGGCCGATCAACGCCGCCTTCTCGCCCGGCGAGGAGGACCTTGCCTGGGCGCGCGGCGTGATCGCGGCGTTCGCCGCCAACCCTGACGCCGGCACGATCGGCGTCGCCGGCAGGATGGTGGACCGCCCACACCTCGTCCTCGCCGAGCGCATCCTGGCGCGCGCCGGGCAGGGCAGGGCCGGGCAGGGCTGAGCATCATGGATTTCGCGCTGACCGAGGCGCAGCAGGCCGTCCAGGAAGCGGTCGCGCGCATCTGCGCGGAGTTCGGCGACGACTACTGGCTGCGGCGCGACCGCGAGGGCGGCTTCCCGACCGAGCTGCACCAGGCGCTCGCCCGCGGCGGCTGGCTCGGCATCTGCATGCCCGAGGAATACGGCGGCGCCGGGCTCGGCGTTGTCGAGGCGGCGCTGATGATGCAGGCGGTCGCGCAATCCGGCGCCGGCTTCTCCGGCGCCTCCGCCGTGCACATGAACATTTTTGGCCTGCAGCCGGTGGTGGTGTTCGGCAGCGACGAGCAGAAGCGGCGCATGCTGCCACCGCTGATCGCCGGGCGGGAGCGCGCCTGCTTCGCCGTGACCGAGCCGAATGCCGGGCTCGACACCACCAAGCTGCGGACGCGCGCCGAGCGGCACGGCGAGCACTACGTCATTAACGGCCAAAAAGTCTGGATTTCGACGGCGCAGATTGCGGAAAAGATGCTCATCCTCGCGCGCACCACGCCGCTCGAACAAGTGCGCAAGCCAACCGAGGGCCTCAGCCTGTTCTACACCACGCTCGACCGGTCGCGTGTCGAGGTTCGCGAAATCGAGAAGATGGGTCGCAAAGCGGTCGACTCCAATCAGGTGTTCTTCGACGATTTTCGCGTGCCGGCAGAGGATCGGATCGGCGAGGAAGGACGCGGTTTTGAATACATCCTGCACGGACTCAATCCCGAACGCGTGCTTATCGCCGCCGAGGCGGTGGGGCTCGGGCTCGCCGCACTCGACCGCGCCAGCCGCTATGCGCGCGAGCGCGTGGTGTTCGGGCGGCCGATCGGCCAGAACCAGGCGGTGCAGCATCCGCTCGCCGCCTGCTGGATGGAGTTGGAGGCGGCACGGCTGATGACGCTCTCGGCGGCGTGGCAGTACGACACCGGCCGGCCGTGCGGCCCGGCGGCGAACGCGGCGAAATACCTGGCGGCGGAGGCCGGCTTCAAGGCGTGCCAGACCGCGGTGATGACGCATGGCGGGTTCGGCTACGCCCGGGAGTACCACGTCGAGCGCTACCTGCGCGAGATCATGATCCCGCGCATCGCCCCGGTGAGCCCGCAGCTCATCCTCTGCTACATCGCCGAGAAAGTGCTGGGCCAGCCAAAATCCTACTGATCGCGCGCCGGCCGCCGCAGCATCAGCGCCGCGCGCTCGCAAGTCGCCACCAGCGTGTCTCGCTGATTGAAGGCCTCGTGGCGGAAGGTGACGATGCCGGCATCGGGGCGCGACTTGCTCGGCCGCGCCGAGACCACCGTGCTCAGCACGTGGATCGTGTCGCCGCAAAACACCGGGGCGGGGAAGCGCACCTCGGTCATGCCGAGATTGGCGATTGTCGTGCCGAGCGTCGTGTTGTGCACGCTCATGCCGATCGCCAGGCCGAGCGTGAACAGCGAGTTCACGATCGGGCGGCCGAATTCCGTGCCTTTCATGTAGTCGGCGTCGAGATGCAGCTTCGCCGGGTTCATCGTGAGACTGGTGAACAGCAGGTTATCGGTCTCGGTGATGGTGCGGGTCCACTCCGCGTCGATCACCAGGCCTTCGGTCAGCTCCTCGAAATAGCGCCCGGCCATTCCGCCCGTCCCTCGCGATGGGCGGGAGTGTCCTCCGTCCGGCCTGGCCGCGGCAAGGCGTCGCGGGTTGCCGCGGGCGCGCGGCGAATGATGATGCGGAAAGCATGGGGGCGACCGGCGTCGCCGCGGCCATGATCAGAAAAGTAGGGGCGGCGACCGGCGTCGCCGCCCCTTGAGGGGCCATGCCGTCAGGGCGGCATGGATACGGGAGGAAACGCGAAGCCGGTGCGTCACGCGACTTCGGCAACGACAATGCCGGAGTCGGGTTAACAGAAGGTTTAACACACGTCGATTTCCCGACTTTTTTTGGCAGTGCGTCACGACGCCGCACGCCGCAACGGAGGCCACGCCGCATGACCGAGCCGCCCTCGCCCGCGCCGCCGCCGCGCACCGGCCCGCTCGTCGGGCTGAAGATCCTGGAACTCGGCCACTACATCGCCGCCCCGTTCTGCACCCGCCTGCTGGCCGATCTCGGCGCCGAGGTGGTGAAGGTCGAGCCGCCCGGCGGCGACCCGATCCGCGGCTGGGGCGCGCAGAAGGACGGCCACGCCGTCTGGTTCAGCGTGCACGGCCGCAACAAGCTCTCCGTCACCCTCGACCTCAAGCGCCAGCGCGACCTCGCACTCCGCCTCGCCGCGCGCGCCGACGCGCTGGTCGAGAACTTTCGGCCCGGCCAGCTTGAGCGCCTCGGCCTCGGCCCGGACGTGCTGCACGCCGCCAACCCCCGGCTGGTCATCGCCCGAATATCCGGCTACGGCCAGGACGGGCCGTATCGCGACAAGCCCGCGTTCGGCGCCATCGGCGAGGCGATCGGCGGCATCCGTCACCTCACCGGCCATCGCGACTCGGCGCTGCCGCCGCCGCGCTGCGGCATCTCGCTTTCCGACGACCTGGCAGGCATGCACGCCGCCATCGGCCTGCTCGCCTGCCTCTGGCAGCGCGACGCAGCCGGCGGCGGGCGCGGCCGCATCGTCGATGTCAACCTGGTGGACAGCGTGTTCGGCCTGATGGAGGGAATGCTGCCGGAATACGCGCTGGACGGCCGCATCCGCCAGCCGACCGGGGCCGGCATCCCGACCGCCGCGCCCACCAATACCTATCCCTGCGCCGACGGGCGCTGGATCTGCATCGCCGGCAACTCCGACCTGATCTTCCGCCGCATGATGCCGGCGATCGGCCGGCCGGAGCTGGCCGAGGACCCGCGGTTTGCCAGCAACTTGCTGCGCTGCGCCAACGTGGCGGAGCTCGATGCGATCATCGCCGACTGGACGCGCACCCGGCTGGCCCGCGAGGCCGAGGCGGTGCTGGAGGCCGCCGATGTACCGTGCTCGCGCCTCTACGACATCGAGGACTGCGTGAACGATCCGCACTTCCGCGCCCGCGGCGCCGTGATGGACGTGGAGGACCCGCTGATCGGCCGCACCCTGCATCCCGGCCCGATCGTCCGGCTGGACGGCGAGGCGCCGGAGAGCGTCGTCGGCTGGACCGGGCCGCCCGCCGGCGCGCACACGCAGTACGTGCTGGAGACGCTGCTCGGCGCCTAGGCGTCCTTACTTCGGCGTAGGGACGCCAGACTCGCCTTGCATCCCGCCGCGACGCGGTCCATGTCCTCGGCTGGGGGTCGTTCCCTGCCTGGAGGACGGATGGGTAGCTTCAGCATCTGGCACTGGATGATCGTGCTGCTGGTCATCCTGCTGCTGTTCGGCAGCGGCAAGGTGAGCAACCTAATGGGCGACTTCGCCAAGGGCATCAAGTCGTTCAAGAAGAACATGGCCGAGGACTCGGACGCCTCGATGGAGGCCTCCGCCGCCGAGCGCCCGGCCGGCTCGATCGCCGCACCCAACGCGCCGCAGACGACCACGACGAGCAGCACCGCCGCGCATCGCGGCTGAGGCCGCCGCCCGGCAGCACGGCAAAACGGCCGTGGCCACCCACCGGCTCGACGCGACCCCCGCGACCATCCGCTGGGGCAGCTTCGACGCTGCCTATCCGCCGGTCCTCACCGTCGCTTCGGGCGATACCGTGGTGCTCGAGTGCGTCGTCGCCGGCGGCCCGGACATCATGCCGCCGCCCGGCTCGGGCTTGGCGGTGCCGTCGGCGCTGGCCGCCATCCATGCCGCCGATCTGCCGCGGCTGGGCGGTCATGTGCTCACCGGTCCCGTCGCGGTCGCCGGTGCGGAGCCCGGGGACACGCTCGAAGTGCGCATCGAGGCGATCGCGCTCGGCGCGGACTGGGGCTATTGCGGCTTCCGCCCGCTGGTCGGCACGTTGCCCGAGGATTTCCCCGAGCGCCTGCTCAGCCACATCCCGATCGACCGCGCCCGCGGAACTTGCCGCCTGCCCTGGGGCACCCAGCTGCCGCTGGCGCCGTTCTTCGGCGTGATGGGCGTCGCCCCGCCGCCGATCTATGGCACCATCTCCACCCGCGAGCCGCGCGAGCACGGCGGCAACCTCGACAACAAGGAGCTGACCGCCGGCTCGACGCTGTTCCTGCCCGTGCATGCGTCGGGCGCCAACTTTTCGGCGGGCGATGGGCACGGGGTGCAGGGCGACGGCGAGGTCTGCATCAACGCGCTCGAGACCTGCCTGACCGGCAGCTTCACCCTCGTGCTGCACAAGCGTCAGGGCGGGGCGGCGCCATTGCGCTATCCCCGGGCCGAGACGCCGGGCCACTACATCAGCATGGGTATGCACGAGGACCTGGACGTCGCGATGAAGACCGCGCTGCGCGAGATGATCGCCTTCATCTGCGCGCGCTCCAACCTCTCGCCCGGCCAGGCCTACCAGCTCTGCTCGCTGGCGGTGGACTTCCACGTCACCCAGACGGTGAACGGCGAGAAGGGTGTGCACGGCCTGCTGCGCAAGGACCTGCTGTCCTGAGCGCGACTGTTCTCAGGCCGCCTGGGCGTGAAAAAACCGGGGCGTGCGGGTTTTCCACAGCTTTTCGCATGCCGACGGATTGAGCGTCGGAGCCGAACCACCGTATCTTGTGGTCTCGCCACCGGGGAGACCACGAAATGGAGTGGACCGACGAAGCGATCACCCGCTTGCGGGGTCTCTGGGACGAGGGTCACTCCACCGCCGAGATCGGCCGCCGGCTCGGCGTGTCGAAGAACGCGGTCGTCGGCAAGGCGCACCGCCTGTCGCTGTCCGCGCGCCCCTCGCCGATTCGGCGCGACGGCTCGGAGCGGCGGGGGCTGCGGCCGCCGGCGCCGCGGCGGGTGATCGGCCCGACCCTGCCGCCGCTCGCCGGCCTGGCGGCCCCGGTCGCCCTGCCGCGCCCGGTCGAGGCGCCCCCATCCATGCCGGTGATGGCGGTGCGTCCGCCGCCGGTGGCCGCCAAGCCGCCGCGGCCGGGCCTGCGCGCGCTGCCCTGCTGCTGGCCGATCGGCGAGCCCGGCACGCCGAGTTTCCGCTTCTGCGACGCCGAAGCCCTGCCGGGCAAGCCATACTGCGGCGAGCACGCCCAGCTCGCCTATGTCCGCGTCCGCGACCGCCGCGAAGACGCGGCCTGAGGCCCGCACGAGCGACCGCCGCGCCGGCAGGCTCGCCGGCCTGACCGTTGCGTACCCCGATCGCTTCGCGGTTGCGGGGTTAGACCCGGCGGCGTATCGTTTCCATGGTGGCGGTACTGGCCGCGTGAAAGGCATCGGACCGCCGCCGCGGGAAGGGGCGCCCCGTGACCGTGCCATCGGTTTGCCGGGCGCTCTCGTCATCAGGGCGCGGACGGATGCGGCCGTCGTGCCCGCAGCGAGAAAGGCGGCGCGTCGATGTCCAAGGGCACCGTGAAGTGGTTCAATCCGACAAAGGGCTACGGCTTCATCGCCCCGGAAAGCGGCGGCAAGGACGTGTTCGTCCATATCAGCGCCGTGCAAAAGGCCGGCCTGCGCAGCCTCAACGAAGGCCAGAAGCTCGGCTTCGACATCGAGCAGCAGCAGAATGGCCGCGCCGCCGCCGTGAACCTCTCCAAGGCCGACTGACCGGCCGCACCGCCGCGCCGATGCGACCGCGCCCGAGCGGGCCGCGGCGGGCGGGCGTGTCCGCCCGGGCATAGTCCGCCGTCAAAATGCGCCGTCCGGACCGGCCGGTACTCGCCCGCCACTTGCACCGCGCGTCGGGCTTGTCTACCCAGCGCCGATGAGTCACGCGTTACAATCGCGCACCGAGCCGCGGTCGGCGCTGGACGCCGACGCCGTGCGCGCCGCCTATCGCCGCTGGGCCGGCGTCTACGACGCGGTGTTCGGCGGCGTGTCGGCGTTCGGCCGCCGTCGCGCCGTCGTCGCGGTGAACGCGCTGCCCGGAGCGCGCGTGCTGGAGGTCGGCGTCGGCACCGGCCTGGCCTTGCCGCACTACAGCCGCGCCAAGCGCATCACCGGCATCGACCTCTCCGACGAGATGCTCGCCCGCGCCCGCGAGCGCGTCGCCGAGCAGTCGCTCGGCCACGTCGAGGCGCTGCAGGTGATGGACGCCGAGGCGACCTGCTTCGCCGACGCGGCGTTCGACATCGCCGTCGCCATGTTCGTCGCCTCCGTGGTGCCGCATCCGCGCCGACTGCTGGCGGAGATGCGCCGAGTGGTGCGCCCGGGCGGCCACATCCTGCTGGTCAACCACTTCGCCGCCGAACGCGGCCCGCGCTGGTGGGCCGAGCGCGCTCTCGCGCCCGCCTCGCGCGCGCTGGGCTGGCACCCCGACTTCGCGATGGACGCGCTGTTCGCGCCCGAGGATCGCGCGCACGCGCACGCGACCGCCGTGCCGCCGTTCGGCCTGTTCACGCTGGTGCGGCTGGCGAACTGACCGTCCGGGTACCCCGGCCTCCCGCAGGTCACCGCGCGGATGACCCGATGTTCCCGGACCTTTGCCGCCGCGTGATGCCGCGCCACCTTGATCTGCGCCGGGGGGCGTTGTAGCCCAGCATCTGCACGGCCGGACCGCCACGGCCCGGCCCGCAAAAGCGGATGACGACAACCCGGACAATGGACCGGCCGATGCACCCTCTCCGGCGGCGTTACGCCGCTCTCGCCTGCCTGCTGCTCGCCGGCCTCGCCGCCGGCCCCGCCATGGCCCAGCAGCCGCGCCCCTGGGAGGTCGGCATGCAGCCGGCCTTCAGTCCGATCAAGCAGGAGATCATCTGGCTGCACGATCTCGTGCTCTGGATCATCACCATCATCACGGTCTTCGTCGCCGCCCTGCTGGTCTGGGTCCTCTACCGCTACGATCACCGCCGCAACGCCGTGCCCAGCCGCATCAGCCATCACACCTGGCTGGAAGTCGCATGGACGCTGATCCCCGCCCTCGTGCTGGTCATCATCGCGATCCCCTCGTTTCGCCTCGTCTACTATGAGGACCGCACGCACGAGCCCGACCTCACCGTCAAGGTGACCGGCCATCAGTGGTACTGGGAATACACGTACCCCGACCAGAACGGACTGCACTTCGAGAGCTACATCCTGCCGCAGGACAAGCTGCAGCCCGGCCAGCTCCGCCTGCTCGACGTGGACAACCAGCTGGTGCTGCCGGCCGGCAAGCGCATCCGTATCCTCGCCACCAGCGCCGACGTGATCCACAGCTTCTTCATCCCGAGCCTCGGCGTGCAGCGCTACGCGATGCCCGGCCGCACCATCGAGACCTGGGTGGAGATCAGCAAGCCCGGCACCTACTACGGCGAGTGCAACCAGGTCTGCGGCACCAATCACAGCCAGATGCCGATCTCCGTGCAGGCCGTCACGCCGGAGGAGTTCACCGCCTGGCTCGCCCAGGCGAAGACCAAGTTCTCGCAGGCCGATACGCCGGCCGGACAGCCCGGCCGCATCGATCTCGCCGCGGCCCAGCACTGACCGCCCGGACTGAGCGTGGGGCCGCGCGCCCCGAGGAGCACGAAGCGATGAGCGTCACCACCCATGACGATGCCCACCCTGGGGCCGATCACGGGGAGCACCATGCCCCCGGCTTCGTCGCGCGCTGGCTGTTCAGCACCAACCACAAGGACATCGGCACGCTCTACCTGACGTTCTCGGTGATCGCCTCGTTCCTCGGCGCCGGCCTGTCCATGGTCATGCGCGCCCAGCTCATGTTTCCCGGGCAGCACTTGGTTGAGAACGGCCAGTGGTGGAACACCATCGTCACGGCGCATGGCCTGATCATGATCTTCTTCGTGGTCATGCCGGCGCTGATCGGCGGCTTCGGCAACTGGTTCATCCCGATGATGATCGGCGCGCCGGACATGGCCTTCCCGCGGCTGAACAACATCAGCTTCTGGTTCCTGGTGCCGGCCTTCTGCCTGGTCTGCACCGGCCTGATCCTCGGCGAATCCGGCACCGGCTGGACGCTCTACCCGCCGCTTTCACTCAGCCAGTACGAGCCCGGGCCGGGCATGGACTGCACGCTGTTCGCGCTCCATCTGGCCGGCATCTCCTCGCTGCTCGCCTCGATCAACTTCATCACGACTATCTTCAACATGCGCGCGCCGGGCATGACGCTGCACAAGATGCCGCTGTTCGTCTGGTCGCAGCTCGTCACGTCCTTCCTGCTGCTGCTGGCGATCCCGGTGCTGGCCGGCGCGATCACCATGGTGATCACCGACCGCAACTTCGGCACCGCCTTCTTCGACCCGCAGGGCGGCGGCGACCCCGTGCTGTTCCAGCACCTGTTCTGGTTCTTCGGCCACCCCGAAGTCTACATCATGATCCTGCCGGGCTTCGGCATCGTCAGCCACATCGTCTCCACCTTCAGCCGCAAGCCGGTGTTCGGCTATCTCGGCATGGCCTATGCGATGGTGGCGATCGGCGTGGTCGGCTTCGTGGTGTGGGCGCACCACATGTTCGTCTCCGGCATCGATGTCGACACGCGCGCCTACTTCATGGCCGCGACCATGATCATCGCGGTGCCGACGGGGATAAAGATCTTCTCCTGGATCGCGACGATGTGGGGCGGCTCGATCGAGCTGAAGACGCCCATGCTGTGGGCGTGCGGCTTCATCTTCCTGTTCACGCTCGGCGGCGTCACCGGCATCGTGCTGTCGAACGCCGGCATCGATCAGGTCCTGCACAATACGTATTACGTCATCGCGCACTTCCACTACGTGCTGTCGCTCGGCGCGGTGTTCGCGATCTTCGCCGGCTTCTATTACTGGATCGGCAAGATGACCGGGAAGCCGTACCCGGAGTTCTGGGGCAAGGTGCATTTCTGGATGACGTTCATCGGCGTCAACGTGACCTTCTTTCCCCAGCACTTCCTCGGTCTCGCCGGCATGCCGCGCCGCTATCCGGACTACCCGGACGCCTTCGCCGGCTGGAACCTCGTCTCCTCGCTCGGCGCCTATATTTCGGGCGCCTCGGTGCTCGTGTTCCTGTACGTGGTGTTCCGCACCTTCACCTCGCGCGAGCGCCTGCCGGCCAACTACTGGGGCGAGGGGGCGACGACGCTCGAATGGTCGGTCACCTCGCCGCCGCCCTTCCACACCTTCGAGGAACTGCCGCGCGTGCGCTGATGGCCGAGCCCACCTCCGCCTCCGCCGGCGCGGCGCTGTCGGCGGCCAGCGCCGGCGACTGGCTGGCGCTGCTCAAGCCGCGGGTGATGACGCTGGTGGTGTTCACCGGCCTGGTCGGGCTTCTGGTGGCCCCCGGGCGCCTGCACCCCGTGCTGGCGGTCGCCGCGATCGTCTGCATCGCCGTCGCGGCCGGCGCCGCCGGCGCGATCAACATGTGGTACGACCGCGACATCGACGCGGTGATGCGCCGCACCTGTCGCCGGCCGATCCCGGCCGGGCGGATCGAGCCCGCGGAAGCGCTGGGCTTCGGCATCGTGCTCGCCGCCGGGTCGGTGCTGGTCATGGCA
>Ga0213875_10001322_pt1 | contig 16371 bp, 14 predicted proteins | sample BarmaccomBMRX_R8_FD_160105 | JGI IMG/M metagenome (GOLD analysis project Ga0213875, IMG submission 160105) | Root-associated microbial communities from Barbacenia macrantha in rupestrian grasslands, the National Park of Serra do Cipo, Brazil - RX_R8 | ecosystem: Host-associated > Plants > Roots... | reverse complement strand
CTCCGTGCCAGCAGCCAGCGCCCCCAGCAGCGTCCAGCACTCCATCAGCCGATTCGGATGATCAAACCAGCACACCGAGTCATAGCCGAGCCGCTCCGCGGTCCGCGCGAACTTCAGGTGATCCGGCCAGCCCGACGCGAAATTCCCCACCACCCCGAACCGCACCCGCCCGGCACCCTCCGCCACCCACGGATGAACCGGCCTGGCCTGCTGTTTCATGCCACTCCCACCCCGCGCCGCCCTTTTAATGATCATGCAAGCACGGGGGACGGGAGAAAGAAACCGTCAGCAGCGTCCCGCCACCGGCCGGCCGCCCGACTGCCCCTCCGGCTGGCGCTGCCGGTGCGCGCTGACCAGCCAGGCGATCAGCGCGCCGAGCACCCCGAGGCGAATGGCGACGTCGGCCAGGTTGAAGGTGGCCGGGTAACCAGCCACGTGGATCCAGTCCACGACCGCGCCGCGGCCGAGCCCCGGCGCCCGGAACAGCCGGTCGGCCAGGTTACCGAGCGCCCCGCCGACCACCACCGCCAGCGACAACGCGACCGCCCGGCTCCGCGCGCGGACGAGCAGCGTCACCGCCAGCGCGAGCGCCACCACCACCGTTAGCGAGATCAGGTACGGGTGCCCGGCCCCGATCCCGAAGCTGGCCCCGGTGTTGCGCACCACGCCGACCCCGAACCCCGGGCCGGGTCCGTGCGGGTGGGCCGCGACCACCACCGACTTGCTGACCTGATCCGCCGTCACCACCGCGACGACCAGCCCGGCGATCGCGAGCTGAATGCCTCGCCGCCGCACCACCCCAGTTCCCATGCCGCCACGATACGGCCCGCCGGCTTAGCCTGATGGTGCGGCCGGGTCCGGCCACGCGCAGACCGGAGGTTGGATGTCGAGCCAGGAGACCGAAGTCCTCGTCGTCGGGGCCGGGCAGGCCGGGGTGGCGATGAGCGAGCATCTGAGCGGCAACGGGGTGCCCCACCTGGTGGTGGAACGCCAACGGATCGCCGAGCGGTGGCGTACCGGGCGGTGGGACTCGCTGGTGGCGAACGGGCCGGCCTGGCACGACCGCTTCCCCGGGCTGGAGTTCTCCGGGATCGGGCCCGACGAGTTCGCGCCCAAGGACCGGGTGGCGGACTACTTCGTGGCCTACGCGGAGAAAATCGGGGCGCCGATCCGGTGCGGGGTCGAGGTGACCGCGGTCGACAAGAACATCGGGCGGCCCGGGTTCCGGGCGCAGACCTCGGACGGGGTCATCGACGCCAGGTACGTGGTGGCGGCGACCGGGCCATTCCAGCAGCCGGTGATCCCGGGCCTCGTGCCCGCCGACGCGGGGCTGGTGACCATGCATTCCGGCGACTACCGCAACCCGGGGCAGCTGCCGGACGGCGCGGTGCTGGTGGTGGGGGCGGGCGCGTCGGGAGTGCAGATCGCCGACGAGCTGCGGCAGGCGGGCCGGACGGTGCACCTGTCGGTCGGGCCGCACGACCGGCCGCCGCGCCGGTACCGCGAGCGCGATTACTGCTGGTGGCTGGGGGTCCTCGGCAAGTGGGACATCGCGCCGCCGCCGGCCGGCGCGCGGCACGTGCCGATCGCGGTCAGCGGGGCCAACGGCGGCGCCACCGTCGATTTCCGGGCGCTGGCCGCCACCGGCATCAACCTGGCCGGACGGGCGATCGCGTTCGACCGGGGCGTCATGCGGTTCGCGCCCGACCTGCGCGACAACATCGCCCGCGGCGACGCCTACTACCTGTCACTGCTGGCCGAATGCGACGCCTTCGCCGAGCGCAACGGCCTCGACCTGCCGGCCGAGCCGGACGCCCACGTCGTCGGCCCCGACCCCGACTGCCTGACCAACCCGGTGGCCGAACTCGACCTGGCCCGGGCCGGCGTCACCTCGATCATCTGGGCGACCGGCTATGCCGCCGACTTCAGCTGGCTGCACGTCAATGCGTTCGACTCCCGCGGCAAGCCGGAACACCAGCGCGGCGTGTCATCCGAGCCGGGGATCTACTTCCTGGGGCTGCCGTGGCTGTCACGGCGCGGATCGAGCTTCATCTGGGGTGTCTGGCACGACGCCCGGTACCTCGCCGACCACATCCAGATGCAGCGGAGCTACCTCGCCTACGGGTCCGGCTGAGGCCGGGGCCCGGCGGCGGCCGGTGATGACGGCGGTGACCGCCGCCAGCGCGAAGAACGCGAACATTCCGGTGGCCATCGTCGCCACCGACTGGGTGCCGATCAGCCCGGTCAGCGGGGTGGTGCAGGAGCCGGCCAGGAACGGGACACCGCCGCCGAGGGCGGACGCGGTACCGGCGTAGCGGCGGCCGGCCGCCTGGGTGATCGAGGAGTTGGCGGGCAGGTAGGCCCCGAGCGCGAACGTCATGCCGCCCAGGCAGATCCAGACCGGGGTCAGCGGCGGCCGGTGATGCGGGTAGATCATGGCCACGGCGAACAGCGCGGTGACGGCCGACGTCTGGATGACGATCGCCCAGCGCCGCAGCACGACCGGGCCGAGCCGCATGACCAGCAGCCGGAAGGCCACGCTGGCCAGCATCATCACGGTCGCGTTGACCGCGAACACCACCGTGTAAAGGCTCTCGCTGATGCCGAGGCCCTGCTGCAGCACGAACGACGAACCGCCGATATAGATGAAAAAGCCGCCGACCGTCAGGCACTGGACCAGCACCGGAGCGGCGAAGGCGGGGTCGGCGGCCAGCTGGCCGGCCCGGCTGAACAGCCGCCGCAGGCCGCCCGGGTGGCGGCGTGATTCCGGCAGCGTCTCGGGCAGCCCGGCCACCGCCGCCACCGTCATCGCCACCCCGACCAGGGCCAGGAACCAGAAGATGATCCGCCAGCTCCCGAGGGTCAGCAGGACTCCCCCGATGGCCGGCCCGATCACCGGCGCGATCAGGCCGATCGCCGACAGGCTGCCGAACCTGGCGGCCGCCTCGCGGCCTTCCCAGGTGTCGGTGACCACCGCCCGCCCGACCGCGGCGGCGGCCCCGACCGCGATGCCCTGGACCAGCCGGGCGGCGATCAGCTGCCAGCCGCTGAACGCGACCGCGCACAGCACCGAGGTCGCCGCGAACACCACCGTGGCCAGCACGATCAGCGACCGGCGGCCGCGGGCGTCGCTGACCGGGCCGGTGCCGAGCTGCCCGATCGCCATCCCGCCGATACAGGCCGTCATCGTCAGCTGGGCGACCGACGAGCTGGTGCCGAGGGTACGCTGCACCGCGGGCAGGGCGGCGATGTAGGTGTCGGTCGACAGCGCCGTGGTGCCGGTGATCAGCATCAGGGCGATGAACGAGGGGGTGGCTACGCGCGGCCGGACAATCGACGCGATCATCCCCACCGGCAGCCTCACATTTTCCTCTAAGTCCGACTATAAAGCGGCCGAGGACATCGCCGCCAGACCGGATTAGGGGTGGACGCCCGCCAGGTGAAGGCGCCAGCCGAGCATGTGGCCGGCCGTGACCGCGGGCGGGCCGAGCAGGCCGGTCAGGTAGCGGCCGAACGAGGAGGTCAGCTTGGTGTCGGCCACGACCGCGGAGATCTTCCAGCCGCGGAACTGGGCCCGCATCTGGATGTCGTCCGGGTAGAGCGCGTTGACCGGCAGGGTGGCGACCGAGGACACACCGACCCCGGCCGACTTGGCCCACAGCTGGTTGAGGTACATCGCCTCGGAGCTCAGCCCGTTGCCGTCGGTGGCGGCCTGGCCGCTCCAGGTCGGCCCCATGTAGTAGCCGCCCACCATCGAGGCGGGCTGGCCGGTGTCGGCCTGCCAGCGCAGCGCCTCGGTGTAGGTGGCGACCGGGATCGGGACGACGAGGACGTGCGCGCCGGCCGGTAGCCGCAGGGCGCTGAACACGGTGGTCCAGCCGGCCGGCAGCGCCGCCACCGGGGCGGTGGCCAGCGGGGTGGGCACCAGCGGCAGGACGGCGGCGGCCGCCAGCACCGCGACCAGGCGGTTGGCCCCCGGCCAGCGGCGGCGGGCGGCGTCGAAGCCGAACGACAGCGCCGCCGCGGCCGCCCCGTCGGCCAGGATCGAGAACCGGTCCGGGATCACCGACCCGGTGACCGGCAGCGTCTGCAGCCAGTACCAGGGCAGCTTGATCCCCGGGTGGTGGACGCCGCCGGCCAGCAGCGTCCCGCCCAGCGAGCAGGCCGCCAGCACCACGAACGCGATCGCGGCGACCCGGATCGGCAGCTGGCGCCAGAACCGCACCGTCACCACCACCAGCGCCACCAGCAGCGGCCAGCCCAGGTAGCCGAGATACTCGGGCAGCTTGCCCTGGTAGCTGGCGGCGAAGGCAGCACTGCCCGGAGTGTGCAGCAGCAGCATCGAGGACGGCTGCACGAACCCAGCCAGATCATTTTTGAAAAAGTCGGGCGTGAACGGGCTGGTCTGCTGGTGCAGCGGGCCGAAGAACTGCACCCACAGCGGGTAGCCGGCCAGCACGGCGGCGACCACTCCCCCGGCCGCCAGCCCAGTCGCCAGCGGGCGCAGCCGGGCGGCGATCAGGCGCGGGCGGGAGGCGGCGATCACGGCCGCCATGACGACGACGGCGACGCCGGTGTCGAACAGCAGCTCCTCGGCGATGAACACCTGGGCCGCCGCCAGCAGCCCGAGCAGCGCCCCGCCACGAGCCGCGGCCCGCGCACCCGCCCCGATGCGCCCGGTGAGCAGGGACAGCGCCAGGTGCACGATCAGCGGCGGCAGGACCGCGAACTGCAGGTCGTAGTGGCCCAGGCTGGACTGGATCAGGGCCGGGGAAAACCCGTACACCCCGCCGCCGATCGCGGCGGCCGGGACGCTCGCGCCCCAGCGCCGCAGCACCATCACCATGGCGAACGCGGACCCGGCGAACCCGGCCGTCATCAGCACGGTCAGGCTGACCTGGGGACCGGCCAGCAGCGTGAGCGGGGCCAGCAGGATGCCCGGCAGCAACATAAAGGTGTTCCACATGACGCTGACGCCCTGAGGCGCGTTCATCGCGGCGGTGACCAGGGCGGGCAGCCGGAAGTGGGCGATAGCGGTGGCGTCATAGCGCAGAAACCAGGCAAACTGGTCGGTGTCGTACGGGTTGCCGCCGACCAGCCGCGAGGCCGGGTCGCGCCACAGCCACATCGTGACCACGAAGGCGCCCAGCAGGCAGTACACGCCGGTGAGGGCGAGTACGCGGCGTTCGCTGGGCGGCCCGGCGGCGTTGGCCTCGGCCGGCGCAGGGATCGTCACGGACGGGGCAGACACGGGCCGAGCCTAACCAGGCCCGGATCGGGCCGGGGCCGATACCGGGTTTTTTAAGCACCCCGAAACAACTGAGCCGACTATCACGCGGCTATCTCGGCGCAGGTCACGGCGCTATAAAGCGACTATTACCTGCGACGTTATGAGTACGTAAGAATTGACCGGCGTCTACCTCCAGCTGGGCGCCAAGACCGGCCTGAGCTGGAATCCTGGCAAATTTGTGAATTTCTCGTATCGCGCATACCGGTCAGGTCTAGTGTTCCCCCGGGAGCACGGAAAAGCCGACCTGGAGGTATATAAAATGCTCACCGGGCAGAGGGGACCAGGGGGTGGCCGCCGCCGCGGGCGGGGCCGATTTACACGCCTTGCTATTCCCCTGGCCATACCGGTAGCGCTGGCCCTCGTCCTCGGGATCGTGATCGCGGTCTCCAGCGGCGGGCACGCGAAGGCGAACCCGGCGGCGGCGACCGCCTCGGCCAGCCCGTCCGCGTCCGGCGCCGCGCCGTCGGCCAGCAGCAGCGCCCCCGGCACGACGACCACGGCCGCCAACGTGAACTGCAGCATCATCGTCCCGGCGCACCCGCTGAGCGCCCGGGGCCTGGCGACGCCGTACCAGCTGACCGGCTCGAACGGGCAGACGCCGGCCCAGTCCGGCTGCACGATGACCAACGCGGCCAACCTGGGGGCGTTCGTCCAGGCGACGATCCTGAACCCGGCCAACGGCCGCCTGGCGGTCTACGACCCGCTGGTCGTCACCCAGGGCACCACCCCCGCGGTGGCCCCGAAGGTGCCGAACCTGCCGCGCAACGCGATCGTCACCATCGACTTCGGGTTCAACGGCACTGACCTGACCCAGGTCGGGGCGACCGCGAACGCGCTGACCGAGGGCAACTGTGTCAACGGCCAGGGCGGGACCGACTTCGGCCAGGTGTCGTTCTGCAACGGCATCACGTTCTTCAACACCGCCCACCAGCTCGAGCGCGAGGGCCGGCTGCGGGTCCCGTCCGAGGGCACCTCGGCCAAGATCGTCGCCACCCGGGGGCGGATGGGCACCGGCCAGGACTGCCCGACCACCCACAACTTCGACATGGTGGACCAGGACCCGTCCGACAACGTCACCACCGAGTACCTGCTCAACCCGGCGACCGGGCAGACCGCGCAGGACACCGCGTCCAATGCCGGCAACATCCCCGGCTCCACGCTGCTCCTCAACGGCAGTGACAACACCCTGCTCGACCTGTTCATGGACCCGGTCCTCGGCTGCACCCCGTTCCAGGTGCCGGACCTGGCCAACAACGGCGCGCCGACCTCCTCGCAGGCGCTGGACGAGCTGCTGGCCGAGCGGGACACCCCGAACCTGAACGCGCTGGTCCCCGAGAACGACGAGATGACGCTGAACGGCAACGGGGACTTCGACGTGGCCAAGACCAACCTGTACCGCATGGAGGTCGGCCAGGCCCCGGTCAGCGCGGCCACCAACCAGGCCAGCAGCCCGGCGATGTACTGCCAGAACATGGTCAACCTGCAGACGCCGTTCATCGCCGCCAACCAGACGGTGCTGGAAACCGGCCAGTCCCCGGTGACCGCGGTCGGCAACAACCTGTTCACCTTCCTGGCCAACCGGGAGAACATGTCCTTCACCAACCTGGCCTGCCAGAACTTCGGGCTCACGAACCCGGTCACGGTCAGCCTGGACGGGAACGGAGTGGCGGTCGGGGCGACGTTCAACACGACGCCGCAGACGGCCAACGCCGGCGGGGCCACCACCGGACCCACGGCCAGCCCCAGCGCCAGCGCCAGCGCGAGCACCGGAACCGGTAACAACGGGTCCGGCCAGGGCTGGGGCGGCGGCCGCCGCTGGCACCGCACCGGCCGTCACCGCCACCAGCTGATGAACCCATCCGGGATGTAGCTCCGGGACCTACGGTTCTACGCCGGCCCACGGGTACCGACGGGGGGCGGCGTAGAACCGCGTCAGCTCGCCCACACCGGCCGCGCTGACCAGGCCGGCCCGCTCGGCGCTGGCCAGGACCTGCGGGTAGCTGGTCAGCGCGCGTACCCTCCAGGGCGCCAGCTGGGCCCGCATCTCGGGGAAGTCCCAGTTGGCGATGGAGAGCACCCCGGCCACGCCGAGGCTGGTCTCGGCCAGCACCGCCTCGATCGCGCGGGCGATACTGCCGCCGCCGGCCACCACGTCGTCGACGATGACGGCCTGGCCACCTGGGCCCGGCGAGCACTCCACCAGCGGCAGGCCGTCGGCCCGGGGAGTGGCCCGGACCCAGGCGAGCGGGACGCCGAGCCGGTCGGCCAGAGTCTTCGCCCAGGGGATCCCGGCCTGGGCGACCGCGACGACGTAGTCGGCCCCGGGGAACGCGCGCCCGGTCGCGGCGGCCAGCGCGTCGTCGACCAGGCGGCGGACGGCCGGACGGGTGTTGAGCAGGCGGCAGTTGCAGCCGCAAGGGGCCACGATGCCCGACTTCCAGCGGTACCACTGATCCCGCGGCCGGCCCAGGTCGACGGTGAAGGCCCCGGACGCGACCAGCGCGTCGGCCACCGGCCGGGCCGCGGCCGGGTCGACCAGGCGGGCCAGCGACGGCATCCCCGGCGCCCCGGTCAGCCGACCGGGTGCCCGGACCGGGCGGCGCCGACGATCGCGTGGCTGGGCGCGTACCGGGTCATCGCCGGGTAGCCGTCGCGGCAGCTGTTGCGGTACAGGTCGCGGACGAACCAGCCGGGCAGCTGGGCCAGAAACCGCGGCAGGTCATCGCGCTGAGCCGGGTCGAGCACGAACTTGCACACCCGCACGTTCCAGGCGAAGTCGCCCGCTTCGACGATCGCCGCCAGGTCGCCGAGCGACCGGACGGCGGCGTGGTTGAGGGCGTCCTCGTAGGTGGGGTCGAGCCCGCCCAGCGACGCGAGGTAGACAAAGGTGCGGGTGGCCAGCGGCAGTTCGTCGCTCGCGCGCATCAGGCAGCGCTGGTGGGCGCCGGTGACGTGCACGTCGTCGACGATCAGCAGGTGGGCGTCGCGGACCTGAGCGGCCGGGAACCGCCGGAACGAGACGATGTTGGCCGCCATCCGCCGCTGGCGGTCCGACGCCGACAGCGTGCCGTAGTCGCCGTCGGCCGGGCTGACCCGGTCCACCTGGACGAGCGCGGCCGGCGGGCGGCCGCGGGCGGCCCGGGCCGCGTTCAGCACCGGCAGCAGGCGGCGGGCCAGCGTGGTGGCCGCGGTGGGGACGTAGGTGTACGGGGACGACGCCATCAGCAACCGCGGCGCGCAGGCCAGCTCCGGGTGCCGGTCGGCGAAGGCCGCCCCCAGGGCCTGGGCGAACGCGTCAGCGGCGGCGACCGACCCGTACTTGTAGCGGCTGTAGCGGGCGGCGCTGAACGGCAGCAGTGAGGCCGGCCCGGCCGGGCCGGCCTCACTGAGCGAATACAGGGCGAACTCATGGGTCGGAATGCGGCGGGTCAAGCCAGGCACCTCTCGATGATCAGCTGTCATTGTGCGCCCGGCAAGCCGGCTCGATCCAGCCCGTGTGGACCGTGAACGGCTGGCCGGGATCCGGCGGCGCGAAGGCCGGGTCGGCGGCCAGCGCGCGGTGCAGCGGCAGGTTGGTCGGCACCCCGTCGACCGCGAACTCCCCCAGCGCCCGGCGGGCCCGCGACAGCGCCTCGGCCCGGGTGGCGCCGGTCACGATCAGCTTGGCCAGCAGCGTGCCGAAGTCCGGGACGACCACCGAGCCGGGACCGACGGCCGGATCGACCCGTACCCCCGGCCCGGACGGGAGCCGCCAGCCGCGCACGGTGCCCGCGGCCGGCGCGAAACCGCGGCCGGGATCCTCGGCGTAGACCCGGAACTGCACGGCGTGCCCACGGTCCGGGCGGTCGCCGTACCCGAGCGGTTCACCGCCGGCCAGCCGGAACGTCTCACGGACGAGGTCGAGCCCGGTCACCTCCTCGCTGACCGGGTGGGCGACCGCCAGCCGGGGGTTCACCTCGAGGAAGGCGAGCGTGCCGTCCGCCCCCAGCAGGAACTCGCAGGTGGCCGCGCCCACGTAGCCCGCCGCCCGCAGGATGGCCCGGGACGCCACCCGCAGCCGGGTGTCCACCTGCACGGGCAGGAACGGGGCCGGCGCCTCCTCCACGATCTTCTGATGGCGCCGCTGCAGCGAGCAGTCGCGGGTGGAGACGACGGCGACGTGACCGCGGCGGTCGGCCAGGCACTGGGTCTCCAGGTGCCGGGCCCGGTCCAGGTAGCGCTGGGCGAAACAGTCCGGCTGGCCGCCGGCCGCCCGCACCGCGGTCGCGTAGGCGGCCGGGACATCGGCCAGGGAACGGGCCACGACCACTCCCGCTCCCCCACCGCCGCGGGCCGGCTTGAGCACAACCGGCGGCCCGGCCTGGCGGGCGAACGACAGCGCCTGGGCGGCGCTGGCCACCGTGGCCCCGGCCAGGACGGGCGCCCCCACCCGGCCCGCCAGCTGGCCGGTGGCCAGCTTGTCCCCCAGCTCCCTGATCACCGCCGGCGGTGGCCCGATCCAGGTCAGCCCGGCGTCCGTGACCGCCTGGGCGAATTCGGCCTTTTCGGCCAAGAATCCGTACCCCGGATGCAAGGAGTCCGCACCGGCGGCGACGGCCGCCGCCAGAACCTTGACCGGGTCCAGGTAGGTCTGGGCCGGGGTCCGGCCGGTCAGCGGCACCGCCCGGTCGGCCGCGGTGACGTGCAGCGCGCCCCGGTCAGCCGGGTCGGCGTAGACCGCCACGCTGGCCAGGTCCGCATCCCGGCAGGCGCGGGCGATCCGGAGCGCGATCTCGCCCCGGTTGGCGATCAGGATCGTGCGCACGCAGGGTCACGGATCGTCGGTGCTGACTGCCTGCGGGGCCGACGAGCGCGGGGGCGGGTGATGGATGAAGTGCGGCAGCAGGTGGGTGGCGACCGGCGGGCCGATCAGCAGGACGGCCGACAGCCCGACCAGCACGCTGCCCGCCAGCAGCTTGGAGCCGGACGTGAGCCGTTCGGCGCTGACCCGGAGCTCGCCCGCGCGGGCCTTCCGGCCCAGGTACTGGCCGAGCATGATGGCCAGGAAGGCCTGGATGACGATGGCGATGATCACGTCAGCGGCGGGCAGAGTGGTGAAGCCGAGCGTGAACCCCACCACCAGCTCGTCCAGGCTGATGCCGAGGCCGAGCCCGATGATCGTCCACCCACGGGCCCCGACCAGCGCCTTCGCCTTGCGGATCTCGTCGTCGTCGCCGTCATCGTCGTCGTCATCATCGTCGTTGAGGCTCTCGTCCAGCATCAGCAGGCCGAGGCCGCCGACCACCACCGGGACCACGATCGGCAGGATGTACCGGCCGACGAACGTCAGGTCGGTGGTGTCGGCCAGGTGCGAGCCATAGGCCAGCCGCAGCTGCCTGGCCTCGGCCGGGCTGCCGACCTGGTAGGGGTCGAAGACCAGGTGGGTGGGGGTGCTGACCAGGTGCATGAGCGGCGCGGCGATGGCCATCCCGACCAGCGGCATGCCGGCCTCGAACGCGATCAGCAGGGTGATGGCCCGTATCCGCTGCGTCCGGCTCAGGTGCAGGCCGCCGAGGACGGCGAACGAGACCGCGAAGGTGTCCAGGCACAAAGGCAGGGTGAAGGCCAGCAGCTTGAGCATCGGCCAACCCCTCCTATCACGAAGACGTAACAGCTATATCACTGGGCGGAGGCATGCGCAGGCTCGTTATAAGCCGGTAATAAGTCGTTCGCTACCTGATCAAAGCGGGCCGACCAGGTAAATAACCGATCTTCCGGATTTCCGGCAAAGGCCGCGAGGCTGGTTTAGCGTATGCGTCGCGGAGGCCTACGGCGCACCGGGAGGTGGATCGAGTGGACGACGGTCGCCGGTCCGCCTGGCGACGCCGCTGGCGCGGGACCGGGATGGCAAAGATCGCGCGGCAGCTCATCGTGCCGGTGGCCCTGGGCCTGGTACTGGGCGGGGTGATCGCGTTCCAGGCGGGCTCGAGCAATTCCGGACATTACGTGGTGCCGATGGGCCTGCTGGTGAGCCCCACCCCCTCGGTCAGCGCCTCCGGGCTGACCACGCCCGCGACGGTGACGGCCAACGCCAACTGCGACATCATCGTGCCGGCCGATCCGCTGAGCGCCCGCGGACTGGCCACTCCGTACCAGCTGACCGGCACCGGCGGCAAGACGCCGGCCCAGTCGGGCTGCCAGATGAGCAACGCGGCCCAGCTGGGGGCGTTCGTCCAGGCCACCATCCTCGACCCGGCGACCGGCGCCCTGTCGGTCTATGACCCGCTGGTGGTGACCAAGGGGACCCGGCCGGCCGTGCGGCCCGCGGTGCCGCCGATCCCGGCCGGCGCGGTCGTGACGATCGACTTCGGGTTCAACGGCAAGGACCTGTTCCAGGTCGGCGCGACCCCCGACGCCCTTCAGCAGGGCAACTGCGTCAACGGGGCGGGCGGGTCGGTGTTCGGCCAGGTATCGTTCTGCAACGGGATCAGGTTCTTCGCCGCCGTCCGCCAGGCCGAGCAGGCCAAGCGGCTCCGGGTCCGGTCGCCGGGCACCTCAGACAAGATCATCTCATCCGGCGGCAACCTCGGCAGCGGCCAGGCCTGCCCGGTCACCCGCAGCTTCGAAGTGGCCGATCAGTCCTCGGTCAACAACGTGACCACCGAGTACCTGCTCAACCGGCTCACCGGCCAGACCGCCCAGGACACCACCTCGAACGCGGGCAACATCGCGGGGGCGACGCTGCTGCACCCGCGCAGCGACAACACCGTGCTCGACCAGTTCCTCGACCCGATCCTCGGATGCACCCCGCTGCAGGCGCCGGACCTGGCCAACAACGACCAGCCGGCCGGTTCGCAGGCGCTGGATGAGATCCTCGCGGGCGCCTATCAGCCCAAAGTGGCGGCCCTGATGCCGGCCAACGGCCAGCTCGCACTGAACAGCACGGCCGCCGCGGCCGCGGCCAAGACCGCCTTGTACCGGGCCGAACTGGGTCAGGCGGCGCCCGGCGACCCGGCCGCCGCGGCCAGCGACCCGGGGCCGTACTGCCAGAACCTGATCGACCTGCAGACGCCGTTCCTGGCCGCCAACGCCAAGCTGCTCACGACCGGCCAGTCGCCGGTGACGGCGGCCGCTGACAACCTGCTCACGTTCATGGCCAGCGAGCTGAACGTCTCGTTCGCGCGCCTGGGCTGCCAGCGCTACGGGCTGACCAGCCCGGTCACGATCACCCGGAACGGGGCGGGCACGGCAGTGGCGGCGACCTTCAATACCGTGGCTCAGGCGGCCCGATGAGCGACGTGGACACCAGCCGGGAGGCCAGGACCGACGACGACGATGACGACGAGATTCCGGCCGCCTGGCGGAGCAAGCGCTTCCGGCTGATGGTGATCGCGGTGGCGGTCATCCTGGCGGCCGGGGTCGGCTTCGCCGGGGGCCGGGCCATCGGGCTCGGCAACACGGTGATCCTGGCCGGGATCCCCCGGCCGGCCACCACGGCCTCACCGTTCGTCGAGTCGGACGAGGGCATCGGCCAGGACCAGCAGGACAACATCCTCGACTCGACCGCCAACGGCATGGTGCACATCCTGGCCGGGGGCACCCCGGTCGGGATCGGCCTGGTCCTCACCGAGTCGGGCAAGGTGCTGACCACCTACCAGCCGGCCGCCGGGACGGCCCTGACGGCCGAGTACGTGCTGTCGCGGCAGACGTTCAAAGTCACCGTGATCGGCAAGGACCCGGCCCAGGGGCTGACCCTGCTCCAGCTCAAGGGTGACCCGAACCGGCCGTTCTCGACCGTCGCGGTCGGGAACTCCGACACCCTGGTCGCCAGCGCCGAAGCCTCCCGGGTGAGCTCCTACCACGTACCCGGCCAGGTCTACGACACCGCGGTCGGCACCACCGGCCGGGCGGCCACCGTGAGCACCGACGTCGGCACCCTGACCGAGCTGAACATGACCGTCGACGTCGGCAACGGGACTCGCAGCGGGCTGCTGGAGTCGACGCTGCAAGCCGACATGCCGTCCGCCATCGGCGGCCCCCTGGTCAACCTGAAAGGCCAGGTCATCGGCATTACGATCGGCGGCTATGGCAGCGGCCTGCACATCCTCGGCTTCGCCATCCCGATCAACACCGCGCTGGCCGTCGCCACCCAGCTGGCGGCCGGCCACTCCTGATCCCGGTGATACGGCCGGGGCGGGCCAAGTTGGCTGAACATGTTGGTCTAAAGTGGGGCGATGGTCCCCCGTGGTTGCGCCCAGTGCGGAGTGGTTTTCGTGCCCCGGCGCGAGCACGCCCGGTTCTGCTCGGCCCGCTGCCGGGTCCGCTGGAACCATGACCACCTGACCGACGCGGCGGCCGAGGAGCGGGCGCTGGAGTGGTCGCTGTCCGGCATGCGGGATGTGGTCGAGCGGCTGGCGCTGCACCGGCCGGCCGACGAGCCGACCGCGTTCAGCGCGGTGGCCGAGGCGGTGTGGTGGGTCACGATCATCGACGCGCGGATGATCCGGCAGTACACCGATCTCTACGACGCCGTGCTGGCCCACGACCCGGCCCAGCGGCCGATGATAGAAGGCACCCTGAGCGGGCTGCGGTTCGTCCGCAACCAGATGTCCGCCGAGCCGCCACCGGCCAGCTTCATCGAGCCTCCCGGCCGTTCCGGCGACCGCCCCGCGGTGACGGCCGGCTGGCAGTGGGCGCACCGGCCGGTAACGGTCCTTTCCGTATCAGCGGACACGCAACCGTGGGCCGAGTCCCGGCTTCAGGCCTACGAGCGATGGCTGGCCGGCCACCGCGTCGGCCAGATCTTCGAGCGCGCGGCGGGTTTCCTGCAGCTGGCGGCCACCCGGGCCAGCGCCCTCGACCCGGCCAGCCCGCGCTAGCGGCCGGCTCGGTCGTCACCCGGCCCGCGGGTAGGCGGCCATGACCGCCTCGGTCCATTGCGGGTCGGCCACGTCCGGAACCTCGGCCTCGTCCAGGTAGACCTCGGCTTTCCAGGACAGGCTGATCCGCAGCTCGGCCGCCCGGTAGGCCTCGATCAGCTGGTCGCCGTCGCGGACCTCCCACCGGTCCCCGTCCGCGTGGTGCAGCAGCGCGTCGCGGGGCACGGTGCGCCAGCGGGCCGGGTCGCCGACCGCCTCGACCCGGTGCACCATCCGGTCGTTGTCGCCGACGATGGCCTGGTTGAAGACGGCAGCGGCGGTCCGGGCGGGGCGGCCGGGGCCGTCTGGCCAGTAGCTCAGCTCTCCCCCGGTGCCCTGGTAGAACCACACCACGGCGGTCGCAGTCCGCACCAGCCAGCGCTCGAACAGCCCGGACCGCTGCATGGCGAGCAGGAACCAGCCCGGCAGGTTACGCCGGTCCAGGCCGCGGAAGGACGGCACGTCCACGTGACCGGTGTCGGTCCGCGGCATCGGCGCGGTCACGTTGACGTACAGGAACGACGGCACCGACACGATGCCGCCGAACACCTGCTGGGCGGCGGCGTGCAGGGCCGGGGTGGCCAGCAGCGGCCCCGTCCCGTTCGCCACCTCGGTAGCGTCGGCCCAGTTGCCGCGGAACAGCGGCGGGGCGCCGCCGTCCATGGCGTAGGGATGCCCAGCCGGCGTGGTGGCGGCCGCCGCCCGCCGGTTCGCGGGCTGGTAGCGGGACTGGTTCCAGTACGGGGCGTGCCGATCCACCAGCGCCAGCGCCAGGACGGGATCGTCGAACACGCGCTCCACCAGCACCGGCGGGGTGGTCTGGCCGGTCACGGGCCCTGTCACAGTGGCTCACCTCTCCTGGGGGTCGTGGTCGTTGGCTATGATCCGGTGCGCATGGACGCCACACCGGCCGGAGAGCTCGGGCAGCGGGCGGACGAGCCGCTGCATGTCGAGCTCGGCCGCTGGCTGCGCCTGCTGCGCCGGCGCCAAGGCCAGTCGCTGGCGGCGGTGGCCGAGGCGAGCGGGCTGTCCCAGTCGTTCCTGAGCCAGATGGAGCGGGGCCTGGTCCAGCCCAGCCTGCGGTCGGTCAACCGGGTGGCGGCCGCGCTCGGTACCACCGCATCGGCCGTGTTCGCGTTGCAGGACTCCGGCCCGGTCAGCCTGGTCCGGCACGGCGAGGGCGGGATCTACGCCGAGGCCCGGGTGCTGGTCCGCGGCAACCGGGCCATCCACCCGCTGGAGATCCGGGCGGCGCCGGCCGAGTTCGGCGACTACTTCGAGCACCCGGGCGAAGAGCTGCTCTACGTCATCGCCGGGCGGATCGAGGCCGAGGTCGGCGGCAGCACCCGGTACGTGCTGGAGCCGGGAGATGCCCTGTACTACGAGGGCATGGTCGGCCACCGGTGGCGGAACGCCGGCGGCGGCCCGATCCATGTGCTCATGGTCACCGAGAACCGGTCCGGCCACTCGGTCTGAGGCTGGCCGCGCGGGCCCCGGCCCGGCCTTCAGAAGCCCTGTCTTCATCAGTCAGCAACTCAGCTTCCGCGTGCTCGCAATCGGTGACATTTTAACTATTTTCAACATTATTTTTACTGCTCAGAGCTATTTCTATATTTCCGACTTGCATAGTCGAGTTTAGACCTCTTAAGGTAGCACTCAACCTGGACACTTTGGTGAGACTGAAGGTCCTTCACCCGATTCATACGGTTGGACGGCAACTATGAACCGCGGGCACAAGCTGCGCTGGATCACGTTCGGCAGCACGGTGGCGGCCCTCGCCACCGCCCTGGCCGCCTGCGGCAGCAGCGGCGGATCGACGTCGGCCTCGAGCCCCGCCAGTTCGTCGGGCGCGGCCGGCACCTCGGCGAACAGCTCGAACAGCGCGCTGGCGAGCTATGAGTCAGGACTGAAGCAGGTCTGCCCCAGCAACATCAACGTCCAGGTGAACTGGTGGCCGTCCAGCGACGACGCGTTCCTGTTCGACATCATCGGCGCGAACGGAACCATCGACACGTCGGCCAACACCTACTCGGGTGAGATCGGCGACTCCGGGGTCAAGCTGACCATCTTGTCCGGGGGCCCGGCCGCCAGCTTCCAGACCGACTCGGCCCTGACCTATGAGCACAGCGACATCTACCTGACGATGGAGTCGACCGACGAGCAGATCTCGAACTCGGCCGCCCA
>Ga0213875_10001321_pt1 | contig 16390 bp, 12 predicted proteins | sample BarmaccomBMRX_R8_FD_160105 | JGI IMG/M metagenome (GOLD analysis project Ga0213875, IMG submission 160105) | Root-associated microbial communities from Barbacenia macrantha in rupestrian grasslands, the National Park of Serra do Cipo, Brazil - RX_R8 | ecosystem: Host-associated > Plants > Roots... | reverse complement strand
GTGAGCTACTCGCCCTGTGTCAACGACTCGATCCGAATCGTGAGAAGGGGCGGCTCACGCTGATTGCCCGCATGGGAGCGAAGACGGTCGCCAATCGGTTACCGTCGCTGGTGAAAGCCGTTCGTGCCGCGGGGCATCCCGTCATCTGGCTCACCGATCCCATGCACGGCAACACGATTACCGCACCAGACGGTCTCAAGACTCGTCTCGTCAGCACGATCCAGCGTGAAGTCGAGGAGTTTCAGTGCGCCGTCAGGTCTTCCGGCGGCATCGCTGGAGGTCTCCATCTGGAGACCACACCAGACGACGTCACCGAATGCGTGTCCGACGAGGTCAGTCTCGACCAGGTCGGTGACAAGTACACGAGTTTCTGTGATCCAAGGCTCAATCCACGCCAGGCGGCCTCGATCGTCGCAGCCTGGCGCGGATGAGACTCCGGTGCCGCGCCGGTCACAGGACATATCGCGTCGAGAGGAGAAGGAACAGATGGAGGACAAGGTCGCGCTGGTGACTGGGGCGGCGGGAGGAATCGGCGCTGCTGTCGCGCGTGCCCTCGGCGAGCGGGGCGCGGTGGTCGCCGCGACGGACCGCGACGCCGTCGGTCTTGGCGACGCGGTGGACAAGTTAGCCGCCGACGGGTTACGTGCCGAGGCGTTTCCCGCCGACGTGACGGACCTCGCGCAGGTTGAGAATCTCGTCGATACCGTAGAGCGGAAGCTTGGCCCGGTAGAGTACCTGGTCAACGCCGCCGGCGTGTTGCGTCTTGGTGAGGCGAGGAAACTCACCGACGAGGATTGGATGACCACCTTCGCGGTCAACACGACAGGCGTCTTCTTCGTGTCACGCGCCGTGGTCAACCGAATGGTGCCCCGGTCGCGGGGAGCCATTGTCACCGTAGCGTCCAACGCGGCGAGCACGGCACGCGCGGAGATGGCCGCCTACTCCGCCTCCAAGGCGGCGACGACGATGTTCATCAAGTGTCTGGGGCTCGAGGTCGCCAAGTACGGAATTCGTTGCAATCTGGTGGCACCCGGGTCGACGGACACACCGATGCTCAGCTCCATGTGGCACGACGAGACTGGTCCACAAGGGACAATCAACGGCAGGCTTGACGCCTACCGGGTCGGAATTCCCCTTAGGAAGCTGGCTCGGCCATCTGACATCGCCGACTCCGTCGTGTTCCTGCTTTCCGACCAGGCGGGACACATCACCATGCAGCACCTGACCGTCGACGGCGGTGCCACGCTTGGCGTCTGACCCGACGCGGACTTCCATCCTGGAAAGGCGGTGCCATGGCGGGTATTCCGCCCATCGAGCCCTATCCCATGCCGACCGCGGGCGATCTCCCGGACAACGTCGCTGAATGGCGGGCGGACCCGGATCGCGTGGTGTTGCTCATCCACGACATGCAGCGATACTTCCTTCGCCCGTTCTCGGCGACACCGGCGCTTCGTGAACAGCTTGTGGGGAATACCGCGTCGCTGCGTGAGCACTGTGCCGCGCTCGGTGTCCCGGTGGCCTACACCGCCCAGCCCGGTGGGATGACCGACCAACAACGTGGACTGCTGAAGGACTTCTGGGGGCCGGGAATGCGTGTTGCCCCTGCCGACCGCGAGATCGTCGAACCGCTTGGTCCCGAACAGTCGGACTGGGTGTTCACCAAGTGGCGTTACAGCGCCTTCTTTCGTTCCGAGCTGTTGGAGCGGATGCGGGCGCACGGTCGTGACCAGCTCATCGTCTGCGGCGTGTACGCACACGTGGGTGTCCTGATGACGGCGGTCGAGGCGTTCACCAATGATATCCAGACATTCCTGGTCGCCGACGCGGTAGCCGACTTCTCGCAGGAATACCACCGAATGACTGTCGACTATGCGTCACGGCGCTGTGCGATGGTCGTCACTACCGACATGGTCCTGGCCGACCTGCGCACAGAAGCGAAGGCTGTCCTATGACGACGACGGAACCACTGCCCACGAAGGCGACCGACCTCCTCGAACAGGTGCTGTCGTCGCGGCCGGGCCCGTTCGCCCTGCTGTACCGTCCCGAGAGGACCGGCTCGGCGATCTTGGAGGTCCTCAGCGGCACCGTGTCGACGCCGAAGACGCTGGCGGAGATTCCGCTTCCCGCGGCTGTCTCCGGTGCCGACGGCCCTCGGCACGAGGCGCTGGTGATCATGCCTTACCGACAGATCACCGAGCGGGGGTTCGCCTGTGCGGACGACGGCGAACCGCTGATCGCGATGTCCGTCACCGGCCAGGCGGAACTTCCGGTGGCCGAGGCGCTGTTCCGGCTGCCAGATGAGCCGATCGAACTCGTGAACGGCCACTTCGACGTGGCGGACGACGCCTATGCCGACATCGTCCGCCGAGTCGTCGCCGAGGAGATCGGGACAGGCGAGGGCGCCAACTTTGTGATCAAGCGGTCGTTCGTCGCCGACATCACCAACTACACCCCGCGCAGCGCGCTGTCGTTCTTCCGACGGCTCCTGCAAGGGGAATCCGGCGCGTACTGGACCTATCTGGTGCACACCGGCGACCGCACTTTCGTCGGCGCCTCGCCGGAACGGCATGTGAGTCTGCATGCCGGCACGGCGGTGATGAACCCCATCAGCGGTACCTACCGTTACCCTCCTTCGGGGCCCACGCTGGCTCAGGTGATGGACTTCCTCGCCGACCGCAAGGAAGCCGACGAGCTCTACATGGTCGTCGACGAAGAGCTCAAGATGATGGCCAGGATCTGTGACACTGGCGGCCGAGTCGTGGGCCCTTACCTGAAGGAAATGGCCTGCCTTGCCCACACCGAGTACTTCATCGAGGGGCACAGCGACCGGGATCCGCGCGAGATACTTGGCGAGACCATGTTCGCCCCCACCGTCACCGGCAGCCCGCTGGAGAGTGCCTGCCGCGTCATTGAGCGGTACGAGCCAGAAGGCCGCGGCTACTACAGCGGCGTCGTGGCTCTCATCGGCCGTGACGAACACGGCGGCCGCACCATGGACTCGGCCATTCTCATCCGCACCGCTGATCTGGACAGCGGCGGCAGGCTGCGCATCGGTGTCGGTGCGACACTCGTGCGGCATTCCGACCCACTGTCCGAGGTGGCCGAGACACGTGCCAAGACCGCTGGTCTGCTCAAGGCATTGGAAGCGAACAACCGAGCCGGGTTCGCGAAACATCCCAACGTTCTGGCCGCCCTCGAGCACCGCAACGCGTCCATAGCCGGCTTCTGGCTCGCCGGGGACGGCGCGCGAACCAGCCCTGATCCAGTGCTCGCCGGCCGTCGGGTGCTGGTGGTGGACGCGGAGGACACCTTCACCGCCATGCTCGAACAGCAACTGCGCGCCCTGGGCCTCGCGGTGACGGTGCGTCGATACGACGAGCCCTACGAGTTCGGCGGCTACGACCTGGTTGTCATGGGACCCGGCCCTGGCGATCCACGCGACACCGAGCACCCCAAGATCGCTCACTTGCGTTCGTCGGTCGACACGCTGCTGGCGCAGCGACGGCGGTTTCTCGCGGTCTGCCTGAGTCATCAGGTGCTGAGCATGCGGCTCGGCCTGACCCTGGTCCGCAGGGAGGTTCCCAACCAGGGCGTTCAACGAGAGATCGACCTGTTCGGCACTCACGAACGCGTCGGCTTCTACAACACGTTCGCCGCACGCAGCGTCGAGGACAAGATCGAGTGTGCCGACGTCGGTGTGGTGGAAGTGAGCCGGGACGTGACGACCGGCGAGGTGCATGCGCTGCACGGCCCGCACTTCGCGTCGATGCAGTTCCACGCCGAGTCGGTGCTCACCCAGGACGGCGTGCGCATCGTGGGCACTGTCCTCCGGGAGGTGCTGGCCTCGTAAGACGCTGTGCGCCGTTCTGCCCATGGCCTCAGCAGGGCGGCGGCCGGCGGCGGTGCTCTTGGGCTCCAGGTACTGAGCGTTGATGTACACGTCGGTGTTGAGGTCGTCATCGGTGTGGACCCACTGGCTGCTGGTGCCGCCGCGGGTGTTCAGTGGCGCGCCCCACGTCCAGCAGTAGAAGACGGCCGGTCCCGCGTCCACGCTGCCGACATGGGTCTGCGGTCTGGCGTCGGGTGCGCTGTGGGTCCAGTTGTGCTCGGCCACCGTGACCACCTGTCCTTGCGGATGGGCATGTCCCTGTTCGCCGGGTCTCGACCTGCACCGGATCGCTCGGCATCACCGTGGTTTCCGGACGGGTGGGAGCCGTGCGATTACGGGGGAGTCAGGACCATGAAACGAACCATCAGCAGAGCCGCGGCCGTGCTCGGGGGCTTCCCCCTGCTCGCGGCGCCCGAGTCCACTCGTCGGCAGGCGCGCTGCCCCAATTGCTCCGTACAGTCGCTGGTCTGGTGCCGTTGTCAACACAATCGTTGTGGGACGGCCAAGCGAATGCGCGAGTCCGAGGCAGCAGGGGGCGCGCCATGGTGGATCGGGGACGACCGGCGTGCTACCGGGACGTGTTCGCGGTCGGGGAGTTCCGCGCCGTGTTCGCCGCCCTGCTGCTGTCGGTCGTCGGCGACCAGTTGGCCAGGGTCGCGCTGTCGGTGCTGGTGTTCGAGCGGACCGACTCGGCGGGGCTCACGGCGCTCACCTACGCGCTGACCTTCCTGCCCGATCTGGTGTCCGGTCCACTGCTGTCCGGCATCGCCGACCGGTATCCCCGGCGCACGGTGATGATCGTCTCCGATCTGGGACGGGCCGCGCTCGTGGCCGTGATGGCCGTGCCCGGCCTTCCGTTCGTCCCCCTCTGTCTGTTGCTGATCGTCGTGCAGGCCGCGGGGGCGCCGTTCAACGCGGCGCGTGCGGCGACGCTGGCCGCCGCTCTCGACGGGGACCGGTACGTGGTCGGCACCGGTGCCACCGACATGGTCGACCAGTTCGCCCAGGTGGTGGGATTCGCCGGCGGTGGAGCCCTGCTCGTTGTCATCGGCCCAGCACAGGGACTCCTCATCGACTCGGCGACCTTCCTCGGCTCCGCCGTGCTGGTCGCCGCCGGGGTCGCGAGGCGGCCAGTGCCTCGAACGCCGCATGGGGATCGGATCGATGGGAGCTCGGCACGGCGTTCACCGTCGTGGTGGCGGTCGATCGTGGCCGGAGCCGTGCTCGTCGGCACTGATTGCCGGCTACGGGCGCTGGTGGCGTTGGCCTGCGTCGCCGGGTGTTATGTCACGGTGGAGGGCGTGGCCGCGCCGTACGCGGCGGAGTTCGGCGGCGGTGACGGCTCGGTCGGCCTGCTGCTCGCGGCAAGCCCGGCGGGGGCTGTGGTCGGCATGTGGGTGGTCAGTCGATGGCATCCCGAAACAAGGCTGCGCCTGCTCGGTGTGCTCGCCGTCGGCGCGTGCCTGCCCCTGGTCGCGTGCGTGCTGCGACCAGGCATCCCGGTGACGGTCGCGCTGTGGGCGCTGTCCGGGATGGCCTCGGCCTATCACATGCCGGCCCGCTCCGCGTTCGTGCAGGCGGTTCCCGATCATGGTCGGGGCCAGGCGTTCGGCCTGGCCGCGACCGCGCTCAGGACGGCTCAGGGGACAGGGGTGGTCATGGTCGGCCTCGCCGCCGAGTGGCTTGGTCCCAGTGGCGCGGTGGCAGGGGCCGGAATGCTCGGCACTGTGCTCGCCGGTGCCGCCGGGCTGGCGTGGCAGCGGGCCAGGTGACTACCGCCGGTCACCAGTTGTTGCTGCGGTACCAGTTGTTGCTCTCCCGAAAGGCCCAGTTGTTGCTGCGGTACCAGTTGTTGCTGTGATCGCGGCCGGTGATTTCCATGATCGTTCCCTTTCCTGTTCCGCTACAAAGGTGATTCGGGCTGTTGCGGCTGACATCGGGGAGACGTCTCAATTAGGGTGTACTGGTTCGCGCGGTACCAAGATAAGGGTCGCCCGGTGAGCGTTATCGCATTGTGTCGCCAGCTGTCCCCCACACGGTGGCCGATCTGGTCGCTGCCTCGGCACGTTCTGGGGTTTGTGCTTGCCGTTGACGCCCTCGCGGTGCTGCTCACGGCGGTGTCAGTGGCGATCATTCCGGTCAGCTGGTCTGATTGGCCGCGTTTCGGCGCGCTGGTCGCCGGGGTGCTCATTCATATGGAAGCCGCGCGCGGAATCGAACATACGCGCGAAGTTGCGGTCGAGGGCTCGCCACATACCAACCTGAATTCGCTGTGGATGTTCGCCGGACTCCTGGTGCTTCCCTTTCCTCTCGTCGTCGCTCTTGTCGCGGTCAATTATGTGCACCTGTGCCTCAGGATCTGGCGCGGATGCATCATCTATCGCAAGGTTTTCACGGTCGCCACGATGGTGCTCGCCGGCGGATGCGCGCTGGCCGTGCTGCGCGCCTGCGGACTGACCGCGACGCCGAGGGTGCCCGCGGACATATGGTCCCTGCTGGCCATCGTCCTCGCGGCGGTCTGCTGGTGGCTGGTGAACTACGCGCTCGTTGTCGGCGCCATCGTGCTGTCCAACCCCGAGCTCAGCGGCCGCAACGCGCTCGGCGAGTTCGCCGACCAGATCGTGGTACTCGCCGGCCTCGGCCTCGGTGTGGTGGTCGCCGCGCTGCTCGCCTCCTATCCGTGGGCGGTGCCGGTGGTGATGCTGACCATCGTCGCGCTGCACCGGGAGTTCCTGCTTCCGCAGTTCCAGCGGGCCGCGCGCACCGACGCCAAGACCGGGCTCGCGAGCCCCACGTTCTGGGCGCAGATGGTCACTGCGCAGATCACCAGGGCGCGGCTCACCGGAGCGAGCGTCGGCCTGCTCATGATCGACGTCGACCACTTCGCCGAGGTCAACAACACCTACGGCCACCTCGCCGGCGACGCGGCGCTCGAGGCCATCGTGCGCGCGGTGCAACACGAGGTGCGCCACGACGACCTGGTCAGCAGATGGGGCGGAGACGAGCTCGCCGTGGTCATGCCGGGTGTGCACGCCGAGGAGCTGCTCAGGGTCGCCGAACGGATCCGGCTCCGGTTGGCACAGGCCGAGATCTCGGCCACCGACGCCACAACCGGCGAGGTCACCAAGATCAACCAGGTGACGGTGTCGATGGGCGCCGCGGTGTACCCGGATTCCGGCACCGATGTCGACGGGCTGGTCGTCGCCGCTGACGGCGCCCTGCTTGCGGCCAAGGCGGCCGGCCGTGACCAGGTCCGGCTCTCGATGGTGGCCGGCCCGGGCCTCGCCGTTTCCTGACCGTGCCACACCCTGACGGGCGCGCCGGAGTGCCGGCCGCGCCTGGGATAGGGTGAGGTGACGATCACGGGAGATTTGCCGAACCAGTCGCCGCCGGCTCGTTCGCCGTTGTCCCGGCTCATGTTCCGAGTTCTTGTGCTGGGGAGGTGTACGGCACCCGTGGTTGCACACCGTGCGCCGGTAGCCTCCGACGGCATGCGTGCTGACCGCCCCGTGGGCAAGGCCGCGGTGGCCCCACCCCGTCCCAGCCGGGTCGAGCCGGTGACGCCGGACCGGCTCGCCGCGACGATCGGTGCGGACCTGCTTCCCGGTGGCGGCGGCGCCCGTGCGGTCACCGGAGCCACCGTGTGCACCCAACACGTGCGTCCCGGTGACCTGTTCGCGGCGCTGCCCGGCACCCGGGCGCACGGCGCGGACTTCTGTGCCGACGCCGTTGCCGCCGGTGCCGCCGCGATCCTGACCGACCGTGCCGGCGCCGGCCGCCCAGCGGTGCGTGCCAGCGGCCTCGCGGTGCTGGTGCACGACCAGCCGCGCGCGGTGCTCGGCCGCCTCGCCGCGACGATCTACGGCGACCCGTCGACGAAACTCACGGTGCTCGGTGTCACCGGCACCGCCGGCAAGACGACGACCACCTATCTGCTGCGGGCCGGGTTGGCCGCCGCTGGACATCAGACCGGGCTGATCGGCACCGTGGAGACGGTGCTCGCCGGCCGGCGGCTGGACAGCGCGCTGACCACGCCGGAGGCGCCGGACCTGCAGGCGTTGTTCGCGGTGATGGCCGAACAGGGCGTCACCCACGTGCCCATGGAGGTCTCCAGCCATGCGCTGGCCCAGGGCAGGGTCGCAGGCACGCGCTACACGGTCGGCGCCTTCACCAACCTGTCCCACGACCACCTGGACTTCCACGCCGACATGGAGGACTACTTCGCCGCCAAGGCGAAGTTGTTCGACGGCAGGTCGGCGATCGAGGTGGTCTGCACGGACACGCCATGGGGACAGCGGCTGGTGCGGCCGGGCACGGTGACGGTGTCCACCACCGGCGCGGCGGCCACCTGGACGGCCGCTCAGGTGGAGACCTCACCGGCTGGCGGGCAGACCTTCACCGCCATCGGGCCCTACGGCAACCGGTTCGACGTGCGGATCGGGCTGCCGGGCTCGTTCAACGTGGCCAACGCGCTGCTGGCGGTCGCCGTGCTGGACGTCATCGGTGTCCCGCGGGCGGACATCACCCGTGGCCTGGCCGAGGCCCGGGTGCCGGGGCGGATGGAGCCGGTGGCCCTCGGCCAGGAGTTCGTCGCCGTCATCGACTACTCGCACAAGCCGGTCGCGGTCACCCTAGCGCTGGACGCGGTGCGCGCCCGCGCCGCGGGCCGGGTCCTGCTCGTCCTCGGCTGCGGCGGCGACCGGGACCGAGCCAAGCGTCCGCTGATGGGTGCCGCCGCCGCCCGCGGTGCCGATCTCACGATCGTCACCGACGACAACCCGCGTGGTGAGGATCCCGCCGCCATCCGGGCACAGATGCTGGCTGGTGCTCTCGACGTGCCCGCGGCCAGCCGCGGCGAGGTGATCGAGATCGCCGACCGCCGCTCGGCGATCCGCTACGCCGTCGCGCGGGCCCGGCCCGGTGACGTCGTCGTCGTCGCCGGCAAGGGACACGAGACCGGCCAGGAGATCGCCGGCGTCGTCCATCCGTTCTCCGACCGTGACGAACTGACCGCCGCGATCACCGAGGTGCTCCGGTGATCCCGCTGACCCTCGCCGAGATCGCGGCGACAACCGGTGGACGGTTGCACCGGGCGGACGGCACAGCCGTGGTGACCGGGTCGGTCGAGTTCGACTCACGCCAGCTCGCTCGGGGAGGCCTTTTCGTCGCGATGCCCGGCGAGCGGGTCGACGGCCACGACTTCGCCGCGGCCGCGGTGGCCGCCGGCGCCGCCGGAGTGCTCGCGGCCCGTGCGGTGGACGCTCCCGCCGTGCTCGTGCCCCCGGTTTCGCGGGCGCACACCAGGTCCGTCGCGCTGACCGGCGACACTGACGGTGCCGGTGCCGCGGTGCTCGCCGGGCTCGCCGCGCTCGCGCGAGACGTCGCCGGCCGCCTCATCCGGGACGGGCTCGTCGTGGTGGGAGTGACCGGCTCCTCGGGAAAGACCTCGACCAAGGACCTGATCGCCCAGCTGCTCGCGCCCGAGGGGCCGACGGTCGCGCCACCCGGCTCGTTCAACAACGAACTCGGCCACCCGTGGACGGTGCTACGCGCCGACCGATCCACCCGCCATCTGGTGCTGGAGCTGTCCGCCCGCGGCCAGGGGCACATCGCCGAACTGTGCCGGGTCGCGCCGCCGAGGATCGGTGTCGTGCTCAACGTCGGCAGCGCGCACCTCGGCGAGTTCGGGTCGCGCGCGGCCATCGCACAGGCCAAGGGCGAGCTCGTCGAGGCTCTCGACGACGGCGGTGTCGCCGTGCTGAACGCCGACGATCCGTTGGTCGCCGCCATGGCCACGCGCACCTCGGCACGCGTCGTCCTTGCCGGCGAGGACCGGCGCGCCGAGGTCAGGGCGGTCGACGTCGTACTCGACGAGCACGCACGGGCCGCCTTCCGGCTGGTCACGCCGCGGGGTGAGGCCGCGGTCCGACTCGGCCTGCACGGCGCCCACCACGTCGGCAACGCGCTGGCGGCCGCGGCCGTCGCGGGCGAGCTGGGCATTGGCGTCGACGAGGTGGCACGGCGGCTGTCGTTGGCGCGGCGGGTCTCGGCGCGGCGGATGGACGTCACCACGCGACCGGACGGGGTCACCGTGGTCAACGACGCCTACAACGCCAATCCGGAGTCAGTACGAGCCGCGCTGAACAGCCTTGCCGCCATGACGGCCGGCGTGGACGGCCGGCACCGGTCGTGGGCGGTGCTCGGCATGATGGGCGAGCTCGGCGACGCTCATGCGGCGGCGCACCAGGAGATCGGCCGGTTCGCGGCGCGGCTCGGTGTCGGCCGGCTGGTCGTCGTCGGCGACGCGGCCGCGCCGCTGTGGCAGGGCGCCCGTTCGGCGGGCATGGAAGGAGAGGGGGCGGTGCTCGTGCCGGACGTCGACACGGCCATCGCGCTGCTGGAGGACGAGCTCGCACCGGGAGACGTCGTGCTGGTCAAGGCGTCTAAGTCCGAGGCGCTGTGGCGGGTGGCCGAGGGGCTGCTCGCCGAGCGATCCAGCCCGGGTTCGAGCCCCGGCGAGTCGAGCAGGGGCGGTCGCGCGTGAAGAACATTCTCCTCGCGGCCGCCGTCGCGCTGGTGGTGTCCATTCTGCTCACCCCGTACCTGATCCAGGTGTTCTCCCGGCAGGGATTCGGCCAGGAGATCCGCGAGGAGGGGCCGGACAGCCACAAGGCCAAGCGGGGCACGCCGACCATGGGCGGGGTGGCCATCCTGGTGGCGATGTGGGCCGGGTATCTCGCGCCGCACGCGTACAGCCTGCTCACCTCGGCCCCCGGTGTTCCTGAGCTGAGCTTCAGTGCCTCTGGCCTGCTGATCCTGCTGCTGACCACGACACTGGGCATCGTCGGGTTCCTCGACGACTTCATCAAGATCCGCAAGCAGCGCAACCTCGGGCTGAACAAGACCGCGAAGCTGGTCGGCCAGTTCGTGGCGACCATCGCCTTCGCCGTGCTGGCCATGCAGTTCGCCAACAAGGATGGGCTCACCCCGGGTTCGGTGAACCTGTCGTTCATCCGCGACATCTCGGTGATCTCCTTCGGTGTCATCGGATTCGTGGTGTTCTGCTACGGCGTGGTCAGCGGGTGGTCCAACGCGGTGAACCTGACCGACGGCCTCGACGGGCTCGCCGGCGGCACCTCGGCGATGGTGCTCGGCTCCTACGTCATCATCTCGTTCTGGCAGTTCCGCTGGAACTGTTCGACGGTGTCCCAGGTCGGCTGCTACATCGTGCGGGACCCGCTGGACGTGGCGCTGGTGGCGGCCGCCGCGATGGCCGGCTGTCTCGGGTTCCTGTGGTGGAACGCGGCGCCAGCCAAGATATTCATGGGTGACACCGGCTCGCTCGCACTCGGCGGCCTCGTGGCGGGACTGTCCATCGTGACCCGTACCGAGCTGCTGATGATCATCATCGGTGGTCTCTTCGCGGTGGAGGTGCTCTCGGTGGGCAGCCAGATCGCGGTGTTCCGGGCGACGGGCCGGCGGCTGTTCCGGATGGCGCCGTTCCACCACCACTTCGAACTGGTGGGCTGGGCGGAGACCACGGTCATCATCAGGTTCTGGCTGCTCGCCGGCATCTGCTGCATGCTCGGCCTCGGACTGTTCTACAACGACTGGCTCACCGCGTCAGGGTGAGCCACGGGACCGAGTGATGGAACTGTCCAACCGGAACGTGCTGGTCGCCGGCGCCGGAGTCACCGGACGGGCGGTGACCGAGACGCTGCTTGCCGAGGGCGCCGAGGTCACCGTCACCGACGGCCGCGCGGAGCGGCTGGCCCCGCTGGCCGACACCGGCGCGAGGCTGCTGCCAGGACTCGCGGAGCCGCCCAGTGGGACCGCGCTGGTGGTCACCAGCCCGGGCTGGCGTCCCGACGCGCCGCTGCTCGCCACGTCCGCCGCGGCCGGCATCGAGGTGATCGGCGAGGTGGAGCTGGCCTGGCGGCTGTGCGCGCGGAGCAGTACCCCGCCGGTCTGGCTGGTGGTCACCGGCACCAACGGCAAGACCACTACGGTCGGCATGCTCGAGTCGATCCTGTGCGCCGCCGGCCTGGACGCGGTGGCCTGCGGCAACGTCGGCCTTCCCGTGGTGGCCGCGATGAGCCATCGGGTGCTCGCCGTCGAACTGTCCAGTTTCCAGCTGCACTGGTCACCGTCGGTGCGACCGGACGCCGGTGCGCTGCTCAACATCGCCGAGGACCACCTCGACTGGCATGGATCGTTTGAGGCCTACGCGCGAGCCAAGGCGACCGCGCTGACGGGGGCGGTCGCCGTCGGCAACCTCGACGACCGGTTGGCCGCGGAGCTGCTCGCCAGGTCGCCGGCCGGACACAAGATCGGGATCACCCTCGGCGAACCGCGTCAGGGGCAGCTCGGGATCCGGGATGTCCACCTCGTCGACCGTGCGTTCGCCGCCGACGAGCCGCTCGCCGAGGTGGCCGCGGTCCGCCCGGCCGGCACTCCAGGGCTCATCGACGCCCTTGCCGCGGCCGCGTTGGCCAGGGCACACGGTGTTCCCTCCCGCGCGGTGGCCGACGGCCTGCGGGCGTTCCGGCCGGCCGACCACCGCGCGGTCGTCGTCGCCGAATCGGGCGGCATCACCTACGTCAACGACTCCAAGGCCACCAACCCGCACGCGGCCGCCGCCTCGCTGCGCGCCCACGAGCGGGTGGTGTGGATCGCGGGCGGCCTTCTCAAGGGGGCCGCCGTCGACGAGCTGGTCGCGGAGGCGGCTGGCCGACTGGCCGGCGTGGTGTTGATCGGAGCCGACCGGCAGGTGATCGCCGCCGCGCTGGCGCGACACGCGCCGGATGTCCCCGTGGTACAGGTGCCGGCGGGAGACGATGAGCCCATGACTACGGCGGTCGGCGTGGCCAGCGAACTGGCTCGCCCCGGTGACGTCGTGCTGCTGGCCCCCGCGGCGGCCTCCATGGACATGTTCACCGACTACGGACATCGAGGTCGCGCATTCACCGAGGCGGTGCGCGCCCGCCTCGCCGGGGCGTCGTGACGGGCCGCGACACCGCGACGGGCCGCGACACCGCGACGGGAGGTGGGGTCGTGACGGCGGAGCGGCGCTCCGGCCGGAAGCGCGCGGTTGGCAGGATGACCGCACTGCGGAACGCGCTCACGGCGTGGCTGAGCCGGCCGCTGGCGTCCTTCCACCTGCTGCTGGCCGTGTTCGGCCTGCTGACTGCCATCGGTCTGGTGATGGTGCTCTCGGCGTCCGCCGTCGTCGATGTCGACCAGAGTTGGTTCAACTCCATCGGCAAGCCATTCCTGTTCGCCTCCGTCGGCCTCGTTGTCTTCTACCTCAGCCTCCGGTTGCCGCTACGCATGATCCGCCAGCTCAGTCCCAGCTTTCTGCTGCTGTCCATCGCCCTGCTCGCCCTGGTGCTCACCCCGCTCGGGCGGGGTGCCAACGGCAGGGAGCACGCCTGGTTCGCCATCGGCTCGATGTCGTTCCAGCCGGTCGAGGTGGCCAAGGTCGCGCTGGCGCTGTGGGGGGCGCACGTGCTGGTCACCAAGCGGGCACTGGTCAGCCAGTACCGGCACCTGCTCGTCCCGGTGGTGCCCGTGTCGCTGGTGATGTTCACCCTGGTCATGCTGCAGCCCGACCTGGGCAGCACGGTCACCCTCGGGTTGGTGCTGCTCGCGCTGCTGTGGTACATCGGGGCGCCGATCCGGCTGTTTACCGTCATTCTCGGCGCCGCCGTGGCGGCCGTTCTGGTGCTCTCGGTGGGCACCGGCTACCGCAACACCCGACTGCTGACCTACCTCAATCCGGACGCCGACCCGTCCGGCGCCAGCCACCAGGTGATCCAGGCCCTCTACGCGCTGGCCGACGGCGGGCTGTTCGGGCGGGGGCTCGGGCAGGGATCAGCCAAGTACGACTACCTGCCGCAGGTGCAGAACGACTTCATCTTCGCCCTCATCGGCCAGGAGCTCGGGTTCGTGGGCGCGGTCGTCGTGCTCGGGCTCTACGGCATGCTCGCCGTCGTCGGCCTGAGAATCGCCGCCCGCAACACCGACCCGTGGATCCGGCTGGTCGCGGCCACGCTGACCGTCTGGATCGTCGGCCAGGCGATGATCAACGTCGGCTACGTGATCGGCCTGCTGCCGGTGACCGGCATCACCCTCCCGCTGATCTCGGCGGGCGGCACCTCGACCGTGGTAACCATGATGGCGTTCGGCCTGCTCGCCAACTGTGCCCGCAACGAACCCGACTCGGTCGCCGCACTGCGGTCGCTCGGTCCCGGCCGGGTCGGCGGACTGCTGCGGCTGCCGGCGCCCGAGCCGTACCGGCCCGGCGTGCGGCGCAAACCGGTACGACCGTCCACCCCGCCGAGGGGTGGTGGCCGGGGCGGCGCGGGCAGGGGGCGAACGGGTGCCACAATGCCGGCGCCGGGCGAACGGCGCAGGGTGCAGCGCTCGGCGGCGTCCACCGAGCGCCGGCGCCGCGGCGTCCGTGACACCGGCAAGAAGCAATCCGCCCGCGGCCTCGGCGGCACCGGGCGCAAGACAGGAGGAGGACGGCGTTGAACGCCCCCGTTTCATCTGGTCCCTGCGTTGTCGTCGCGGGCGGTGGCACAGCGGGGCATATCGAGCCGGCGCTCGCCCTGGCCGACGCGGTGATGCGGATGCGGCCGGACGCGCGGATCGTCGCACTCGGCACCGCGCGCGGCCTGGAGACCAAGCTGGTTCCGGCGCGGGGCTATCCGCTGGAACTGATCCCGGCCACCCCGCTGCCGCGCAAGCCCTCGGCCGGCCTGATCCGGCTGCCACTGCAGGTCCGTGACGCGATCCGGCAGACGAGGGCGGTGCTGACCAGGGTCGGCGCCGATGTGGTCGTCGGCTTCGGCGGCTACGTCTCGCTGCCGGCCTACCTCGCCGCCCGCGGCCGGGTGCCGATCGTGGTGCACGAGGCCAACGCCAAGGCGGGACTGTCCAACAAGGTCGGTGCCAAGCTCGCCGCCAGGGTGGCGGCCGCGGTGCCCGACTCGGGACTCGCCGGTGCCGAGGTGATCGGGATCCCGCTGCGCCAGTCGATCACCACCTTGGACCGGGCGGCGCTGCGGGCACAGGCGCGGCGGTTCTTCGGACTACACCCCACGGCGCCCATCCTGTTCGTCTCCGGCGGTTCACAGGGCGCCCGCTCGCTGAACTCCGCGGTTTCGGGTGCCGCCAAGGCGTTCGCCGAGGCGGGGGTCGGCGTGCTGCACGCGCACGGCCCGCGCAACAGCCTGATCGTGCAGGAGGTGAACGGCGCACCGGCCTACATCGCGGTGCCCTACATCGAGCGGATGGACCTCGCGTACGCGGCGGCCGACCTTTTCCTGTGTCGGGCCGGAGCGATGACCGTCGCCGAGGTGTCGGCGGTCGGACTGCCGGCGGTGTTCGTGCCGCTTCCGCATGGCAACGGCGAGCAGGCACTCAACGCCAAACCCGTGGTGGAGGCCGGCGGCGGCCTGCTGATCGCCGACGAGGAGCTGACCTCCGAGCGGATCATCGACGAGGTGGTCCCGCTGGTGGCGGATCGTTCGCGGCTCGCGGTGATGAGCAACGCCACCCGCTCCAGCGGGCACCGGGTGGCCGCCGACGTGCTCGCCCGCATGGTGCTGGACACGGTGGCCAAATGAGGGCGACCCACCTGGTCGGGATCGGCGGCGCCGGCATGAGCGGCATCGCCCGGATTCTGCTGGCACGGGGAGTCGCGGTGTCCGGCTCGGACGCCAAGGACTCCCGTACGGTTCTGGCGCTCAGGGCCCAGGGCGCCAGGATCGCGCTCGGGCACGCCGCGGACAACCTCGACCAGATCGACGGCGGAGTCGAGACGGTCGTGGTGTCCAGCGCGATCAAGGACACCAACCCGGAGCTGGTCGAGGCGAGGCGGCGCGGAATCACCGTGCTGCACCGGTCGCAGGCGCTGGCCGAACTGATGGCCGGACGGCGCGCGGCCTGCATCGCCGGCACCCACGGCAAGACGTCGACGACCTCGATGCTCACGGTGGCGCTGCAGAACTGCCGACTCGACCCGTCGTTCGCCATCGGCGGCGACCTCAACGAGTCCGGCGCGAACGCCCACCACGGCAGCGGCGACGTGTTCGTCGTCGAAGCGGACGAGAGCGACGGATCGTTCCTGGTGTTCTCGCCCACGGTCGCGGTGGTGACCAACGTCGAGGCCGATCACCTCGACCACCACGGCAGTGTCGAGGCCTACGTGCGGGTGTTCGAGGCGTTCCTCGACCGGATCGAGCCGGGCGGTGTGCTGATCGCCAACGCCGACGATCCCGGCTCGGCGAGACTGGCCGACCGTGCCGAGGCCGCCGGCGTTCGGGTGCGCCGCTACGGACGTCAGGTGACCGGGAGACAGGACGCGAAGCTGGTGTCCTACGAGCCGGTCGAGGCGGGCAGCGTGTCCACCGTTGAGCTGGAGGGCGCGCCGTTGGAGGTCAGGGTCGCCGTGCCCGGCGAGCACATGGCGGGCAACGCCGTCGCCGCGCTGCT
>Ga0213875_10001320_pt1 | contig 16391 bp, 15 predicted proteins | sample BarmaccomBMRX_R8_FD_160105 | JGI IMG/M metagenome (GOLD analysis project Ga0213875, IMG submission 160105) | Root-associated microbial communities from Barbacenia macrantha in rupestrian grasslands, the National Park of Serra do Cipo, Brazil - RX_R8 | ecosystem: Host-associated > Plants > Roots... | reverse complement strand
CGACGACACCATTCATTACACAGCCAAGTTCAGCGGCGAAAAGAGCACTCTTCCGGGCGCCAAGCAGATTTACCGTTATCCGGCCCGGGATGTGGTTGCGCTCTACAGCGAGTGCAACAGCAGTTTCCAGGGCGAGCCCCTAATACGTCCCATCATCAGCAAAGGCGAATTGATCGAAGCGCCGCAATCCATTAATACGTCGCGCTCGAACGCGCAATCGGCGATTTCGGTGTTGCCGAAGGAACTGCGCTCACTGGAACAATCTGTTACATACCCGGTCGAAATCAGCACTCGATTGCAGGACATGGCTGATACCATCCGAAACGCGCTTCACCTCGCGCGTTCGTAAGCCCGGTCTCATAATTGAAACGTGAAGACCGTCTTCTTTGATGTCGACACTCAGCTCGATTTCCTGTATCCCGCCGGCGCGCTTGCCGTTCCAGGAGCGGAGGAAATTGTCAAGCCGCTCACCAAGCTGACCCGCTTCGCGGCCGCGAATGATGTCAAAATTGTCTCCACAACCGATGCCCATCAAGAGAATGATCCCGAGTTCCGGAAATGGAGATCGCACTGCGTAATCGGAACTGCCGGCCAGCACAAGGCTGCCGGAACACTATTGAACGCGCCGCTGATCCTGAGCAGCGCCTCGAAGGCGCTCGATGGAATCCGTTCCCGTGTGGAGAATGCCGAACAAATCATCGTCCAAAAACAGACGCTCGATTGCTTCACGAACCCAAACCTCCGGCCGCTGCTCGACCTGATCAGGGCCCGTGAGTATGTAGTGTATGGTGTCGTCAGCGAATATTGCGTCCGCTATGCGGTATTTGGACTGCTCGAAACCGGAGCGCGAGTGCGGCTTGTGCAGGATGCAATCAAAAGTCTGAGCTCAGAAAACGAGCGTCAAATGATCGATCGCTTGCTGGCGCAAGGTGGCGAGCTGACAACCGTCGCGCAAGTGACTGCTTAGCGGTTGAAGGTTACCAAATGTTGACCGGCCGGCAGCATAATAGATGCACTTTGTGCTCCCGGAACAGGCTTCCAGAACGGAGCGCCATCCACTTCGATGGACGAAACAGGCGAACCCAGCATCGCAACCGCGCGGCTGCGACTTGTGTAAGAAACGTCGACGCGGTTTCCTGACGCGAGAGCGGATCGGAGTTCGCCGTTGAAATCAGAGATCGTGATCGCTGATTTACTCATGCCGGTCCGTAGCGTGTGTTTGCCTGCAGGCATCAGTACAGTCCGGCTATTTTGCACGGGCCAGAGGTTCCCGTCCAACTCGACTGGCCCTTGCCAGGCCACACGCGTTACTTCAGGAGCATCCACTTGAAGTTCGTCTGCGCTTTGCTCAACCACCTCTCCCGTTGTGGCCGCTGCCGGTAACAAGCTGAGATCTTCTTTCTCGATGGAGTTCTCAAAATACAAAGCGACGCGGGCGAACGATGCAGCTGCTTCATGGATGAGCTCGAGCAGCTCGACTCCCGTCTGTTTCTTGGTCGGATATACATCCTGATATCGCTCGACCACATTGATATCGACCGCAATTTGCCGCCGATCCGGCGTGAGCTCGCGATATTTTTGTGCGATTTTTGAATAGCGTTCGGGACCAAGGTCCCACAGCGTCGCCGGATCTTCGACTAGCAAAGTGCTCTTGCGTGCCTGAATGAGCGGCAGGCTGCGAGCGATGTCTGCTCCAAGCGCATCCCGAATCCCGGGCTCAAACCGGTCATCGATATGCGTGAGCACCACGTCCAGATAGGGCTTCGCGGATCTGGTACGGTCGATCACATCGAGCCAGTCCGCCTGCATTCGCGAAGCCAGTTCTGCCCGGAAATCGAGGAATTTTCGCAGCGCCTGAGGGTCTTTCGAATAAGGCGAACTTGGATCGAACAAGAGTTTCGGGTCGAACCCGCCGGATTTTTTGAACTCCGCGCGTACGTCATCGTTCATAGGCGTGAAACGCGCTGGATTCGAGGCTCCTTCCAAGGACTCGAAGTAGAGTTCGGCCACGTTCACACCGTCCCAATCGAACTCGCGAAGCAACTGGTCGATCTCTTTCGCGACCTCTCTGTGGCAATCCGGATTTTGCAGATTCATCAGCTTGCGCCAGTCGAGCTGCGCGTCTTGTCCTAAGGCCGTCTTCTCCCGCCACTCTGGATGGTCAGCCCAAAACTTCTCACTGACATGCGGAAGTTCGAGCCATGCGTAGACAAGAATCGCGTTTCGATGGCAGGCTTCTATCAGATTTTTCAAGTACTCGTCATTCGCCGCGTTCGGCTCGACGTTGTGCCATGCGGCAACATGAAGCACCCCAATGCCGGATTGCCGCCAACGCCGCGCCAGATAATCCACATCAGCGCGAATCCGGTAAGACGAATCGAAAAAAGCCCATAGGTTTGTCGCCTTGAGCGGCAACGTGAGTCCAAGATCGACCAGTGCCTGCAATAGGTACGGATAGCGCTCCATTCCCGAGGCGCCAGGTTCGGTGGCCATCCAGAGAATGGCGCCATGGGCGGTTCGTTTACCCGCCAGCACCGGAACGTTTTTCCATTTTTCCGCTGCGAAAACTTGGAAGCCGTCCGGCAGAGTCACTAAGGGAACGCTAACCGCCTGTTCCCAAATGATCTGCATCTTCGGCGCGTGCTCATCGTGGATTTGCCGAACAGCAACCATATCGGATTTGAAGCTGAAGCCGAGGCCTTGCGCTGTTCCGCCAGCGCCTTCCAGAATCAGGATCTGGTTTTCAGAAACAGTCGCGGCATCTATTTGCGCGCCGGGACCCGCCACAACAATTCCCGCACCGCCGCCCTTGGTCTGCGTTATCCCCACGGAGCCGAGAATCTTCGCCCATGGCGCCGCATCCGTTCCATTCGCTTGGAAAGTAATCGCCCAGGAGAAGGCCGGGAAAAAGAAGAATGCAAGAAGCAGAAGGAATCTTTTCATTTGGTGATCGCGTACCAGAAGCTGAGACGAAAGTCGGGGTAGTTGTAATGATGATGGAACAGGCGATCGATATACGGGCCATCGGTGTATATGCCGTACAAGAAATCGGCCGCCATGTACACATTCGGCGGCATACCCGGAACATGCAGCTTCATTCCGGGCCCGGTCTCGATCGTATTCGCCCAGTATTGATGCTTGACATCCCGAACGACGTTCAAGTTCCAAAGAAGCTGAGCGGATGTATTGTTCCACGCGTGAAATGTCCGCCCGGCTCTGTGCTGTGAATAAAAAAGCCAATCTTTGTCAAATTCGTTCACATACGCGGCATCTCCCGTGGTCTCATAGAACAGGCCGGGCGTGTGGCTGCCCAGCAATTTTCCATATCCTGCCGCAACATTCAGGCCGCCTCGATAGTCCGGCGTTGCTTCATCGCGGCGTCCGGGCACGTACTTCAGAGCTTCACCGGCTTCGGCCCAAGCCGTAATATGCCGCCATGTTTTCGAAGAGACACCGGCCCCCAGGATGACTGCACTCTCGGATAGATATCCCGGTCCATATGCAGTCCGCACACTCCCTTTTGCGTCTCCATCAAATCGGCTCGACAGGTAAAAAGAGAAGAATTTATTCGCATCCTTCCAGGGCAGAGGAATGGTGCGCTTCACTTGCCCATACACGAACGCGTCTTTCCAGCGCGTGGAAAACATCGGAAGCGCCCAAACCGTAGTTTGAGCGACTGCATCGTGATTCAGCGCATGAAAAGCCTTTAGCGCCTCGGCTGCAATCTCCGGGTCATCCGACTGTCGCGCCAGATCGAACCAATGGATTGCGTCGGCGTCATCTTTTGCCAGGTTGTACGCCCAGGCAAGCCGCAACATGACTTCGGCATCTTGCGGATTTTGTTCATGAGCCTGCCGGAAATACTTGATCGCATCCTGCAGATAACCCAGAGCGAGACTTTTCTTGCCCATGCTTTTCGCGTCCGTTCCAGTTGCTGAAGCGAGCACAGGTGCTGGATTCACCGCATTTGCAGCAGAGCGCTTCTTAAACCCTCTCATCGCATCGAGTTGATCGCGAGAAATGCTGTCCGCCGGATCAATGGCAAGCACTTGCTCGAACTGAGCCATGGCTTCGGGTTGTTTATGCATCGCCAGGTACAAATAGGCCAGCTCCCTGCGCAGGGCCACGTTTTGCGGATCCAGCTTCAGAGCGTTTTCGAATTCGTAAGGATAGGGATAACGCGGGTCTAAATCCTCAAGGGCTAGCTCGGCCGTTCGAGAATCTTTCGATCGCGATGCTGCCAGAAGCGCCGCCCTCGCTTCATCCACCCGGTTCAATTGCCGCCAAACGCGGGCGAGAATCAGAAGCAATTCACTCAGGCTTGGTTTGAGCTTCCGGCAGATCTCATACTGCTCGGCCGCGAGCGGCAGGTCATCGCGCAACTCTGCCAATTGGGCCAATTCCCAATGAGCGCTGAACATCGAGAGATCGTTCGGATTCGCCGATCGCGCCAATGCTTGCTCCCAGCGCGCGATTCCATCGGCAAGCGGACGATCTATATTTTGGAAAGCCTGCTCCGCCGTCGCCCGGGTTGCCGCGCTCCCCTTATGCCGCAAACGATCGAATGTTCTGCGTGCCTCAATAGGTTTCTTGGTCTCATACGCCAGGAACGCAAATTCGAGGGCCGCCGTTTCGTCCTCCGGCTTCAGACGGAGTGCCGCCTCGAATTCGTCTCGCACATCTGCGTTTTCCCCTGCCTTGAGCAGCGTGTACGCCAAATCCTTGTGCACGCTCGCATTGCCCGGCTGCTGGGCGAGCGTTTTGCGGAATAAGTCAATGGCGGAATCGTAATCTTTCTGCGCAAGCGCTTGATAAGCCTGATTTAGCTCCGCATCCCCCGGATCTTGGGCATGCAACAAAGCGCCCCAGGCGACTAAAACGAGGATTCCGGCAAGTCTGGCCAACACGTGCTATCGAAATAGTTGTCCGTGCGCCGCCTGATTCTCACAGTTAGAATAAAGCCGTTATGCCCAGATTTCCCGGCGTGGATTACCTCCAATTCGATTCTCTTCTTAATGAGCAGGAACTCCTGGTGCGCCAGACCGCGCGGCAGTTTGTCGATGAGCGTGTTCTGCCCATCATCCGCGAAGCTTTCAACAGCGGCACGTTTCCCAGACAACTGATTCCCGAAATGGCCAATCTGGGATTCCTCGGGGCCAATCTGGAGGGCTACGGATGCGCCGGTATGAACAACGTCGAATACGGCCTCATCATGCAGGAGATCGAGCGGGGCGATTCCGGCTTGCGCAGTTTTGTAAGCGTCCAAGGCGCCTTGGTGATGTATCCCATCTATACGTACGGCTCGGAAGAGCAAAAGCAGCATTGGCTGCCGAAGCTGCAATCCGGTGAGGCCGTCGGGTGTTTTGGGTTAACGGAGCCGGATTTCGGGTCGAACCCAGCCGCCATGCGTACCACGGCGGAAAAACATAACGGCGGCTGGCGCTTGAACGGCGAGAAAACCTGGATCACCAACGGTTCCCTTTCCGACATCGCAATCGTTTGGGCGCGCACACCGGAAGGCATCCGCGGTTTTCTGGTTGAAAAAGGCACGCCTGGTTACTCGACCAGCGACATTCACGGCAAGCTCTCCATGCGGGCATCGGTCACCTCCAGCCTGCATTTCTCGGATTGTGTTATCCCGCAGGAGAACCAGTTGCCCTGCGCGAAAGGTCTGAAAGCTCCTCTGAGTTGCCTATCGCAAGCGCGATTCGGCATCGGCTGCGGTGTACTGGGCGCAGCGATGGATTGTTATGAAACGGCTCGCAGCTATACTGTCGCTCGCAAGCAATTCGACGATAAGCCGCTGGCCAGCCATCAGCTTGTCCAGGAAAAACTCGCCTGGATGATTACGGAAATTACGAAGGCGCAATTGCTTGCGCTGCAAGTGGCCAAGCTCAAAGACGCCGGCAAAGTAGAGGCCGCGCACATTTCCATGCTGAAGCGGAACAACGTTGCCATCGCGCTCGAGTGCGCGCGACTGAGCCGCGATCTACTGGGCGCAAACGGCATCATGGACGAATACCCGATCATGCGCCACATGTGCAATTTGGAAACCGTAAAAACCTACGAGGGCACGGAGCATATTCACACGCTCGTGATTGGGGAGCGAGTGACGGGCATAGCGGCGTATCGGTGAGTTGGGGAGCTACCGCCGACGCGAAAATTCACGGCGGTTCGAACATTGGTTTATGGCATCTAATTCCAGGAAGCTGGGCCTCCTGCAAGGGCGCTCAAGTACTCCTCCAAAGTGGCGTCCAATCGCTGATACAGGAAGGTACGGAACGGTCCAAGGTCCTCGCGCATGGATGCATGTTCAAGCGTGTCGAGATAAGTTTTTCGATCTTCCGGCCGCACGGCAACCGGAGGGTAACCGCCCCGAAGCAAAAGCAGGTTCATCAGAACCCGCGCCGCGCGTCCGTTGCCGTCAGCAAAGGGATGGATCGCGACTAACCGGAAATGCGCGTCAAAGCTCCCTCCCGGTTCCGGGCCGACCTCGGCAAGCCATTCGCCATACTCCTTCATCAGACCCGGAATTTTGACCGCGTTTGGAAAGACAACAGGAGAACCGGCGATGCGGCGGGGCAGGGTGCTGTAGATACCGCCGATTTCCGGTTGGCTGCGGAACACAATGCGGCGGTGAAGCTCGCGCACTGTCGTTTCGTCTATGGGCGTGGACTTCGCAGCCAGTTCGCGCATCCATAGCACGGCGTTGTAATGGTCTACAGCTTCTAGGTGGTCGCGCAGGGGCTTGCCGCCAACAGTAATTCCATGTTCGATAAGCTCCGCCGTTTCGCGCAAGGTGAGTGTGTTGCCTTCAATCGCGTTGGAAGTATAGGTCAGGTCAACGTCATAGGCTTTTTGCAGCGCAAGCAACGCCTCCCGCGATACGGGACGCATCGCGTCGAGCCGCTCTTTCTTTGCGGCAATAGAGGTCAGAAGCTCGTCCATGACGTTCAATACATAGCACGGGAGATTCAGTCCCTTCTCAGGAATTCGACGCGCGTTTTTGCGATTCGCTTCCAGTCTAGTGTGGCGTCGCCAAAATCTCTCTAGCGATCATCGTAAGGCAGCCGTCCTCGTCCTCGCCCGGCTGCTCCGAACGCAAAGAAATTTTAGATACAGGACTAGCTCGATTCTGGATCACATCGTTAAAGAGCACCTCTACTGCCGTGATCCGCGTCTTCCACATACTACCGCTCTCTCAAAACTCGGGATCTTCTGACATCGGGAACCGCCCTAAGAATTGAACGCAAGCACGTCCAGCTTCGCCCGGGGCGTGATAATCGCGCCGACGATTACTTGTACTATCGGAGTGCGCGTTCGCGGGCGCGATAATTCGCCCTGCACGCAACAGGCCGGAAAGGAATCGAGTGGGCTTCAGTTTACTGAATTCGTCGGCAGTTATTCTTCTCGTGGCAATTCCCAGCGAGGTGATTTGGTCGTGTCTCGTCGGTGGAGTGGTTTTTGCAATCGGCCTCATCGCGATCTTTCTTCGCGGCGATTGGCCCAAGGCGCGAGGATTTGACAAGCTGATTCTGTTCGGGCCAGTTTTCTACGCGGCGCCACTCGCGGCCTTCGGCACGGAACATTTCACGCTGACAAAGGTCATCATGTCGATCATCCCGGGTTGGATTCCATGGCATCAATTTTGGGTGTACTTGATAGGCGCTTGCTTCATCGCCGCCGGGCTGAGCTTAGTAGCGGGCATTCAAGCGCGACTCGCCGCGAGTTTGCTCGCCTTCACGTTTTTCTCTTTCGTTGTGTTGATGCACGCTCCGGCTTGGGCGCGACATCCAACCAATCGCTTTGCGCTCACCTTTGTTCTGCGGGAGATATCGTTTAGCGGCGGCGCTCTGGCGCTCGCAGTCGCCCTCGCGGAGCATCCGGACGGGCGCGGTCGGCGCATCCTTGCGACGATTGCCCGTTACTTTGTTGCCATTCCAGTGCTCTTCTTCAGCTTTGAGCAATTCATGCACGGCGATCATGTTCCGGGCATTCCGCTCGAACCCGTGACTCCCACGTGGATCTACGGACACGCGATTTGGACGTACCTAACGGCCGCGGTTTACGCAATAGCAGGTACCCTGCTGCTTGTCGGCAAGAAAACGCGCGCCGCAGCGACGTGGGTGGGCTTATCCGTCCTGTTCGTCGAGTTAGTTGTTTACGTTCCGATCGGAGTAGCGGAACGCGCCAGTCTCGACAATGGTCTCAACTACGTAGCCGATACATTGATGTTTTGTGGCGCCGTCCTCATGCTCGCCGGCGCCATGCCGTATCCCTCACGGGAGAATTCTTTCACGCCGTCACCGAAAGCCCGGACCGCTTCGCGTTCGACGTAACATGAGCGACTGTGGGGACACGTTATTCTTGAGCGCTCTAACGCGCTCCGGGAGCCGAAGGATTTCTGAAGCAGTTCACTATTCTGTATCCCATTAAAGATGCTGCGCGATGGGAGAGGGGATGCTCTGCGTATCAGTTAAACTGGTTTGACGCGCACCTCTGGTCCTACGCCGAACACTACGGGCTACCCGTAAATTCTTTCGGAGGATCTCCAGCACGGCCGCCTCTACGGTACGGTCCGGGTGTTGAACCCGTTTTTGGCGGAACAGTAGGTCACGCGAGGCGAAGTGACCGCAACAGATTTTCGACGGATTGCCCTGAGCCTGCCGGGTGCGGAGGAAAGTTCCCACATGGGTGCGCCTGACTTTCGGGTGGGCGGCAGGATTTTTGCAACACTCGCTTCAGAAGGCCAGGGGTATGGAAATTTGGTGCTCACGCCGGAGCAACAGGCGGCATTCGTCGGGGAGGCACCTGAGATCTTCGTCCCTATAGCGGGCGGGTGGGGAAGGATGGGAATGACTCACATTCGACTCGCCGCCGCTACCGAGGATGTGCTGACGGGCGCATTGCGTGCTGCTTGGAAGTTGCGGATCGAGAAGAACTCCAAGACGGGCCGCAAGGGTCGGAAGCCATAACGGGCTCTTCCGCAAAGATTCAGACGTAGACGCGTTTTACTCGGGCGTGAATGCCGCATAGAACGCTGTACGAAATAGTTCCGGCGAGTTTGGCGATTTGTTGAGCGTCTAAGCTTACGTCGCCTTCCGATCCGAGCAGCGTGACCGCATCGCCGGCGACGGTCTCGGGCGAATTTGTCAGATCGATGGACGTCAGGTCCATGGAAACGGCGCCTAAAATGGGGGCGAAACGGCCGTTCACGATCACGCTTCCACGATTCGATAATCTGTGCGGAATACCATCGGCATACCCGGCCGCGAGAACGGCCACGCGCATCGGTCGTGGAGCGCGAAAGATTCCGCCATAACCGATTAGAGATCCCGCTGGAACTTGTTTGACTGAGAGGATGGTCGCGCGCCAGGTGAGTGCAGGTTTCACTTGCAGGATTTTGGCCGGGGCATGGCCGCGCGCCGGTGACACGTAGCCGTAGATGGCGTGACCCGGACGTATCATCCCGCGCCAGGCTTGCCGTCTTCCGTAGGCGACGGGAATCGTGCTTGATAAGTGCACGAGCTGCGGGTGAATGCCCGCTTCGTTCAAGCCGTGCGCGAGCTTATCGAACAGCGCGATCTGGTCGTCGGTTTGGGTTGTCTGATAGTTTGCGGCGGAAGCGAAATGGGTCATCAGACCTTCGAGTTCGATGTGCTTTGCACTCAGGATCGCTTCTCCAAGCGACGCGGCGTCTGAGCAAACGCCCAGGCGGCCCATGCCCGTATCGATTTTCAGATGATAGCGACACCGTTCTCCTCGGGCTACCGCTAATCGATGAAGCTCCCGGAGATCTTCGAGCGAATGAATCACGGGAGTCAAATTATAGGCCAGCATTGCCTCGCGCGTGAATGGTAGGAAATCGGCCATTACCAGAATTCGCGCTTGGATGCCAGCATCGCGTAACGCCACGCCTTCTTCCGTGTTGCTGACCGCCAGCCAGCGTGCGCCCTGCTGTTCGAGCGTGCGCGAGACCTCGATGGCGCCGTGACGGTAAGCGTCGGCCTTTACTACGGGCATGACTTCCACAGCAGGGCCGACCACGTCGCGGATTGCCTGGAAATTAGCGGCAATTTGAGAGCGAGAGACTTCTACCCAAGATCTGTAAGGCAAGCCTCTATGCGCCGGCGGATGCCGGGAAGGCGCTTCCTTGCAAGGGGCGGACGTAAGCGGGGATTCGCTCATGGTTTTGAGGTCAATTTGCAGAGAAGATTTTCGTAAGCATCGGTGACTAGTTCCCAGCTGTAGAGCTTCTCGATTCGCTGCATCGCCCTCGACCCCCAGGCGGCGCGCTCCTCCTCGGAAACGTCGACGGCCCACTGCAGCTTCTCCACAAGATCATTTTCGAACGGGACGGCTGCATCACCAGCGGCTTCCGCGCTCTCCGGCGTGTTCAGATACAGCACGAGGGCGCCGCGTCCCATGGCCTCGATCAGAGCCGGGTGTGTTCCTCCCACTTCCGTCGCCTGGACGTAGACGGAACAGTGCGATTGTAACTGGCGGTATTCTTCCCCATAGATCGCGCCTGGAATAACGACACGCGGATCGGTGGTGTTTTTCACCTGGCTGATGTAATCTTGCGCGTACGGGGCATCCCCTATAAGGGCTAGTTTGAAATTCGTATGCACTTTTTCGAAGGCGTTTCGAACCATCAGAGCATTATTTTCCGGCTCCATGCGACTTACATAGAGCACATACTTTCCCGGCTCGAGACCCAGCGCGCGGATGGCATCCGTTGCAGTTACTTTGCCGGTTTCAGCGCCATAGGGGATAAAGGTTGAGGCCTTGCCATAGCGGTCGGAGTAATAGTCGCGAATTTTAGCGGCATCCGTGATCACAGCGGAGCAACACCAGGTAGCGAGCCATTCAGATACTAAGTACCAGGTCTTCGCGATGTAATTCCATTTCTTGCGATGGCGCTCCAGACCATCCACGTTGAGAGCTGTCGGCATACCTCGCAGTCTGGGCCACAATGTGAACACCGCGTTCGCAGCATTGCAATACAGGACTGCATCGAAGCTCTGGAGGAGCAGGTCGATTGTGGATAGGCCAGTGTGGGCAACGGTGTCGAGGTATTTGTGACGAATGGTGGGTAAGTAACGGAGCCGGACGCCACGATATTCGCGCTCGGGCGTTCTTTCGCGGCAGTAAACCGTCACTTCGTGACCGCGCTTCGTGAGTCGGACGGACAATTCTTCCGCAAAAGTTTCAAATCCGCCATATCTCGCAGGGATGCCGCGCGTCCCTAGCAGAGCAATGCGCATTTCGAGGAGCGTTCAGCAGCGGGATAACTCACGGGGTGCACTGAAAACCATGCCGACATGTATGCATCGCCGGCTCGGCGGCGGCGCATGATTTCATCGCGCTTCGCCCAAGTGCGCTTCCAATTGCGGAGTATAAATGAAAAGGCTCGAAGCGAACGCCATTCGTAGAGGAGGCATGCGCCGATTACAGTGAGGTCCCGTAATGTAATAGCGAGGAAGTTACTAAAATAGACATTACCTGTCGTGTTCTTTATGCGAAGAAGAAAGCGGTTTTTTACGGAATGCATTTTAATGATCGCCGGCAGCGAACGCCGGTTGGAGGGGAGTACATTCCTGACATGATAGGCGACGGCCAAGGGAGTATATAGGCATTTCCATCCTAGTAGCTGTGCCCGCCACGCGAGCTCTGCGTCCTCCCGATAAGCAAAGAAATCAGAATCGAAAAATTCGCCGAACACCGAAATGTCCTGAATCATTTCGCGGCGATACAGCGCCGCCGCCCCCGTTGCGCCAAAGACGTACTCGAAGCGCTCGTATTGACCTTGGTCAGACGTCTTGCTTCCCCGATCAAAGTGCCGCAAGTTAGGCGTGAAGTAAATACCGGTGGAGTCGACAATCGGGGTTTGCGGAATTTCGAAATCGGGCGGCGCCGCCAGCAATTTGCCGCATACACTGCCTGCGGAGGAATCTGCCTCGCCCGCCTCCAGAATTCGGGTGATGAAGCTGGGGGTCAGGCACACATCAGCATTCAACGTAAGAATCCAATCGGCTTGAGAAAGCGCGATGGCTTGATTTTGGCCCGCCGCGAAGCCAATGTTTTCGTGATTGTAAACGACTCGGATCAGATTTTCGAACTCACGCAGGATCACAGGCGTCTCGTCGCGGGAGGCGTTATCGACAACGATCACTTGCTCGGGAGCATGATCTTGCTTGAAGATGCTCTCCAGACAGCGGCGGATATAGCGGTCGCTGTTATAAGTGACGATTGTGACGGCGATTTTAGGAGCGGAAGTTATTTCCATCACGCGCGCACCAAGCTGAAATACAGTCGCCAGTAAATATCGAAACCTAGTTGCTTTTGGAGCGCCTGTATTTGTCGCTCGCTGTCGCGGAAGATGGCTTCGATCAGATCGTGACGATGCGGGACACCACTTACTTGTCCTCGGAAACAGGACCACTTTCGCAAACCGGCCCACTTGCCCAGGAGACCGGCTAACGGATGTCCCTGCTTCGCGGCAGCCATCAAAGCGAGTATCTGCCCAATCAGAATCGGCCAGGCGAACCGTAACAGCGTTTCTCGGGAGTAATACTTCGCCAGAATGAGTATCTGATTTCGGGCGGTAAGAAACATTACTCGATAGCTGCTTTTCCCGAGCGTGGTCTTGCTCATGTGCATAGCGATGGCGGCGGGTTCATAGATGCCCTGGAGCCCGGCCAAAGCGCATCGCACGCCGAAATCGACATCTTCGTAATAGGATTCAAAGCGAGTTTCCAACAATCCAATTTGATCGAAAACGCCTCGTTTGAAGAGCGCCGCGGTCATGGGCGCAAACGATATTTTTCGTTTGGTCGACCAGACTGCTCCATCGGGCCGGCCGTAACCGCATCGCCAAGCATACGCAGCGCGGGAGACCAGATCCCAACTGCCGTCGATTAAGCGGCGATCGTGGGGTCGCAGTAGTTTTCCAACTGCGAAAGAAGCACGTTCCTGCTCCGCGCTGGCCAGCAAGCGTTCCAGCCATTCGGGCTCGAGCACAACGTCATTATTCAAAATGAGCAGCCAATCGCCGTTGGATCGTTGTATGCCTTCGTTGACGGCGGTGGCAAAGCCTCGGTTCTCCGGGAAAACGCTTATGTCGGCGCGAAATTCTCTTGCGACGAGTTGCGTTTCGTCTGTGCTGCCGTTATCGACAACGATTACCTGGTCGGGCCGCCGCGTCTGAGCAGACAAGTTGGTGAGAATGGATGTTAGCAGGTCTGCTCGATTCCAAGTCGGTATGATCGCCGAGACGGTCGCCATTCTAGGCCAGTTGATCGTAGATACGTTTCAAATCGAGCACGAATCCGGCTACCGGTCCTTCGCCTTTCACGCGCTGTCGGTCGTTAAGCTCGACCGGTGTTTCTTGGCCGGGTTTGTAAATGGAAACGGTTCTCGATTGGGGGTCAATCATCCAAGCAAGCTCCACACCGTTACGCATATAGGCGAGCATCTTTTCATGCAAGTCTTTCTTGCGGTCACTGGGGGAGCGAACTTCGATGACGAACGCGGGAAGAACGCGAGGAAAAACGCGGCGGCTTTCGCGGGGAATCGCTTTTACCCGTTCGAAAGGAACCCATGCGGCATCCGGAGAATAAAGGCTTGAATCCGGCAGCCTAAAACCAGTCTCCGCCGCCAGGGCGATTCCTCGGCCGTCTTTTTCGGCCCAAGTATTGAGCTTTGCGAAGATTCTTGAGCCTATAAAGCCGCTTTCAAAGCCCGACGGAGCCATAATTATCAGGTCTCCCTCTGCGGTCTCTTCGATATGCAGATCCGGATTGTCGCCACAAAACTCGAGAAAATCTTCCTCACTGAAGCGCAAGTTTGGCCGTAGGACGATTCTCCTGAGCGACGCAATGTCGAGAGTCAATGGAAGTGCCGGGGCCAGTATCATGTCTACCCCAATTGATCGTAGATCCGCTTCAAGTCGAGGACGAAACCGGTGACCGGTCCTTCGCCTTTCACGCGCTGTGGGTCGTTAAGCTCGACCGGTGTTTCTTGGCCGGGTTTGTAAATGGAAACGGTTCTCGATTGCGGATCAATCATCCAACCAAGCTCCACTCCATTACGAATGTAGGACAGCATCTTTTCATGCAGATCCTTCCGGCGATCGCTCGGAGAGCGAACTTCGATGACGAATGCGGGAAGGAGTGGCGCAAATTTCCGCCGCTTCCCGGGTGGAACCGCCTTCCATCGTTCGATAGGTATCCAACATGCATCGGGGGAAAACACGCTTTTGTCGGGTAGTGTGACGCCGGCGCTGGACGACAGAACAATGCCACGGCCGTTCTTCTTTGCCCAATCGCGCAGCTCTGCCGCCACTTCGAGTTCCGCGAACCCGCCCTCTGTACCTACAGGAGCCATGATGATGATTTCTCCCGCGGAGTTCCTTTCAATGCGAAGAAGCTCGTGTTCCTGACAGAAATCGAAAAAATCGTCGTCGGTAAATTCGTCGACGGGGCGCACAATGACTCGCTCGAGCGCTGCCACATCGAGAGCTAAGGGAAATACCGCTGCCATCTACTATCTAGTATGTCTTGTGAACCCTCACAGGACCGCGTTCCGCTCGATAACCTCGCGGTAGAACTGCGCGCTCAGCTTGGGATATCTCTTCTGGGTTTGGTAGTCGACGTAATAGATTCCGAACCGCAGGTTGTAGCCGTCTGCCCATTCGAAGTTATCCATTAAACTCCACAGGAAATAGCCGCGAACGGGAAAGCCTTCCGAAACGGCGCGATGCAGCTTGCCGATGTAGTTCCGCAGGTACATCACGCGATCGGTGTCGTAAACGTGCCCATCGGGTGTCAACACGTCGGCGGAGGAACAGCCGTTTTCGGTGATATAGATCTCCTTTGCGTTCCAGATTTGAGCGACGTGACGGGGACCCCAATACAATGCTTCGGGTCCAATGTCCAGCCAAGGCGAGGCCATGTGCGGATAGGACGACGGGTTTTTCACAACAGCGAAACCCATCGAGGAATCGTCTGCGCGGATGTAAACGGGAGTGTAAATGTTGATCCCGACGAAATCGAGTGGGCTGCCGATGATTTTCAGATCCTCAGGCGTAAACTTCGGAGCGTTTGCGCCTTCCTGCTGGATATATTCGTTTACGTATTTGCCTTCCATGATGACCGTCAAGTATTGGGCGTTCAGAACGCGCGTGGCTTGGGCGGCTGCCTTCACGTGCGGCTCCGATTCAATTACGGGAACACCGCTCAAGAAATTTTCCGCGAGGCCAACCTTGGTTCCCGTTTTGCCTTTGTCGCGAATTGCCTGAACAGCGAGGCCGTGGGCCAATACCGCGTAGTGCCTCGCCTGGTTGAGGCGCGCGGGAGGAAGTTTCAGTCCGGGGGCGAACCGGCCATCTCTGTAGCCGAGATCGATGAACGAAGAAAACTCGTTCATGGTGAAGAAATGCTGCACGCGATCGGATAGTTTACTGGCGACATAGCCTGCGTAGTCACCGAAGGCCTTCGAAGTCTCCCGCGATTCCCATCCCCCAAATTTGTCCTGCAAAGCTTGCGGCAAATCCCAATGGAAGAGCGTGCAGAATGGTTCAATGCCGTTGGCGAGCAGCTCATCGACCAGGCGCTCGTAATAGGCGATCCCTTTCTCGTTCGTCTGGCCCGCGCCGGTGGGGAACACCCGCGGCCATGAAACCGAAAAACGGTATGTCTTGGCGCCGAGCGACTTCAGGAGTTGAACATCTTCCTTGTAGCGGTGGTACTGATCGTCAGCAACATCGCCGGTCTGGTTGTTATAAACCTTACCGGGAATGTGCGAAAAGGTGTCCCAAATGGAGGGCCCTCGGCCATCTTCCTGAGCCGCGCCTTCAACCTGATAGGCGGCGGTGGCGCAGCCCCAAAGGAAACCGTTTGGGAATTGGTAATAATTCTCGCGCGGAGTGCCCTGAGCTCCCAAGTTCGGTGCCAGCGATGACAAGGAGGAGGCGCCGATTGCGGCGGCCCCTACGGTCTTCCCGAATGTCCGTCTGGAGAAATTCTTCTGCATACCTAGTGGATGCGTCTTCTTGTGCAATTTGTTTCTGTGGTCAGTGGATTGGCATAAACCGGACCGCACGCCTTTGGGAAAAAGCCAGAAGGCCGCTGACTAACGCGGATCGACGCGGATTTTTAGACTCTCCTGGATCACGCCGTGCGAGCGGCTGTTCGTGCGCAGCAAATGTATGCTAACGGTCCGCATTCTCAGCATCCGAGTAAATTTCGGCAGCGTACTTCCCGGGCGCGGACCAGCCGGCATCGACCAGCATGTACGGGAATCCGGACTTGGCGGCGAAATCGACGTAATATTTCATGGTGGTGGTGGTGAAAGCGGGCTTCCCGTCGGGCCCGATACTGCCACTCCAC
>Ga0213875_10001319_pt1 | contig 16391 bp, 12 predicted proteins | sample BarmaccomBMRX_R8_FD_160105 | JGI IMG/M metagenome (GOLD analysis project Ga0213875, IMG submission 160105) | Root-associated microbial communities from Barbacenia macrantha in rupestrian grasslands, the National Park of Serra do Cipo, Brazil - RX_R8 | ecosystem: Host-associated > Plants > Roots... | reverse complement strand
TCGGCGGCGGCCAGCGGGGTCAGCTTCAGCTCCGGGGCCAGCTCATCCCCCGCGAACTCACTCAGCACCTGCCCGGCCACCACGCCTGCCGGGTCCCCGGTGCGGCGGCGGGCGGCGAACGCGGCGGCGGCGGACAGCTCGACCCAGGTGCCCAGGGCGGCCAGCCGCCGCCCGGCCCCAGCCAGGCCGAGGACCTGGTTGTCGGTGAGCTGGCCCAGCTCCGCGCACGCCGCCTCGGCCAGGGCGGCCAGCGCCGCCCCGGGCGCCATCGTGTCGGCGGCGCCGCCCTGGGCGAACCCGGCGGTGTCCGCGGCGGCCGGGTCGGCGACCTCCGCCAGGTGAATGGTCACCCCCTGCACCGGCTCCTCATCCGGCGGGGCCCCGATCAGCCCGTCATCGTCATCGGCGCCGTCAGCATCCGCTGGCACGGTTCGCCCGCTCCACGGCCCGGCCCCGGCGCCCCGCCCCTGCGGCGGCACCCGGCCGGAACCCGCCGCCGGGGCCGCCCCCGCGCCCCAGGAGTCCCCCGCGCCGGCGCCGGGCAGCGGCTGTTCGCCGTCCTGCCCGGCGCCGGGGAACTGCTCCTGAGACACTAGCCACCTCACGTTCGGCATAAAGATCTTGATTTGCTTTTCTGTGAACAGAATAGCACATTGGAAAGATCATTTGCGGCAATTGGGCGGGCTATTCAAGATCTTTTTCGATTCAGGGCGCTGGGATTGCGAAGCAATGGCGATACGGGATCGTGATCCGAGGGGGCGGAACCGGCGGCGTGGGGGTTTCCGTCACACCGGCATGCTGCAACGGCTGGGCAGGGCGTTCCACCGCCGACGGCTCGTCCTCGGGGGTTCGGGGCTGGTACTCATCGTTGTTCCGCTGCTGGCGAGCTGCTCGGGCGCGCCGGGGGGCTCGGGCGGCGTCGCATCCTCAGGGGGGAACGGGCCTGAGGGGGTGCCGGCGAGGGCCGCGCAGCCGGTACCAGGAGCCGAGGTGCACGGCGCGGCGGGTTCCGCGCGGGCCGGGGGCGGTTCGGGGCAGTCCAGCGGTGCGGCCAGGCTCGCGCCCGCGGGACAGCAGCTGATCTACACCGCTCAGCTCACCGTGCGGGCGCAGAATGTCGGCACGGCCGTGTCGCGGGCTACGAGCATCGTCACCAGTGCGGGGGGCTACGTCTCGGACGAGAACGCCTCCGCGGACCCGTCCAACCCGGCGAGGTCCAGCGCCACTATGCAGCTCAAGATCCCGGCCGCCGTCTATCCGGGGACGCTCAGCGAGCTGACCGGCGCCCACCTCGGCAGGCAGCTGTCCCTGCAGGAGCAGGCGCAGGACGTGACGGAGCAGGTCGCCGACGTCAACAGTCAGGTCACCTCCGACGAGGCCGCGATCGCACAGCTGCGCGCGCTGCTCACCCACGCCGGCTCGGTAGCCGACCTGCTCAGCGTGCAGAACCAGATCAACTCGGAGGAATCCGCGCTCGAGGCGATGCAGGCGCAGCAGAGCGCGCTGAACCACGAGACCGCCTATGCGACGGTCACGCTCACCATCTTCGGCCCGCTGGCCAGGCCGAAGCCAGCGCACCCCAAGTCCCCGCCGGGTCTGGCGAGCGGGCTGTCCGGCGGCTGGCATGCGTTGCGGGTGACCGTCTCCTGGCTGCTCGCCATCGCCGGCGCGATCGCGCCGTTCGCGGCGATCGTCGCGGTCATCGGCTACCTCGGTTACCGCGCCCGCCGCTGGTTTACGCGGCGCGGGCGGCCCCGGCCTTCACCCGCGGACAACTGAGCGAGTTTCACTTCAATTCACCCGTCATCCTGTTCGGTTGGCGCCCGGCGCGGCGGGTGATGCGGGAGACTAGGCGCTTCGGCCAGTTTCCAGCGCGCGGAGGTCCCGATGAGTACCCCCAGTACGCCCATCCAGCACGTGATCGTCCTGTGCCAGGAGAACCACTCGTTCGACAGCTATTTCGGGTTCTACTCGGGCCTGCCGGCGGGCTATGGGATCCCCTCGGGCTACACCCAGCCGGACGGGCAGGGCGGCACGGTGGCACCTTTTCACTTCACCGATCTGACCAGCGGCGGGGTGGATCCCGGCCACAGCTGGGACGCGATCCATTCCGAATGGGACAACGGGAAGATGGACGGGTTTTACACCACGGGTGGCCAGACCGCCGTCGGGTATTACGAATCCACGGACCTGCCGTACTATTACTCGCTGCTGTCCAGCTTCACGCTGTGCGCCAACTATTTCTGCGGCGCCCTGACCTCGACGTACCCCAACCGGCTCGTGCTGTACGCGGGCACCAGCGGCGGCAATACGAGCAACAGGATCAGCAACGGCACACTGAATTTCCCGTGCGTGCTGGATCTGCTGTCGGCTCATGGGATCACGTTCAAGAACTACAACTTCTACTGCCCGGACAATTACTCCATCCTGGCCCTGTTCCAGAACTGGGCCACCGGCGGGCCGAACAACGAGCTCAACCAGACGCAGGCCCAGTTCGTCGCCGACTGCCAGAACAACACGCTCCCGCAGGTCTCATTCGTCACCACGGCACCGCCGTACGACGAGCACCCGGCGGCCAACGTGCAAACCGGGATGCAGATGACCCAGTCGATCATCGCGGCGGTCCAGCAGTCCGCGGCCTGGTCGAGCACGGCGATCCTGTTCACCTACGACGAGGCGGGCGGCTTCTTCGACCATGTCGCGCCCCCGCACCTGGATGCCTACGGGCCGGGCATCCGGGTGCCCATGCTGATCGTCTCGCCGTACGCCAAGCCGGGCTACGTGGACACGACGCTCTCGGAGCACAGCTCGGTGCTGAAGTTCATCGAGACCGTGTTCGGGCTGCCGACGCTGGCGTCGATGAACCACCAGTTCGACTCCGGCACGCCGACTACCAACAACCAGGCCAACGGAGCGCCGTTCCCGCCACGTGACGGCAGTTCGGCCATCAGCGACCTGACGCAGTGCTTCACCTTCGGCTAGGCGGGCAGGCCGGGCGGGCGGGCAGGCCGGGCGGGGCTCTCGGGGTGCCCGGGCTCTCGGGGTGCCCGGGGCTGTCGCGCGGTGCGCGCCTAAGGTGCCGCCGGCCCCGTCACGGGAGGCACCGTCGGCACCGTCGCGGATCCAGATCATCAGCCGGCCGCTCTCGCCGGGAGCCTCCGGCTCGCCCACCTCGATGCGGTCCAGCCGGTAGCCGAGCTTGCGGGGAATGGCGGCGCTGGCGGTGTTCGCCTCGTCGCAATGGATCTCGACCCTGCTTATTCCCGGCAGCGTCAGCGCGACCGAGGTCATCGCGCGCACCGCTGAGGTGCCGAAACCCCGCCGCGCCTGGCCCCGGGCTATCCAGTACCCGATCTCGGCGCTTCCCTCGGCGGCCCGGCAGTGCAGCCCGATCTCGCCGACCAGCGTGCCGGTGTCCGCGGTGATGACCGAATACGTGTAGCTGATGCCGGACTCCCACATCTGGTCGGCCTCGGTCACGCGGGCAAGCTGGCTGCGCCGCTCGGCCGCGTCCGGGGTCGCCCACGGCATCCACGGCCGCAGGTGGTCCAGGCTGGCACCCACCGCCGCCGCCACGGCGGCGGCGTCCGTCAGCCGGATCCGGCGCAGGATCACAAGGCCCGCGTCAACCCGCGACGGCGGAATACCGGCGGTAGCTGGGTGCACGGTTCACAGTTAAGCAGGGCGGGGCGCGCCGCTGGCACTCCGGGCGGCGCCGTGCCCCTCCGATGTCAGATCAGGGGGGCTTCCATCGGATCAGGGGGGCTTCAGATCAGGGGCTTCAGATCAGGGGGGCTTCGTGCACGGATCCGGGGGCGGACTCGGGCTCAGCGCCCTCCATTGGACGGTGAACCCAGGTCCTTGCAGCGCTGCGCAAAGCGCGTTCACCTGATCCGCCGGGTTCAGGTCCCACACCCGTGCGGTGCCGTCGGCGGACGCGGTGATCAGCGTGCGGCCGCCGGGGCCGAACACGGCGTCGTTGACCTGATTGGTGTGTCCGGACAAGACGGCGATCGGCTGGCGGCTGGCGACGTCCCACAGCCGGACCGACGCGTCGCGGCCCACCGTGACCAGCACGGTGCCGTCCGGGCTGAACGCGAGAGTCCTTGCGGTGGTCGGCAGCGACGCTATGACGGCGACCTTGCGGCTGGCGGGTGTCCACAGGTCGATGGCGAAGTTCGCCGTGCCGACGGCGAGCACCCGCCCGTCCGGGCTGAACGCGACCGGATCAGGACCTGTCACGCCGGTTCCGAGGCTGCCGGTTACCGTGTTGCCGCGAAAATCCCAGAGCAGGACGGTGCCGGTGAAGTTGGCGATCGCGAGCGTCCGGCCGTCCGGGCTGAACGCGAGCCCACCCGCCACTGCTTCCGCGGGGACCCGCATCCGGAACGTGGTGAGCCGCCGGCCGCTGACGGCATTCCATACCACCACGATGCCGTCGGCACTGTAGCTCGCCAGCGTCCTGCCGTCCGGGCCGAACGCGACCCCTGTCGCGCTGACGTCCAGGGCACCCGGAACGCTTGGCGGCGTGAGCGTCGCGACCCGCGTGCCGCTGCTCGCGCTCCAGACGATGACCGAAGCCCCCGCGCCGCCCGTGGCGAGCAGCCGTCCATCGTCACTGAACGCGACCGGTATCCCCTCCGAGTCCGGTACTCCCGTGGACAGGGTACGGGGCGGCGCGGCCGGGACGGCCGGATTCCACAGCTGCACGGTGCCGTCGCCCGCGGTGGTGGCCGCGAGGCGCCCGCCGGGGCTGAGCGCGATTTTGAACAGCGAGCTGTCACGGCCCTCGACGAACGTCCGCCGCCCCACGTCATAGGCGATGAGGGAGCCAAAGTAGCCGCCCAGCACCAGCGTCGGCCCGGCGGGACTGGACGCCAGGATGTGCGGGCCTATTCCCGGCCCGAGCGTGGCGACCGCGTCGGTGTTGCTGGCGAGATCAACCGTGTGGACCTCGTCACGGTCCTGGTCGAGCACGTAAAGATATTGGCCCTGGCGGCTGAACGCGATGGAAGGTACGTCGTTGGACCCGAAGTACAGGCCGTTCGGGATGACGGCATGTCCGGTCGCCAGGTTCCACTCCCAGACGCTGCCGTCCCTGGTCGCGAGGGCGGCGAGGCGGCCGTCCGGGGAGAAGACGACGTGCTCGACCTGCCCGGAAGCGAGGCTCAGCACGAACCGCCCCGTTCCCGGTGCGACGTTCCACAGTCGTGCCGTGCCGTCGGCGCTTCCGCTGGCCAGCGTCCGGCCGTCCGGGCTGAACGCGAGGGACCACACGGTCCCGGTATGCCCGGGCAGCCGGGCAAGCAGGCGGTGACTGCTCAGATCCCACAGGTCGATCACGTGCGTGGGCCCCTGCGCGACCGCGAGGATCCGGCCGCCGGGGCTGTAAGCGAGCGCGCTGACCCGCCCGGTGTCGCCGGTCGGGTTCGGCACCGCCTTGCGCTTTGCCACGTTCCACAGTCGCATCGACCGGCCAAGAACCGCCGCGGCGAGCGTGGCGCCGTTCGGACTGAAGGTGAGGCTCTCTACGGTGCCGCCCAGACCGGGGAAAGCGGCAAGCATGGTACGGCTCTGCACATCCCACAGCTGCACGCTGCTGTTCCCGGTGGTGGCGGCGTCGATCCGCCCGCCGACGGCCCGGAACCCCGCGGCGGCCATCAGCTTTCCGTCAGGGCTGATCGCCAGTGAGGTGATTTCGTAGTCCGGCGGCAGCGGAGAGAACGAACCGAGGTAGGGATCCGCCTCCCGGCTGAGCAGACTGCTGAGAGCGGTTTCCGTATGACTTTCCTGCCAGCCTGCGAGCGCGAGCATGTCCGCTCTCGCCACGTTGACGGAAAGCTCCTCATCCGATTGGAGGGCGAAGACATCGGCCTGGGCCTGCGCGCCGCGGACGTTGCTGCTATGACCGTTGTAGGCAGCCAGGCCCGTCGCGGCGAGGGCGGCGGCCAGCACCACCGCAAGGCCGGCGGTCAGGGCGCGCAGACGGCGGTTCTGGCGCCGTTCGGCCTGATGCCGCCGTTCGGCCGCGGCGCGCTCGGCGTCCTCGGCGGCGGCGCTCGCGTCGAGGAACTCCCGCTCCAGCGCGGTCAGGTCGGTCTCGTTGCCGCCGGCCGCGCGCCAGTTCCGGGCGTTGCCGAGCCGGGTCCCCCGGTACAGGCCGCCGGGATCCCGTCCCTCGTCCGCCCAGGAACGCGCGTCCTCGGCGACCTGGCGGCGCAGCCGCAGCGCGGCCAGGTCCTCGGCGATCCACTCGCGCAGCCGCGGCCAGGCGCCGAGGAACGCGTCGTGGGTGATCTCCACCCCCTCGGCGTCCGCGCTGACCAGCCGCGCCTGGGTGAACCCGGCCAGCACCTTGCCGGCTCCGTCGAGGCCGGCGAGCAGGTCGGCTCGCGGTACATGCCGCCGGGTGACGGCGCTGGCGCCGACGCTGACAAGGCGCAGCATGATCCTGCGCACCACCTGCTGCGTCGTGGCGGGGAAGTCGGCGTAGATGCGGTCGGCCTCGGCGGCGATCGCGCCGTGGATGCCGCCCGCCTCCCGGTATCCGGCGACCGTCAGCGTCCGCCCGGAGCGCCGGTACCACGTCGCCTGCAAGGCGTATGCCAGCAAGGGGAGCGCCCCCGGCTCGTGCCCGGCGCCGCCGGCCGGCCGCAGGTCTGACAGCAGCAGTTCGGTCAGGCCGGGCTCCACCGTGCAGCCGACGTCCGCCGCGGGCCTGGTGATCGCCAGCCGCAGCTCAGCTTCGGACATGGGGCCGACCATCAGCTGGTTGTCCGGGAGCAGCGGACGGAGTTCGCCGACCTCGGCGCAGTCGGCGTAGAAGTCAGTGCGCAGCCCGAGGACGACCAGCGCGCCGCGCGCGCAGAGCGCGAGCACCTCCCGAGTGAACCGGAGTCGCTCGGCCGGGTCGCGGCATTGGGTGAAGATGTCCTCGAACTGGTCCACGACCAGCACGAGCCTTTCCGCCGAGGCGCGCCCGGCGAGCGCTTTTCGCAGCGCGGCCACCGGCTGTGCTCCGGGCCGGCCGAGCAGCACCCGCGGCCAGCGGCTGGATCCGGCGGCCGGCAGGCGCCCGGCCCGCAATTGGGGAATCAGGCCGGCCCGCAGCAGCGAGGACTTCCCGGCCCCCGAGGGCCCGAGTACGAACAGTGGCGAACCGGCGCCCAACTGGCCGGCCAGCCGAACAACCAGATGATCGATCAGCCCTTGCCGGCCGAAGAACCAGCGCGCGTCCCTGCTCTGGAACGGCCGCAGCCCGGGGTACGGACATACCTCGTGTTCCGCGCCGCCCGCAGCGGCCGCACCGGCTGCGGCGGCCCCCGGTACCGGTGCCTCCTGCGCCGCGACCACCCACTGCAGCAGCCCGGTGATCGTGTCGAGCTCGGCGCGGGCGGCCAGGAGATGGCTGCGCTGCGAAACGCCCTGCACGAGCAGTGTGCGCTGGACTTCGGCCAGCCGGGCAGCCACATCGCCGAGCACCCAGCGGAACTCCGCGAGCTGCTCGCCCAGCGCGGCCAGACCGGGGGCCAGCACGTTGTCCCGGTCCGCGGCCAGCGCGGCCCCGACGGCATCGATGCCGCGCAGCACCGCGGCCACCTCGGTGCGCAGCTCCTTCCCCGCCTCACCGCTGAGCGCGTGCTCGATCTCCAGCGCGAGCTCGGCCCGGATCGACTCCGCGCCGGCTGGCTCGGCCGTTCCCCGGGCGGTTCGCCGCGCCCGTTCCGTAAAACTGGTCAGGAACCCGGCAAGATAGCCGCCACCTATGCCACCTACCTGGCCGAGTACGGCGCCGACCTCCCCGCCGCCGGCCGCGCCGACCAGCGGCACCAGCAGCGGCGTGAACGCCGCCGCCGTCAGGAACGACACGAGCGCGGCCGGCCCGAGAGCGCGCAGGTGGCCACCGCCAACCGCGTCAGCGACCCCGGCGCGCATCCTGGCCACTAAGCCGTACCGGCCTGGCGCCCTCTCGTCCGGCTTCGCATCCATGTGGCAACCTTCGGCGTCGCTCCGGGGCCTTGCTGCACGCACCAGGATCACACGGCCGCGTGGCGGCCTACCCCGTGAAACGAGCGGTGCCGTTGTGCGGTTCATCGTTGTCATACGGGGGCCGCGGCAGAGTAATATGAACGAGCTTTCATGAACAGAAATTCATGAACTCTCGTTCATAGGAGACGGCGTGCCAGATATCGAGGTTCACGGGCTGACGAAAACCTTCGGCCGGGTGATGGCCGTGCGGGACCTGTCCTTCACCGCCCCCGCCGGCAAGGTCACCGGTCTGCTCGGCCCCAACGGATCGGGAAAGACGACCACCCTGCGCATCGCGCTGGGCCTTGTCCGGCCCACGGCGGGGGAAGCGCTGATCGGCGGCGTCCGCTACGGGCGCCTCACCCGGCCGCGCCGCGTCGTGGGCGCGATGCTCGAGTCCACCGGCTTTCACCCTGGCCGCAGGGCACGTGATCATCTGCGGGTTCGCGCCGCCGCGGACGGCATTCCGCCGCGCAGGGTGGACGAGGTCCTCGGCCTGGCCGGCCTGGGCGCGGCCGCGCGGCGGCCGGTCCGGCAGTTCTCGCTCGGGATGCGGCAGCGGCTCGGGCTCGCCGCGGCGATGCTCGGCGACCCGCAGGTGCTGATCCTCGACGAGCCCGCCAACGGGCTGGACCCGGCCGGCATCGCGTGGCTGCGCGGCACGCTGCGCGACCTGGCGCGGGAGGGACGCACGATCGTGGTGGCGAGCCACGTGCTCGGCGAGGTCACCCGGACGGTTGATCACGTGGTGATCGTCAGCGCGGGAGAACTCCGCTTCGCCGGGCCGCTGAGCGACATCGGCGAGACGCACGCAGCGCTCGAATCCGCGTTCCTGAACCTGACCGCGGCGCCGAACTGAGTCGAGAACCGGAACGATGGAAATCTGAGCCGGTTATAGGCGGCTCAGGTTTCCACCGTGCTGGCTGGCGTGCGGCGCTGTAGCCGTGCTGGCTGGCGTGCGGCGCTGTAGCCGCCCAACCGCCGAGGAGACAACCCGTGCAATCCATGATCCGCAGCGAGTTCCGCAAGCTCACCACCGTCCGTGCCCCCTGGCTGCTGCTCGCCGCCGGGCCGCTTCTCGTGGTGGCCGGCATCACCGGCCTCGCCGAGTCGGGCGGCAACGTCCATGACCCGGGCACCCAGCGCGCGGCGTTCGCGCACACCGGGCTGGCGGCGGTGTTCACCCTCGTGTTCGGCATCCTTGCCGTCGCCGGCGAATACCGGCATTCGACGATCACCGACACCTATCTCAGCTCCCCGCGCCGGGGCCGGGTCGTCGGCGCCAAGCTGACCGTCTACGCGCTGGCCGGCGCCGTCGCGGGCCTCGCCTCCTCCGGCGCGGCCCTCGCGACCACCGCCGCCTGGTGGGCCGCCCGCGGCGGGCACCTGCACCTCTCCGCGGCCGACGCCTGGCTGACGCTCGGCGGCGGTGTCGCCGCCAACTGCGCGCTCGCGGCGATCGGCGTCGGGCTCGGCGCGCTGATCCGCAACCCGGCCGCCGCCATCGCCACGGCGCTGGCGTGGTTCGCCCTGATCGAGGGCATCGCCGGCCAGCTTCTCGGGCCGGCGCTGGCCCGCTGGCTGCCCTTCTACGCGACCGAGGCGCTGAGCCGGTCCAGCCTCTCGGCCACGGCGCGGCTGCTGCCGCAGTGGGGAGGCGCCCTGATGCTGCTCGCGTACACCGCCGCCTTCGCCGCCGCCGCGGTCTTCACTACACTCAGGCGCGATGTCACCTAGAAGAGCCGGCGCGCTGCGCGACGGGGACGCGCAAGACCTGCGCGAGTACCTGATCGCCACCGCCGCGCGGCTGATCGGCCAGGGCGGCGGCGGCACGCTGACCGTGCGCGACATCGCCCGGGAGGCGCAGGTCGCCGACGGCGTCCTGTACAACTACTTCGAGGACAAAGAGGATCTCCTCGCCAACGCGCTGCTCACCCACGTGGGCGCGGTCATGGCGAGCGCGCCGCCGCTGCTGCCGCCGCCCGGCACCGGGACGGTGGCGGGCAACCTGCGGCAGTTCATCGACGGCGGCCTCGAGGTCCTCAGGCGGGTCACGCCGGCTTTCGCTGGCCTGCTGGCCCAGCCGAAGGTGCTCGTCAGGTTCCACGCCATGGTCGGTGGCTCCGCTCTGGGCATGGAGCCACCCGAGGGAGAGGAGCCACCCGAGAGAGAGCAGAACGGGCGCGGGCTCCCCGACGTGCTCAGCGCATACCTGCGCGCGGAGCAGCGCCTCGGACGCGTCGCTGCCACCGCCGACATCGACGCCGCGACGCTCCTGATCGTGGGCGCGATACACGGGCAGGTTCTGCCGCGGCTGATCTTCAGCCCGCCGGGAACCGCGCCCACCGTCCCGCCGGACCTCCCCGGGCGGCTGGCGGAGACGGTGCTGGCGGGCCTCGCGCCGCAGCCTGGCTGACGTGGCGGTGCCCGGCGCGGGGACCGGGACCCCGCGCCGGGCGGGCGTTCAGCCGCCGGCAGGCGTTCAGTCGTCGACGACGACCACGTGCTTGTCGGTGAACGGCTTGCCGGCGACCAGCTCGGACTCGCGCCCGTCAGGGCCCACCGGCACGTCGCCGATCACCGTCACCCGGTGCAGCGTGCGCTGCACGTCGAGGTGCTCGATGTCCGTCGGCGCCAGGTGCGACGTGGCGCGGTTGTCCCAGACCGCCACGCTGCCCGGTGCCCACCGGAAGCGCACAGTGTACTCGGGCCGGGTGATCTCCGAATACAGCAGGTCGAGGATGGCCTTGGATTCGCTCGCGGACACGTCGACGATGTGGCTGGTGAATCCGGGGTTGACGAACAGTCCTTTGGCGCCCGTGACCGGGTGCACCCGCACCACCGGGTGGATCGCGACCAGCAGGTTGTCCTCGATCCGCTTGGAGTAGGTGGCGTTGCGGCTCAGCCCGCTGTCCGGCCCGCCGTAGCGGTGCTCGGCCCGCAGGCCGTCCACGAACGCCTGCACCGCCGGGGACAGTCCCTCGTAGGCCGCCTGCAGGTTGGTCCACTGCGTGTCGCCGCCGATCTCCGGCACCACGTCGGCGCGCAGGATCGACACCGCGGGCGGGTTGACGGCGGCGGTCACGTCGGTGTGCCACCCGGTGAAGTAGCTGTACCGCCGGCGCCGTACCTGCTTGCGGAAGTCGTCGCCGTACCGCTTCTCGTACCGCCGCGGGTCGACGGTGAAGATCTCGGCGTACCCGTCGGGCGGCGCCTCGTCGTGCGGGTGCGCGTAGGTGAGCGGGCCGAACTGCCGGCCGAACGCGATCTGCGACGCGTGGCCGAGCTGCTGATCCCGGAAGAAGATGACCTTGTACTTGTGCAGCGCGTCTTTGATCTGCTGAACCGTTTCCGGGGCCAGCGGGCCGGCGATGTCGACGCCGGAGATATCCGCGCCGATATGGCCGGCGACGGGCCGGATAACGATCGTCGGGGCTTCTTGCAGAGCGGTCACGGGAGATCCTTTCGGGTGAATTGCTTCAAATCAATTTTCCGAACGGAGGTGGCGGCTGTCTATATTGCAACAATTGAAATTAAGTAGCCAGCGGGCTCGCGTAGATCTCCGAAAGCATCCCCCCGTGGCTGCCATTCCTCTCATGGCCGCAATGTGTCGTGCGCCGTGTCACGGTGCACGACACATATGCAAATGCGAGGAAACTGAAATTGCGCGGCAGCGCGGCAGTTCCGGTGCCGGTGCCTGTTCATAAATGCGGCTTCCCTTCGGGCGGCCCGGTGGCTCCGGGCGGCCCCGTGGCTCCGGTCGCTTCGCTGGCGCCGCGGCCGCCGGCGGGCACGCCGAGTTCCGTCAGCAGCCGCGACCGGAGCGCGATGAACGCCGGGTCTCCCGGGTCCCGTGGCCGGTCCACGATGACCGGGGCGGCGAACGTGATGACCCCGCCGGCCAGCACGAGCACCCGGTCGGCGAGGCCGATGGCCTCATCCACGTCGTGCGTGACGAGCAGCACCGCGGGCTGGTGGCGGGCACAAAGCTCCTGCAGGAGCACGTGCATGCGGGACCTGGTGATCGCGTCGAGCGCGCCGAACGGCTCATCCAGCAGCATCAGCTGGGGCTCACGCACCAGCGCGCGGGCGAGAGCCACGCGCTGCGCCTCGCCGCCGGACAGCGTGACCGGCCACGCGCGGGCGTGGTCACGCAGCCCCACCTCGGCGAGCGCGTCCAGCGAAAGCCGGCGCAGCCCGTCTCGGCCGCCGGACGCACGAGGCGGCAGCCCGAGCGACACGTTCGGCAGCACGCGCTGCCAGGGAATCAGGCGGGGCTCCTGGAACACGACGGCGCGGCGTTCCGGCACCAGAACCTCGCCGTCATACTCCGCGTCGAGCCCGCCGAAGATGCGCAGCAGGGTGGACTTGCCGGTGCCGCTGCGGCCGAGCAGGGCGACGAACTCGCCGTCGCCAAGCGACAGGCCGAGCCCGCGCAGCACCTCGCGACCGCCGAATTCGCGGCGCACACCGGTGGCCGTGACGGCGGCCATCACGCCCCCTTGAAGCCGCGCCGCCACACGAGCAGGTACCGCTCGAGCAGCCGTACGATGCCGTCGGCGACGATGCCCAGGATCGCGTAGATGGCCAGGCACAGGCACATGATGTCGGTGCGGTTGGTGGTCTGCGCCTGCATGATCAGGTAGCCGAGCCCGCTCTGCGCGTTGATCTCCTCGGCGACGACGATGATCGCCCAGCACCCCACGAGCGCGAAGCGGAGCCCGACGAGGAAACCGGGCAGCGCCCCCGGCAGGATCACCTTCCGCACCAGGCCCCAGTGCCGGAGGCCAAACGTCTGGCCCGCCTCCACCAGCTTCATGTCCACGCCGCGGATGCCGGCGTGCGTGTTCAGGTACACCGGGAAGGTGACGGCGAGCGCCACCAGGAAGACCTTGGGCGTCTCCCCCACGCCCAGCCAGATGATCACCAGCGGCAGCAGCCCGAGGATCGGCACCGCCCGCGCCGCCTGGATGACCGGGTCCATCAGGTCCTCGCCGAGCCAGAAGAGACCGGTGACGGCGGCGAGCACCACCCCCGCGACGACGCCGATGGCCAGGCCGGCCGCCACTCGCTCCAGGGAGATGAGCATCGCCGACTGCAGCGCGCCCTCGGCCCACAGCTGGCGCCCCGCGTCGATGACGGCGAGCGGGGAGGCCAGCTCGAAGGCGGTGAACACGTGGGCGTCGCACAGCGCCTGCCACATCACGATCACCAGGACCGGCCCGATGACGCGCCTCGCCAGCCGCGGAATCCGGATCCTGCCGGGCCGCCGGCGGGCGACCGACGGCCGGACCAGCGTGACGGGAGCACGGACGGGCAGGCTCGCTTTCAGCGCATTTATCGTGATGTCAGCCATTTTGCGGCACCGCCCGCACGATCGCGTTGTACCGGGCGGCCTCGGCGGCGCTGTACAGCGGCGTCACGCTGAACGAGGCGGGCAGGCCGCCGGACGCCGCCATGATGTCGACCATCTGCTGCAGCGCGTTCCGCACGCCCGCGGTGATCGGCACGTACGTCTCGGTGCCGCCCGCGGCGAGGACCAGCTTCGCCACCTGCGGGGTCTGGTGCTCCACGTTGACGTAGTAGTCGGTCACCCACTGCGCCTGGTGGGACTTCTGCCAGTTCGACGCCTCGATCAGGCGTTTCGTGAGGTCGCCGATGGCCCTCAGCTTGGCCGGGTCGGCGAGCGCCGCCCGCGTGGCCAGCGTGTACCCGTAGCTGGGCGGGGACACGGTCTGAATCGTCGCGAGAACCCTGGAATCAGGGTGCGCCAGCTGGTAGCTGGCCTTCTGCTCGGCGCTGACGACCGAGGCGACGGCTGAGCCGGACTGCAGGGCGGTGCCGAGCTGCAGCAGGCTGACGTTCACCTGATGCACGTCGTTCTGGGTCAGGCCCGCGCTCTTCAGCGCCCGCAGCGCGAACGCCTGCTCGGAGGTGCCGGTGGTGTACGCGACCGGCTTGCCGCGAAGCTGAGCGATCGAGGTGATGCCCGGCTGGGCGAGCAGGTACTCGCTGGCGCCGATCGAGCGGGTGGCCGCGATCGCGACGACCGGCAGCCCGGACCGGACGGCCAGCGACGCCGGCAGGTCGCCCATGAAGCCGGCGTCGATCCGGTGCGCCGCGAACCCGGCGTCGACCAGCGGCCCGCTGTCGAACTCCAGAAAGTTGACCTTGTAGGGGGCGCCGTTCAGCGCGCCGGAGGCGGTCAGCATGGTCTCCAGGTCTTGCTGCTGGTCACCAAGGTTGATCACGACACCGCCGCCGAGCGTGGCGGTGTTCGCCGCCGGCGACGCGGACGGCGTGGACGATGAGCAGGCGGTGGCCGCCGCACCGGCCGCGGCGATGCCGGCAAGCGTGAGCGCGCGCGCCAGCCGCCGGACACTATGTGACATGGGGTCCCCTCGCGTGATGTCCGGTGCGGACCCCGGCCCGGTAGGCCGCATCCGGCGGCCATCCGGTGCCCGCGCAAGGCTTCATGACTCACAGGCTTACAGCGTCAGCCCACTAAGTCAATATTTATGATCAAAAAACTAGGAAATATCTGATGTCATGGATCCCGCCCGCGGTCGGCTCCGGGCGAGCCGTCGTCCTCGCGGGCGCCGATGCGATCCGGGCCTGCGGCCGGGCGGGGGAAGTATGGTCGGGGCGTGGGTATGAGACTGATGCGCAGGCGCGATCGCGGCCCCGCCGCGCCGGCCGCCGTGCGGCCGGCGAGTGTGCGCGGGGGCCTGCCCGCTGAGGTCGTGCTCGTGGTCAGCCCGCACGCCGGGGGAAGCACCGGGCTCGGCGCCGCGCGTGAGGAAATGCGGCGCGCCGGCCTCGGGGTGGCCGGGGAAGTCCAGATCCAGGACATCGGCCGGCTGCCCGCGCTGATCCGCACCACGGATGGCGGGCCGCGGCTGGTGGTGGCCGCTGGCGGCGACGGCACCGTCGGGGCGGTCGCCGACTGCCTGGCCGAAAGCGAAAGCGTTCTCGGCATCCTTCCGCTCGGCACCTCGAACGACTTCGCCCGCTCGCTCGGCATCCCCGTCGATCCCAGGCGGGCCGCCGCGCTGCTCACCCAGGGCAAGGTCGCCGACGTCGACCTCGGCCGCCTGGTGTCACCGGGGCAGCTCACCAGGCACTTCGTGCACGCCGCCACGGTGGGCCTGAACGTCAGCTTCGCGAAGCTCGCCACGCGCGCCTCGGTGCGCGCCCACCTCGGGCGCCTCACCTACCTGGCCGCGGCCGGCAACGCGTTCCGCGCCCTCCCCTCCTTCGAGTGCGAGCTGCGCCACGACGGCCGCACCGAACGGCTCACCCTCACCCAGCTGTCGGTCATCAACGCCCCGGTCTTCGGCGGCACGCTCGGGCTCAGCGTGCAGGGCTCCAATCCCGACGACCGGCTCCTCGACGTCCTCGCCATCGAGCACGTTCCGGTCCGCCGCCTGGCGCTGATCGCCGTATTCCTGCTGCTGCGGGTCAAACGGCAGCCGGCCGGCGTGCGCACCTTTCACGTCCGCGACCTGCACGTCCACACCGGGCAGCCGCTCGAGGTCGCCCTCGACGGCGAGATCGCCGGCGCGCTGCCCGCCGACTTCGAAGTCGCCGGCGAGGCCCTCCGCGTCATCACCCCCCTCAGCTTCGAGGACATCAACGACTAACACCCGGGCCTCCCGCCGACGCCCCGCGGCCCTTGCCCGCCGTCGCCCCGCGGCCCTTGGCCGCCGTCGCCCCGCGGCCCTTGCCCGCCGACCACCCCGAAACGGTGGAAATCTGCTGTGGTTATAGCCACAACGATGGAGATCTGCTGTGGTTGGTTGCCCGCCGGGTCGTGCCGAGCGGGGCGCGGAGGAAGGCGCGGGTGGGGAACCACCGTTCGTTCAGAAAATCAAAGGTTTGTACTGAACGGGAGGTGGCTTCACCCTTCCCGGCCACCGTCACCGGCGGTGTGCGGGGCGGTGCGGGCCACGGGCGGTGCGGCGCGAGGCGGGCCGCGTGCGGCCGGGGCGGCGCCGGGCGGGGCCGCTGGCGTAGGTGGCCCCGCCCAGTGGGGCCAAATGCGCCAACGGCCCCACCGATGAGGCGGAACGGGGGTGCGGAGGGCCGCCCCAATTGCACCAACGGCCCCACCGGCGGCGTGCGAAGGGCGGCGCGGGCTTGCGGCGTGCAGCGCGGGGGCGTGCGGCCGGGCGGGGCGGTGCGGGCCACGGGCGGTGCGGCGCGAGGCGGGCCGCGTGCGGCCGGGGCGGCGCCGGGCGGGGCCGCTGGCGTAGGTGGCCCCGCCCAGTGGGGCCAAATGCGCCAACGGCCCCACCGATGAGACGGAACAGGGGTGCGGAGGGCGGTGCGGCGGGCGGAGTGCGGCGGGCGGCGGGCGGCCG
>Ga0213875_10001318_pt1 | contig 16412 bp, 14 predicted proteins | sample BarmaccomBMRX_R8_FD_160105 | JGI IMG/M metagenome (GOLD analysis project Ga0213875, IMG submission 160105) | Root-associated microbial communities from Barbacenia macrantha in rupestrian grasslands, the National Park of Serra do Cipo, Brazil - RX_R8 | ecosystem: Host-associated > Plants > Roots... | reverse complement strand
GAGGAGAAGTTGACGATCGCGCCACCCTGCTTCTTGAGGTGCGGCGCGGCCGCGTGCATCGTCGCGAAATAGCCCTTGAAATTGACCGCCACTACGATGTCGAAATCTTCCTCGCTCATATCGGTCAGGCGACGCGGCCGGATGATGCCGGCATTGTTGACGAGGAAGTCCAGGCGCCCGAAATTGTCCATCGCGCAGTCGACGACCGCCTTGCCGCCTTCCATCGTCGTGACGCTCGATGTTTCGGCGACGGCCTCGCCACCGGCGGCCTTGATCTCGTCGACGACCTCCTGGGCAAAATGAGCGTCGCTTCCGCCGCCCTGCGGGCCTCCACCGAGATCGTTGACCACTATCCGCGCGCCCTCGCGTGCCATCAGAAGCGCGGTCTCACGGCCGATGCCGCGGCCCGCGCCAGTGATGACCGCGACCTTGCCCTCGAACTGAGCCATGGCATTCCTCCTCTGTCATATGCTGGCGGACGGCGTGCGCTACGCCGTCCAATTGAATAGTTTTGTCTAGTATCTTACTGCAACGGGCAAGCAAGATCGCATTGAGGAGAGCGGCGTGACGCAAGCGGAGCCATACGCGCCGGAGACGATCCCGCAGATGATCCGCGGGATCACCGCGCGCTATGGCGAGAGCGAGGCGATCGTCCGCGACGGCCAACGGCTGACGTTCGCAGGGCTCGATGCTGCCTCGGCGCGGATTGGCACCGCGCTCCTCGCGATGGGGATCGGCAAGGGCACGCGGATCGCCTTGCTGATGCCGCAGGGGCCGGATTTCGCCAGCTTCTTCATGGGAGCCACCCGGATCGGCGCCGTCGTCGCGCCGATGAGTACGCTCTACCAGGCGCCGGAGCTGGCATGGGTGCTCGCCAATGCCGAGATCGATCACCTCGTGACGGTCGACCGCTTCCTCAATCACGATTATCTCGCGCGGTTGGAAGCGGCGCTGCCGGGGCTGGCGGAGGCGGGAGTCGGCCCACTGCTGCTCGATGCGGCGCCCCGCCTCCGCACCATCCATGTCATCGGCGACACCACGCGTGCGTGGGCGCAGGACGCCGGGCAGCTGCGCGCCGGCAGCGAGGCGATCGGGGATGCGCTCTTCCGCGCGATCGAGGCTCGAGTGAAGCCGGCCGACCCGATCTGCATCATCCACACCTCCGGCAGCACCGCCGAACCCAAAGGCGTGATCCACGGCCAGGGCCCATTCGTCCGCCACGGCGCCCGCATGGCGCTCTACACATACCCGTTCGGTCCAGGCACGCGGATCATCAGCAATCGCGCTCCTTTTTGGGTGGCGGGGCTGGTCGCGACCTTCTCCTACACGCTGCACGGCGGCGCCTGCCTGCTGCCCGTGACCGACGGCTCGCCCGCGAACGTTCTCCGCCTTATCGAGCAGGAAGGTGGCAACGCGCTGATGGGCGACAACGGTTGGTTCGATGCCATGCGCCAATCGGACGAACTGATCGCGGCCGGATACGACGTCATTCGCCTGAGCATGGATTCAGCCGCCTTCGCCAAAGATGGGCGTTTCACCAGCGATCAGGTCGAAGCCCGCTTCGGTCCGCCGCGGCACACCGACGATGCCCGCTTCGCCCGCTCATACGGTATGACCGAGACGCTCGGCGCGCACACCTCATTGCCGATCACCGAACTGCTGCCGGAGGATCGGCCGAGCTGGCAGGGCTATGCCAATCCCGGCGTCGATCACAGGATCGTCGATCCGGAAACGCGAGAGCCGCTACCGGCGGGTCGGACCGGCGAACTGATGGTACGCGGTTATTGCATGATGCTCGGCCTGAACGGCCGCGAGCATCACGAGGTCTTCGAACCCGACGGGTTCTACGCGACGGGCGATCTCTGCACGCTCGACGAGAACGGCTTTCTCAAGTTCGAGGCGCGGCGCGGCGAGATGCTCAAGGTTCATGGCGCCAACGTCGCCCCGATCGAGGTCGAGCTTGCCCTTGTGGGCACGCTGGGTATCGAGAAGGCGGCGGTGGTCGGGCTTCCCGCCGCGGGTGACACCCAGGTCGTGGCCGTCGTTCAGATGGCGGCCGGGCGCGTGCTGGACGAGGAGGCGGTGATCGCCGACCTCAAACGGAAACTCTCCTCGTTCAAGGTACCGAAGAAGATCATTGCGATGGCCGAATCGGAGATTCCCGCGACCGGATCGGGCAAGATCAAGAAGCCGGAGTTGACCGCGCTGCTCATCGCGCGGCTGGCGCCCGCTGCAGTCGCGGCCTGAGGAGATAGGTTATGGGTTCCGCCTCCACCGACGAGATTCTGGCGGGGAGCGACGCCACGCTCGACGCGCTGTTCATCACCGATGCCGTCGCGGCGCGCGTGGTTCCGATTCGAGGCGCGCGCAACCTGCGAGACATGGGCGGCTACCCGACGCAGGATGGCCGGCGGGTCAAGCGCGGCGTGCTGTTCCGCGGCGGCCATCCGGGCGACATCGCCGCCGACGACATCCAAGGGCTGCACCGGCTGGGTTTGCGCGGCCATGTCGACCTACGCACGAACTCGGAGCGCGCGGCGCACGGCTTCCCAGCCGATCTCGTCGCGGCGGCGGGCTGCTGGACGCGCGACTATGATCTGAGCGGCGGCGACATCAAGACGATCCTGAACGATCCCGCCGCCACCGGCGAGGCGATGCGCGAACGCATGATCGCGCTGTATCGGCGCTTCCCGCAAGAGCAGCATGAGGGCATCGCCGCCATGTTCCGGCTGCTCCTCGATGGTCAGGTGCCGTTGCTCGTCAATTGTACCGCGGGCAAGGATCGGACCGGCGTCACCTGCGCGCTGCTGCTGTCGGCGCTCGGCGTGCCGCGCGAGATCGTGCGGCGGGACTACGCGTTGACCGAAACGCTACACCATCCAAGCGCACATCTTTTTGGAAAGGATGCGAACAGCCCGTTTGCGCTGACGCCACAGATCCAACCCGCCGTCTGGCAGGCGATGATGCGCTCGCCGCCCGAATATATCGACGCGACGTTCGAGGTAATCGAGCGCGAGCATGGCGGCATCGGGGCCTATCTCGCAGCGAACTTCGGGCTCGGTGAGCGCGAAGTTTCGCGGCTCCAAGAGCTGCTGCTTGAGGATTGAGGCCGCAGCAGGTCGCCGTCGCCTTGCCACCTCATCCGCCGAGGCCGGCCTTCTTGTTGGCGTCGCGCCAGAACTCGCCGCCGCCGATCGCGTCGATCTCGAGTTCTGCCACCTCGGAGATGCGCGCGAAGGTCATGTATAGACCGATCACGTAGATCAGTTCGACGATCTGACGCGGCGTGTAGAAGGCGTTGACGGCCTCGAACACGAAATCGTCGACCCGCACCGTCTTCACCACCTGACGCGTGAAGGCCAGCAGCGCCTTCTCGCGGTCGTTGAAGACGGGATCGCCGAAGCGATCGTCGGCGATCGCTTCGACCTTCGCGTCCGGAATGCCCATCATCTTCGAAACTTGCATGTGCTGCGCCCATTCATAGGCGCCGCGATCGAGATGGAGCACGGCCAGTACGCAGACCTGACGTTCGAGCGGCGGAACGGTGATTTCGTTCATCATCGCCTGCACCGCCATGCCGATGCCCTTCTGCATTGTCGGCGCGTTGGCCATGAGGCGACCGAGATTGAGCTTGCCGCCCGGCGCATTGTCGTAGCGGTCGCGCTGCTCGGGGTTCATGTCCTCGATCGCAAGGAGCGGAATGCGGCTCATGGAATATCTCCTCGGAACAAAAGGACGATGCGACGGTCAGACGCGGCTGCGCATGGCTAGGACGGAATGGTCGGGCACATGCATGCCGCCGTCGACGACAAGCGTCTGGCCGGTGATGAACTCCGCTGCGTCGGACACGAAGAACAGGGTGGCGGCTGCGATGTCGCTCGGCAGACCGGCCCGCGCGAGAGGGATATTCGCGACGATCTGGCTACTCGTGGCCTCGTCCATCCTGGGATCGCGATCGTCGATGATCAGCCCGGGCTCGATGATGTTGAGCGTGATCCGGTGCGGTGAAAGCTCGAGCGCGAGGTTGCGGGAGAGCCCTTCGAGACCGCCCTTGGACGCCGCGTAGGAGCTCATCCCCGGCAGCGAGCTCAGATTGCCGATCACGGAGGAGATCGCGACCACCCGGCCGGCGCGACTCTGCTTCAGATGCGGCAATGCCGCCTGCGTGAGCCACAGCATCGAATAGAGATTGGCCTTCAGCGTGCCGTCGAACTCGGCGTCCTCGAGCTTCTCGACGAGCGTGAAGGGAAAGATCGCCGCGTTGTGGACGAGGATGTCGAGCTGACCGAACGCATCGACGGCAGCAGTCACCGCCGCCGAGCACGCATCGCGAGTCGAGAGATCGAGCGCCTTCAGCGCGGCACGCCCCGGTCCGTTGCCGTTCAACTCGTCGACGACTGCCTGACCGCTTGCCGCGGTACGTGTCGCAATCAGCACGTTGGCGCCATTCTCTACGAGCGTCGTTGCGATGCCGCGGCCGATGCCGCGCCCGCCACCCGTGACGAGCGCCGTCCGCCCCGCCAGATCGACCTTCATGCCATCTCTTCCTTCTGCTTTGCGTTCGCGATCGCCGCTTCCGACCAATCCCAGAGCTTGCGCGCCGCGTCGGGATCAATTGCCCAAGGCTGCACGCCGCGATTGACACCAGGCGCGGCCGGCACCGCTTCCTCGCAATCCTCGAGATAGAGGCCGCCCTGTCCGTCGAGCTCGGGCGCGAGCGCCGCCCACACGGTCGTTGCGGCGCCCTGTGGGATAGTCTTCCAGATCGGATTGGCCTTGCCTTCCATCGTGGCACCGATCTCTCCGCGCACATCCTCCGTCAGGTAGCGGCCCAGCGACGTCGGAATCGCGCCTGGCATCAGCGAGAAGGCGCGGATGCCCTTGTCCCGATACCGGCGGTCGAGCTCGACCGCAAAGAGCGCGTTGGCGCTTTTGGCACGGCCGTAGGCGGAGACGGCGTTGTATTCGGTCCGCTCATAGTTGGGATCGTCGAAGTCGAACGCACCCCAGTGATGCCCGGTGGAGGACACCGAGACCACGCGCGCGCCGTTCGCCGCCTCCAGCGCCGGCAGCAGCAGCTTGGTCAGCAGGAAGTGGCCGATATGGTTGACCCCGAGCTGCGTCTCGAAGCCCTGCGTCGTGCGGCCCAGTGGACAGGCCATGACGCCCGCGTTGTTGATCAGCAGGTGCAGCGGCCGATCGCCTTCGCGCGCCGCGAACGCCTCGACCGAGCGGAAATCGGCGAGATCGAGCGCGGAGGCATAAGCGCGCCCGCCTGCCGCCTCGATTTCCTCGACGAGCGCGGCGACCGCGACGGGATCGCGCACCGCGAGCACCACCTCGGCGCCATGAGCGGCAAGCACCCGCGCGGTCTCTACGCCGATTCCCGCCGAGGCGCCGGTGACGATCGCGCGCTTGCCGGCGAGGTCATGCCCCTCGGCAACCTCGGCGGCGTTGCTCTGCTCTCCGAAGCGGGAGCTGATCCGCGTCATTTCACTCTCCTGTTTCGATCCACGAACAAGGTTTGATGGGCGTGCCCCACAGTGCCTTCGAGGTCGGCCAGCTGCGTTTCGACCACTGCGATACCGTTACCTGCGCTGCGCGTTCTCGCCTGCACGCGCGCCCAGGGTCCGCGCGGCATCCGCAACAGGTGAAGCGTGATGTCGACATTGGCGAAGGTCCATTCGCGCCAATCGACGTACGCGGACGATCCGCTGCCGAAATCGGAGGCCATCGCGAGCTGCACGAACGGCGAGATCGGGATGCCGGGAACGATGTCGCCGTGGAAACGCGACCAAACGATCCCCGGCCCCAACTGCTCGAGCCCGCCCTGCTCCAGCCGAGTTTCCAGTACCGGCAGCAGTGGACTGCGGGGGTTCATGCTGGGAAGATCATCGGGCAGCGCGTGGGGCGGCTCGGCATCGCTCGGCGGCGATTCGCCGTTACGCACGCGCATAGCGGTCGCGCGCACCATTACCTCGCCTTCGTGCAGGATCTCCGCTTGAACGATCTGAAGCCGCTTGCCCTCGCGCAGCACCTCGACGCGCGGCGTGACCGACCCCATCGGGGTCGGTCGCTGCAGGTCGATCACCAGGCGGGCCGTCGTCATGTCGGCGGGGCTCTCGGTGCGCTCGACGAGATGCGCGGCCAGGCCCGCCAGCGCCATGCCGTTCTGTAGCCGCCTATCCCAGGGGCCGGTGACATATCGGCCAGGCATGAACCCGCCGTTCGACGGAAAATAGAAGGCGCGGTCCGTGTCCGGCACGTCGTTGCCGAGCGCGACAGAAGCGTCGGCGCACGGGTCTTGCGGCATCATGCGTCCGGCTTCCTCCCAATCCGTATACCTATTCCAAGGCGTCCGCCGGCTTGTCAAACGCTATCGGAGCAGGGATGATACCGCCATGACATGCGCTTGTGGCAACCGGATCGGATGAGCGGCGCGACGGCGCTCGCCGACCAACCCGCGCGCAAACGCAAGCTCGCCGAGCGCGTTGCCGAGCGCATCGTTTCCGACATCATCCAGCGCGGCTGGCAGGCGGGCGACATGCTCGGCACCGAAGCCGATCTTATCGAGCGCTACGGCATCTCGCGCGCGACATTCCGGGAAGCCGTACGCCAGCTCGAATGGCATGGCGCCGCCGGCATGCGGCGTGGCGCCAACGGCGGACTGGTCGTCAACGCCCCCCCAAGGCTTGCCGCGATCTTCGCCATCAAAGCCTATTTCGAATTCGCCGGCATCGGATCCGACGAACGCAAGGCAGCGAGCGAGGTGCTCTCCGCCGCCGCCCCCTTCCGTCCCGGTCCGCACGAGAATCTGGCGATCGCCCTGTTCCTCGAGGCTGCCGATGATCGCACCGTCGCGGCGCTGCCGGAGCAGCGGCAGGCAATGGGCTCGGCATCGAAGCTGAGCGAGCGGATCACCCTTTCGCTGGTCGAAGACATCCGGTCCGCGAATGCCGAGCTCGGCACTGTCATCGGTAACGAGGCGGATCTCCAGCAGCGCTTCGGCATCAGCCGCGCGATCTTACGCGAGGCGCTTCGTCCGCTCGAGCTGCACGACATCCTTCGCGTGAAGGCCGGTTCGCAGGGCGGCGTGATCGTTCATCGTGTCGATCCCGAGTATACGGTGGGCATTACCAGCACCTATTTTACCTATACGCGGATTCCGCTGTCCCAGACATGGGAAGCCAATTCGAGCCTGTCTCTCGCATCCGCCGAGGCCCTCTTGCGACAGGACGATATCCCGCTCGACCGCTTGCGCTCTGCGCTCGAAGATTTGCAGTTGGCAGGCGCGGATGACTATATCAACGTTGCCGGCGAGTTCCACAGCATCGTGGCGAACGCTTGCGGCAATCGCGCCATAGCGCTCTTCACGGGGGTGTTGCTGCGCTACTTCAGAGACGTCGTGCCGCGACCGGACCCGCGTTTCCTTCCCGATCTCAAGAATGGTCACCGCCGTTTGCTCGATGCACTGGAGACGCGCGATAGGCGCGCCGCTCAGATTGAGATTGCGGCGATGTTCGATCATTCGCGGCGCTGGATCAGAAAAGTGGAAGCCGAAGCGGAGTAGCGTCCGCCGACGTGCCGCGATGCGACGTCCCCAGCCGCCCGCGGATTCGGGCTTGCGGTGGGTCGTGCGATCGGCAAGTGGGTTACTGATCGGAGAGTTGATGGGAGGGGTGACGGCTGGCGCCGGCGACGGGGCATTGTCCACGCCGCCCTCGCTCCCGCCCCGCAAGGCAGATGAACCGCAACACGTAGCAAGGTGATCGCAGGCGCATGTCCGACGAATTCGATCTCGATGTCCTCGCTGAAAGCTTCTCGGAGTTTCTCGAAGGCGAATGGCCCAAGGAGAAGGCGATCGCTTACGAGCGGTCCGACCAATCCTATGACGCCGACTTGTGGTCGGCCATGGCCGGCCTCGGCTGGACGGCACTGACAGCTCCGGAAGCAGAGGGCGGGCTTGGTCTCGGGACAGCGGCAGCGGCGCATCTTCACGCCGCGCTGGGCGCAGCGGTGACGCCGACACCGATGCTCGGCACGCTGCTTGCGACGACGCTCCTCGGGGCAACGGGCGCCGAGGGTGCGCGGGGCCTGCTCGCCGGGATCATCGACGGCTCGCTGCGTGTCGCGGTCGCCGAACCAAACGCCGTCCCCGTTCAGACCGACGGGAAGACCATCTCCGGCACGGCGCGCGATCTCCTTGACGCGCCTGGCGCCAACCTCCTGCTCGTTCGCATCGCGCTGGCGGGGCAGCCGGGCTGGGTCGCGATCGATGCGGATGCGCCGGGCGTGTCCATCCATCGCTACACGCTTGCCGACACGACGCGCTCGCTCGGCGACGTGACGCTGGACAACGTCCAGATCGGTGAGGGCCGACTCATTCGCCCCACGGCAGGTGCCGCGCTCGACGATCTCCTGACCCGCCAGGCCTGCGTCGCGATCGCCGCCGACTCGCTCGGCGGCGGCGAGGCGGTGCTCAAGATCACGATCGAATATATGAAGGTGCGCGAACAGTTCGGCAGGCTGATCGGCTCGTTTCAGGCGCTCAAGCATCGTGTCGCGGATCATCATGCCGCGCTGGTCGGCGCGCGCGAGCTGGTGCTGAACGCGGCGACCATACCGGACGATGACGACGGCGCGCTACTCGCGGCGCTCTCGACGAAGGCGCATGTAGCGGCCGTGACGGCGGATATCGCGCGGGACTGCATTCAGCTTCACGGCGGCGTAGGCTTCACATCCGAATTCTCGCCGCATCTCTATCTCAAGCGCGCCAAGCTCAACGAGGCGCTGTACGGCACGCGCACCGCCATACTCGACCGCGTCGCCGACATGCTGGAGGCCGCATGATGACCCAGACGTCCGAAGCCCTTGCTCCTGCAATCGACCGCACCGCGGCGCGCACCTTCGATCCGCTTTCGAAGGTGGGCGACGAGCAGGCGTTCCGCCAGGAGATCCGCGACTGGCTCGCCGCCGTGCTGCCGGCCGACTGGCGGAAGCAGTGGCAGCAAACACGCGAGTCCGATCTCGGCGGTGTAATGACTTGGTGGCTCGAGGAACGCCGCAAGGTCGGCCTAGCCACGCCCCATTGGCCCAAGGCGTGGGGCGGCCCCGGCATCTCCTTCGCCTATCAGATCATGGTCTATGAGGAGCTCTCGCGCGCTGACGCGCCCGAGCTCGACATCTTCACCATCTCGCTTTTCCATACGCCCGCGACGCTATTCGAGCATGGCACGCAGGATCAAATCGATCGTTATCTCGGCGGCATCACTCAGGGCACCGACATCTGGTGCCAGGGTTTCTCTGAGCCCGGCGCGGGGTCGGACCTCGCGTCGCTGCGGACGGCGGCGATACGTGACGGTGACGACTACATCGTCAACGGTCAGAAGATATGGTCGTCATCCTCGATGCACGCCGATTATTGCCTGCTGCTTGCCCGCACCGATCCCAACGGCAAGCGCAAGCATGACGGCATCTCATATTTCATCATGGACATGAAGTCGCCCGGCATCACCGTGCGTCCGATCCGCCAGATCACCGGCGAATCCGAGTTCGCGGAAGTGTTCATGGATGATGTCCGCATACCGGCGAAGAACCTGATCGGCGCCGAAGGCAATGGCTGGAACATCGCGCAATCGACGTTGTCAACCGAGCGCGGCCTGCTGATCTTCGGATCGACGGAGCGGCTCGCGCGCTCCTTCGCGCTGGATCGCGTCGATGCCAAAGACAGCTGGATGCGCGATGTTGGGCTTCGCCGCGAATATGCCGGCTTCTATGCGGAGCTGCAGGCGATCCGACTGATGGTCCGCCGTCTGCTCGCGGAGCTCGAGGCCAACCCCGAGAAGGCGTCCCCCACCCTGCCGACGTTCATCAAGCTCAACTGGGGTCCGTTTCTGCAAAGCTACAGCGAGTTCCTGGTTCGTGCGGAAGGACTCGAGGCGCAGAAGTGGCAGCCTTCGATTCCGGGCACGGGCCACAGTAGCCGGCTGCGCTTCAACGATTTCCTCAAGAGCTACGGCTGGACGGTCGCCGGCGGTTCGAACGAAATCATGCGCAACATCATCTCCGAGCGCATCCTAGCAATGCCGCGGGGATGATCATCGACCGAGCGGCGGCAGTCGCCGTCTCCCTCGCTTACGAACGAGGATAGTAGTGGACGAAGCACTCGCTCCGCTCTTCGAGCCGTTTGCGTTGCGCAAGCTCCGGCTCTGCAACCGCATCGTCATGGCGCCGATGACGCGCGGCTTCTCGCCGAACGGCATCCCCGGTGATGACGTAGCCGGCTACTACCGCCGCCGCGCCGAAGGCGGCGCGGGAATGATCATCACCGAAGGCGTCGGTGTCGATCATCCGGCGGCGCTGGGCGGCAGCGGCGTCGACGGCGACAATGCGCCGCACATGTATGGCAAGGCGGCACTGGCCGGCTGGAAGCGGGTCGTCGACGACGTACATACCGCAGGCGGCGTGATCATCCCGCAGCTCTGGCATCAGGGCGTGATGCGCGAGCAGGGCACCGGCCCGCACCCGCAAACGCCCTCGGCCCGTCCCTCCGGCATCTGGGGCCCGCTCGACAAGCAGAACACGGTGAACGACGCCTATCTCGGATCGGTCGCCGCTCGCGCCGGTGAGCCGATGAGCGAAACGGACATTGCCGACGTCATCGCGGGCTTCGCCCGCAGCGCCAGGGCGGCAATGGAGGTCGGCTTCGACGGCATCGCGATCCACGGCGCCCATGGCTACATGATCGATACCTTCCTCTGGGAGGGGACCAACCTTCGCCAGGACAGGTGGGGCGGCGACCGCAAACGACGCACGACGTTCGCCGTGGAGATGATCCGGGCGATCCGCCGGGAGATCGGCGACGAACCGGTGATCGACTTCCGCTTCTCACAGTGGAAGCAGCAGGACGTGCGGGCGCTGTTGGCGACGACGCCACAGGAGCTGGAGGAGGTGCTCGGCCCGATGGCCGACGCCGGCGTCGACATCTTCGATGCAAGCCAGCGCTATTTCGATCGCGCGGAGTTCGCGGGGTCGCCGCTCAACCTTGCGGGCTGGGCCAAGAAACTGACCGGGAAACATGCTCAGACGGTCGGCGGCGTCGGCCTTTCCTCTGGCATGTATGACTCGCAGAAGGACGGGCGTTCGGCCGTCGCGCTGATCAACGTGCACAAGGTCGCCGAGAGACTCGCGCGCGGCGAGTTCGATCTCGTCGGTGTCGGACGTGCGATCATGCACGATCCGGTCTGGGCACGCCGAGTTCGCAACGGAGAAGACTTGCTCGCCTATGATGAAGCGTCGCGACTCGAACTGACCTGAGCAGCGCGTACCGCCCACGAGCCGGAAGGCTCTCGCGCCGGCTGTCTTTTTCAGTATGCTGATTGAGCTGAATTCCGCAAGGAGCCTTGTCCGATGTCGATCCCCTTCCCCGATCTCTTGCTGGATCGCGCGCGCGGGATCGCCGAGACGCTGCCCGCCAGGATCGCGCGCGCCAACGAACATCGTGATCTCGATCCGGACGTGATCGCGGCAATCGAAGACGCCGATCTCTTCCGCCTGTTCCGGCCGCGCCGCTTCGGCGGATTCGAGATGGCGCCGGGACATTTCTACGACATCCAGAACGTCTTCGCGGAGCGTTGCCTGTCGACTGCCTGGGTCTACGGCGTGCTCAGCATCCAATCCTTCGTGCTCGCGCTGTTCGACGCCCGAGCGCAGGACGACGTCTGGGGCACGGACCCGACCGCCCGCGTCTCTTCCTCGTTCAAGCCCGAAGGAACGGTCGAGCCAGTCGATGGCGGCTATCGCATCACCGGACGGTGGACCTTCTCGAGCGGCAGCCGTCACGCTGGCTGGGCGCTCGTCGGCGGGCTGGTGCCGCAAGCCGGCGCGCCGCCGCAGATGCGCTTGTTCCTGGTGCCCCGCGCCGACTACGAGATCGTCGACACGTGGCACACCTTCGGGCTGCGCGGCACCGGCAGCAACGATCTGCGCATCGAAGGCGCCTTCGTGCCGACACATCGCAGCTGGCAACCGACGCCCGGCGTGACGCTCTCGACCGCTCGCGATATCGCGCCGCTTTACCGGCTGCCGTGGCTGTTCATGTTCCCGTCCTGTATCGCCAATCTCGCCATCGGCGCCGGGCGCGGCGCCGTAAAGCGGCTGGCGCAGAGCTGCGCCAATGCACCCGCAGCGGCGGCCGAGCAGGTGCGCCTCGCCATCGGCCGCGCGTCACGCCGGATCGAGGCGGCGAACCTCCTGCTGCAGGCGAACGTGGCGACGATGTACGCCAAAGCCCAGCGCGGCGAGGCGTTGGCGGCAAGCGACGCGATCCTCTATCGCAGCCAGCTCGCCGCGATGCTGCGCGAGATCGCCGCCGAGGTAGACACGCTCATGCTCCACACCGGCGGTCGCGGTATCAGCGAGACAGGCCCGCTGACGCAAACCTGGCTGGACCTCTGTGCCGCCCGCCACCACATGGGCAATATTCCCGACGGCACCACGCTCGGCCTCGCCGACGCTCTGATCGAGGTGGCTTAGCCGCCGGCTGCCGACGCGCCGGACGTCCAGTTCAGACGGACTGGCTTAGAGGAGGAAGGGCGAGCGACGGTGGTCATCCGTCTCGCCCCTCGCGGCTCACCAGCCGGCGAGATCGGCGGCGCGCAGGCGGTTGCGGGTCGGCGAGCCGAGCCAGGCCCAGTCCCACATAGCGCGCTTCATGTAGATGTGGGTGTCGTGCTCCCAGGTGAAGCCGATGCCGCCATGCGCCTCGACCGTATCGCGGGTTACCTGAAGATAGGTGTCGGTGAGGTGGGCCTTGGCTTGCGCAGCGGCGTGCGACGCCTGCTCGGGGATCGCGTCCCAGGCGTGCGCGGCATACCAGTAGAGCCCCCGCGACGGCTCCGTCGCCAGCGCCATCTTGACGAGTTGGTAGCGTAAACCCTGAAAGTGCGCGATCGTCGTGCCATATTGCTCGCGCATCTTGGCGTAATCGACGGACATGTCGACGCAATGCTCGGCGCCGCCAAAGGCATCGGCGGCGATCAGAATCGCAGCGGCATCGATGAGCTTCGGCAGCGCGTCCTTGCCGCCTTCGAGCAGCTCGGCAGTGGCGCCTTCGAAGGTGACGGTGTCGAGCGGACGGGTGCGATCCGCGCCGTCGCTGCGCTTCACCGTGTAGGCGGCGCCCTTCTCGACCAGCCCCAGCCCCTCCTTCACGCCGACGACGATCAGATCGGCTTCCGCGGCGTTGGGCACGAGCGTCTTGACGCCGCTCAGCGCGTTCGCCGCCGAGAGCGTCCACTCGTCCGGCATCCAGGCAGACTTGCCCTCGCCCAGCGCGACCGTTGCGAGCAGATCGCCCGCGGCGAGCCGGGGCAGCCACTTCGTCTTCTGTGCGTCGCTGCCGCCGAGCACGATCGCGAGCGTCGCGAGGACGTGACCGAAGAACGGCACCGGTGCCGCATATGCACCAAGCGTTTCCGCGACGATCGCGAGATCGATCATCTGCAGGCCGAGGCCGCCATGCTCCTCAGGAACGATGATTGCCGGCAAGCCGAACGCGACGAGTTGCGCCCACAGATCGGCGTCGATCACGGCATCGCCCGGCGTGTCGAACATCTTGTGGACATGCTGCGCATCGCAATTGTCGCGCAGCAGATCGGCGAGGCTGTCGACCAGCGCAAGCTGCTCTTCGGAAAGCAGGAAGTTCATGCCGCGGCCTTGCCCCCGTGGTGATCGCGCGGCAGCCCGAGGCTGCGCTCCGCGATGATGTTGCGCTGGATGTTCGAGGTGCCGCCCGCGATCGACATCGACAGCGAGATCATGAAACGCTCGATCCACTTCAGCTTTTCGCCGCCGAAATCGACGAAGTCGTTCTCGACGATGTCGCGCGCAAGCTTGGCGATGCGGCCGGCCAGCTCGGTCATGTAGATCTTGGGCATCGTCTGGAAGCGGCCGATGTCGCGATCGTGCACGTCGTGCGACGTGGCGCGGTAGGTCGAGTAGGTCAGGCTCATCAGCTCGCCCTGAATGGCGGCCAGCTCCTCGCGGATGCGCGGGTTCTGGATCGCCGGCTTGCCGTCGCGCTCGACTTCCTTGGCGAGCTTCACGAGATCGCGAAACATCGAGAGGCTCCACGTCATCGTCGCGATGCCGGAGCGTTCATGCTTGAGCGTCGAGCGGGTGACGTTCCAGCCCTTGCCGCGCTCGCCGACGAGCATGTCGGCCGGCGTCTCGGCATTGTCGAAGAACACCTCGTTGAACTCGAGCTGCCGCGTCATCTGGATCAGCGGGCGAACGGTGACCCCCGGCTGGCGGATGTCGACGAGCAGGTAGGAGATGCCCTGATGTTTCGGGGCGTCGGGCTCGGTGCGGACCAGGCAGAACATGTGGGTCGCCTTGTGGGCGTGCGTCGTCCAGATCTTCTGGCCGTTGATGATCCACTTGTCGCCGACCAGCTCGGCCTTGGTGCGCAGCGCCGCGAGGTCGGAGCCCGCGTTCGGCTCGGAAAAGCCCTGCGCCCAGAGGATATCGCCGCGCAGCGTCGGCGCGATGAAGCGTTCCTTCTGCTCCTCCGTACCCCATTCGAGCAGCGTGGGTACGACGAGGCCATTGCCGGGGATGCGGCCGGCGGGCGCCCGCGCCTTGGTGAGCTCCTCGCGGATGATCTCGGCCTTGATGATGTCGGGCTCCTGCTCCGAGCCGCCGAAACGCTTGGGGATGCTGCGATGCATGTAGCCCGCCTCGGTAGCGGCGATCACGAACGCGCGTTCGTTCTCGCGCGACTTCGGGTTGCCGTCGGCAGGCGGCCAGTGCGCCTTGATGAACGCCCGCACTTCCTCGCGGAACGAATCATATTCGGGCCCGAACCCCAGTTCCATTCCCGATCCTCTACATGATTGCACCTCTTGCCATGCAGGAGCCCGACCGTGTCCGCAACCCCAAAGCGCCCCCTTCCCGTCCGCCGCGATCGTAGATAGATTTGTCTAGAAACCCGATCGCTGAGGAGTGATGTCATGGCGCAGCAGGTTACCACCGTTCCCGATAACGTCCCGTCGGAACTCGTGGTCGATTTCGACTTCTTCGCGCTCGCGGACAAGGCCGAGGACATCCAGAGCGCATGGGCCGAGCTACACAAGGGACCGGACATCGTCTGGACCCCGCATTATGGCGGCTATTGGATCGCGACCCGCGCCGCCGACATCGACGTGATGCAGCTCGACCACGAGCATTTCAGCCACAATCATTTCGACGTTCCGATCAATCCCAATGGCGTGAAGTCGGTCCCGCTGTCTATGGATCCGCCGGAGCACACGCCCTATCGCAGGCTGCTGATGACGGCGTTCACGCCGCAGAAGGTGCGCGCCTATTCGGATGTGGCGCGCAATACCGCGCACCAGCTCGTCCAGACGCTGAAGCCGCGTGGCGAATGCGAGTTCATCGACGAATTCGCCAAGGTGCTGCCGATCAACGTCTTCCTGTCGATGATGGGCCTGCCCCTCACCGATCGCGATTGGCTGTTGCCGCGCGCCGAGATCGCCGTGCGCAGCGCCGACGTTGTGCTCAAAACTAAGAACCAGCAGGAGCTGATCGGCTACCTGATGGGCCACATCAAGGCGCGCGAAGAGACACCGAGCGAGGACCTGCTCAGCACGATTGTCCATGGCGAGATCGAGGGCCGGGCGATGACTCCCCCGGAGATCATGGCGATGTCTCTGCTCGTGCTGGTCGGCGGGCTCGATACGGTCGCGTCGCAACTCGGCTTCGTCGCGCAATTCCTGGCGCGCAATGCCGAGCATCGCCGCGAACTCGTCGACAACCCAAAGCTGATCCCCGTCGCCTGCGAGGAGTTCCTGCGCCGCTTCGGCCTGCCGAACACCGCGCGCGAGCTGACGATGGACTACGAGTATAAAGGCTTGCAGTTCAAGAAAGGCGACATGATCCAGATGCCGAAGTGCCTTTACGGCCTCGACGACCGGATCAATGACAATCCGTTCGAAGTCGATTTCCACCGCAAGCCGTCGCAGATCAAGCATGCCGCTTTCGGAGCAGGGCCGCATATCTGCCCCGGCAATGTGCTGGCACGGCGCGAGCTGATCGTCTTTCTCGAGGAGTGGTTGCCGGAGATTCCGGACTTCGAGATCGATCCCGAACGGCCGACGGTGTTCGCCGCCGGAAGCGTCAACGGAGTCGAGAAGCTCTACCTGCGCTGGAACGTCTGAGATCGTCCGCAGGCGCAAGTGCCATCGGCACATGAAGGTGGCGGAGCGATCCGTCAGCTTGCGCTTGACTGCATCGGCGAATTGCCATCAGTCGCGCGGCGTCCGATCGTGACGCGTGCTCGCGCGGTCGGCCGGCGCTCCGCGCAACGGACCTGACGCGCGGCCGCGCGCGGGTGTTCGACGTCGCAAGAAAGA